>ERZ1036467.12-NODE-12-length-318005-cov-71.747353_pt1 | contig 318005 bp, 287 predicted proteins | sample MGYA00514231_ERZ1036467 | MGnify/ENA primary metagenome ERZ1036467 (study PRJEB33795, sample SAMN09464919) | human gut metagenome | isolation source: Bloodstream | host: Homo sapiens | place: USA: Stanford, California | collected 2016-07 ...
TAAATCCATAATGCTTCATTTTTATACATAGCAAAAATATAAGAATGAAAAAAGGCCGACAAGATAGAATCGCGGAGACGCTTACCTTGAAAATGAAATATGTCAATGGCTAGTAGAATTTCTTATCAAGCCCTCAAATAGCTATGCTTCAGATAGGCTAAAGCGTAGCTTTCCGTTCCCTAAAGCTATGCTTTAGAAAGGTGAAAAACCTGTATCGAACAACGTAATTAATAAGAAATATACCCCTTTCATAATAGACAGCGGCCGTTTAAAAATAAATCATAGGCTGATTTAAAATAAATATCCCAATGATTGAATTCAATCATTGGGATATTTATTTTAAACACTTAGATGTTTATTATGCCTTCCTCGCTGAAGAAGGCATCAACATTTAATATTCAACTCATTCAAAACCTTGCGTATTGCCTCAAATGTGGTAATGCGAGTAGGAACTAGTGGCAACCGAAGTTTATTCTCGATCATACCCATGGCATTCAACATTGATTTTACTCCTGCCGGATTTCCATCAACAAACAATAAATTGAATAATTCCGTGAATCGATGGTGAATGGTTAATGCATTGGCAAAGTCTCCTTGAAGCGCCAGGCGCGTCATACGGCTAAATTCACGAGGAAAAGCATTACCGATTACTGAAATCACACCAACGGCTCCCAATGTAATAAGCGGAAAGGTTATACCATCATCTCCGGAGATTACATTGAAATTTTCCGGTTTATTTTTAATAATATCATCCATTTGCGTAATATTGCCGGATGCTTCTTTAATAGCAACTACATTCTTAAAATCGCGGGCAATCCGCAAAGTAGTTTCAGCAGTCATATTTACCCCCGTACGTCCCGGAACATTATACAATACGATGGGGAGCTCCGTAGCTTCCGCAATCGCTTTATAATGCTGATAAATACCTTCTTGAGAAGGTTTATTATAATACGGCACAACAGACAATATGGCATCAACTCCTGTGAAATCATCATTTTTCAATGTTTCTACAATAGCACGAGTATTATTACCACCTACACCCAACAGAATAGGAATTCTTCCGTTAACGCGGTCAATTACCATCTTTTTTATAGTTTTCTTTTCTTCCTCGGTCAGAGTCGGTGTTTCAGCTGTAGTCCCCAGCACACACAAGAAATCCGCATTATTCTGTAATAGATAGTCCACCATACGCATCAACGCGTCATAGTCAACGCTCTCATCCTCTTTGAAAGGAGTAATCAGTGCTACCCCCATTCCTTTCAATTTAGTCTGTATCATGAGTTTTAATTATAATCTCTAATTTATTTAGCCGCAAAAGTACGAATATTTTTCTTATCTTACGATATAAGTTTCAGAAATTCGTCTTCGCTTAATATGGTTATTCCAAGTTTTTTTGCTTTTTCAAGCTTTGCAGGTCCCATATTGTCCCCAGCCAGTATAAAACTTGTTTTCGCAGAAATGCTTCCTACATTTTTCCCTCCGTTTTTCTCGATAAGCTCTTTATATTCGTCACGTGAATGATGAACAAACACACCGCTGATAACGATAGACTGGCCCGCTAACTTATCCGTATATCCGCTTAAATCTTCTTCGGTGCGATAAAGCTGCAGTCCGGCCTCTTTTAGCTTGGCAACTAACTCACGATTAGACTCATTCGCAAAATATGCAAGTATACTCTGGGCTATTTTTTCTCCGATTTCATCGATACTTACCAATTTTTCAAGATCTGCCTGTTGCAGATCATCTATATTCTCAAACGATTTTGCTATCTTTTTGGCCACAGTCTCACCAACAAAACGAATTCCCAAAGCAAAAATAACACGTTCGAAAGGAACGGTTTTACTTTGTGCAATCCCCGTTACAATGTTCTCCGCCGATTTTTCTCCCATACGATCCAAACCTTTGATATCATCAGCTGTGAGTTTATATAAGTCGGCCGTATTTCTAATTAACCCCAAGCGATAAAACATATCCACGGTTTCCGGTCCCAATCCATCAATATTCATAGCCTTTCGACTAATAAAATGCTCGATTTTGCCTTTGATTTGAGGAGGACACGCTGTTTCATTAGGGCAATAATGAGCGGCTTCCCCTTCATACCTGACTAATTTACTGCCACATTCGGGACAATTGACGATGAATCGAACCTTCTCCCCAAGCATAAAACTACGTGCATCTTTATCTACTCCGGTAATCTTAGGAATAATTTCACCACCTTTTTCCACATAAACCATGTCTCCGATATGCAAATCAAGTCCTTCGATGATATCCGCATTATGTAAGGATGCACGTTTTACGACAGTTCCCGAAAGCTGTACAGGGTCCAGATTAGCTACCGGAGTGACTGCTCCGGTTCTTCCTACCTGATAGGTCACCTTATTCAATCGGGTCAATGCACGTTCTGCCTGGAATTTATAGGCAATAGCCCATCGAGGAGACTTAGCCGTAAAACCCAAATTTTTCTGTTGTCTCAAACTGTTCACCTTCAAAACAATCCCGTCTGTGGCAACCGGTAGATTTTTACGTTCTACATCCCAATAGTTGATAAATTCAAAGACCTCCTCCAATGTCTGGCACTTACGCGTCAAATCAGAGATTTTAAAGCCCCATTTTGCCGCTTCCTGAAGATTTTCATAATGTCCGTCACAAGGCAGATTATCTCCCAATAAATAATATAAATAAGCATCCAGCTTGCGAGAAGCTACAATAGAAGAATTTTGCAACTTCAATGTACCGGACGCCGCATTTCTTGGATTGGCAAAAAGCGGTTCTTCACGCGCCTCTTTTTCCCGGTTCAACTCTTCAAACACTTCCCATGGCATAAGAATTTCCCCACGTATCTCAAAAGAAGCGGGATAATTATCACCATGTAATACAAGCGGAATAGAACGGATTGTTTTCACATTATCCGTCACATCATCGCCTTTTTCTCCATCTCCACGGGTGACGGCACGAACCAACTTCCCATTTTCATAGGTCAACGAAATAGAAGTACCGTCATATTTCATTTCACAACAAATCTCGAAATCCTCATTTAGCGCTTTACGGACACGATCGTAGAAGTCCGTCACTTCCGCCTCCGAATATGTATTTGCCAATGACAGCATAGGATATTTATGAGCCACTTGCGTAAAATTCTTGTTCAAGTCGCTCCCCACGCGCATAGTGGGTGAATTTTCATCTTTATATTCCGGATGTGCTTGTTCCAAATCCTGAAGTTCACGCATCTTATCGTCAAACTCTTTATCCGAGATTTCAGGAGCATTCAACACATAATAATTATAATTATGCCGATGAAGTTCGGCACGCAATTCCTCTATTTTTTCTTTTATATCCATATTTCTTCGATTGTTTAAGGCAAAAATACATGTTTATCTTTGAATATTTGTACTTTTGCGAAAAATTAAAAGATTATGCGCATTGATATTATAACAGTTTTACCCGAAATGATTGAAGGTTTCTTCAATTGTTCTATCATGAAACGAGCTCAAGATAAAGGACTTGCAGAAATACACATTCACAATTTACGTGATTACACCGAAGATAAATATCGTCGTGTCGATGATTATCCTTTTGGAGGATTTGCCGGAATGGTGATGAAAATAGAACCTATCGAACGCTGCATCAATGCTCTAAAGGCAGAACGTGACTACGATGAAGTTATCTTCACGACCCCTGACGGAGAACAATTCAACCAACCGATGGCCAACACTCTCTCTCTGGCACAGAATCTCATTATTCTTTGCGGACACTTTAAAGGCATCGATTACCGTATTCGCGAACATCTGATTACTAAAGAAATCAGTATCGGCGATTATGTATTAACAGGAGGAGAACTAGCGGCAGCAGTGATGGCAGATGCTATCGTACGTATCATTCCCGGAGTCATCTCCGATGAACAATCCGCACTTTCCGATTCTTTCCAGGATAATTTGCTGGCAGCACCTGTATATACACGACCTGCTGATTATAAAGGCTGGAAAGTTCCCGATATTCTATTATCCGGGCATGAAGCAAAGATCAAAGAATGGGAACTGCAACAGTCCCTGGAACGCACCAGAAAACTTCGTCCCGACCTATTAGGGGAGTAAAATAAAGTGTAAATAAAAACGACGATGAAGATTACGTAAATCCTCACCGTCGTTTTTATTTTATCTTCAATCTAAAGATTCTGTCCGTAGACAATTCCTCTAAACACGAACTTCTTTTTCATCTGCCACTACCTGCCTGTTTATCCTTTCTTTATTTAAAAGAGAAATAGCATTTTTCTTGCAGACTTAATGCGAAGGGTTATTGTATGTTTTCAATTATACCTCAAGCGCACCAATTATTTCCTTTACAGACTTACATCCGTGTCTTTCCAGGTAATTATTTATACCATCTTCCACTTTAATAGTCACAGCAGGATCTATGAAATTTGCCGTACCAATTTGGATGGCCGTCGCACCTGCAAGCATGAATTCAACAGCATCTTTCCAGTCCATAATACCTCCCAATCCAATGACAGGAATATTTACCGCCTTGGCAACTTGCCATACCATACGTAATGCGATAGGTTTTACGGCTGCTCCCGACATTCCGCCTGTTATAGTTGACAAAATAGGGCGTTTACGTTCCGCATCAATCGCCATACCCAGCAATGTATTGATTAATGACACGCTATCCGCACCACTTTCTTCTGCTGCACGAGCTATTTCAGTGATGTCCGTAACGTTCGGGGAGAGTTTTACGATAAGTGTCTTTTTGTAAGCTGAACGCACTGCTTTTACTACTTCTGACGCCCCTTTTGCTGACACACCAAAAGCCATACCACCTTGCTTTACATTAGGGCAAGAGATGTTTAGCTCTATAGCAGGAATTTTGTCAAGTTCATTAATGATTTCAGCTGTTTTTACATAATCTTCGATGGCAGATCCCGAAACGTTTACAATCATATTCGTTTGGATGTCTTTTATACGGGGATATATATGCTCCACAAAGTAATCAACACCCTTATTTTGCAGTCCTACAGCGTTTAACATCCCAGAAGGAGTCTCTGCCATACGCGGATAAGGGTTTCCTTCACGTTTGTGAAGAGTAGTTCCTTTTACAATAATACCACCTATTCGCGCTATATCAATGAAGTCGGAGAACTCTTCACCATATCCAAATGTACCAGATGCTGTCATCACCGGGTTTTTCATTTGTAATTCACCAATGTTTACACTTAAATCTGCCATAGTAGTTTATTTATATTAAAAACAGGACCTTCTTTACATACACACAAATGACCTTCTGTCGTATTTTCCACACAACATAAGCATGCTCCGATACCACAAGCCATTGTATTTTCCAAAGATACTTCACATTCTATCTGATTACTTTTGGCATATTTTGCCACAGCCACCATCATCGGTTTGGGACCACAAGTGTAAATCTGCTCAAATCGTACCTTATTTAATATAGAATGTTGGGTAACATATCCTTTTTCTCCATGGCTACCATCTTCCGTGGTGGTATATACCTCTCCATATTTGGCAAACTCTTCCAGCTGCAACAGATCTTTGTCGCTACGGGCACCTAACAGGAACGTAGGTTTATGGCCTTTTTTAGCCAACTGCTCACCTAAATAAAGCATAGGGGCTGTTCCGACACCTCCACCAACTAATAAGAGCTTATCAGAAGCCTCCAGAGGCATTGTATATGCATTTCCCAGTGGAAGCACTACATTTATTGTTTCACCGGGATTAACCTCTGCCAAACGTCTTGTTCCATCACCAACCAGCTGGATCAGAAACCAGACCTCATTTCGCTGTTTATCTACAAAATTAATAGAAATGGGACGCCGTAAGAATGTAGTAGGCGAACCGTCCACCCGGAGTTCGGCAAACTGCCCAGGTAACATTTCGGGCAGTAATGACTGAGAGGTCAATTTTAGCAATACATAGTTTGCATTCAATCTGATATTCTCGGTCACTGTCAGATCTAAAATAAATTTCTTCATGTATGGATATAAAAGTATAAATTCGTATTCCGGGTGCAAAGATACAGGAAATTGCTCAAACCACCGATTTTACTCTTCATTTTTCAGGTCGAAACGTCTCATAGGTATTATCATCGAAAAATATTCTTATTTCCGTGATTTTCCTGGCAGGCTTTTCTATATACCTAATCTCCTGTTTTACAATCTCTTTGGGGGCATTTTCGGCGTTTCTTAACGGCGTTTCCTTGCGATTTTCCGGAAGAGTCGGTTCTTTGGACGGATTTACGGGATTCTCGTCGAATAAAGAAGGCAGATAATCGTGATTAGAAGAAGAAAAGGAAGTTCCTTCTTCAGACACCATCATTTCGCCCTTACCATAAAGCAACCATTCAAGATTTACATAGTCATACTTTTGATGAACCTTCATAACGACCTCTAAGCTGGGTTTATTCCGATCATTTAAAATATGAGAGAGAGTAGATTGTTGCACTCCAATTGTTTCAGCAAAAACTCTAGGAGGAACTTTTTCTCTTTCCATTATCATTCTGATTCTGTCTTTTATTTCCATACTACCTTCTTTTTATTACAATTGTATGTGTTATGTACCTATTTCACAAAAATACGCACTATCTCATTGATTATACAAAGGTAAATAATTAGATTCACAAAAGCAAATTACAAATATAAAAATATTAATATTACAAAAGTGTATTATATTATACAAATCGAATATTACGCTTGTATATAGAATAAAACGAGTTATTATAAGCATATAGCTTTAGTTTAATTATATATCATAAAACACAGATATACAACCATATATATAACACAAGATGAAACTCAAAATAGAGACATTCACAAATATACATACCACATATAGAAGGCTCTTATAGCACTAATTGATATAATAAACTATATAATCTTGATTTATAATAAGATAATAGAGATAAAAGTATTTGTTAATGCCTGAAAAACTACATTTGTATATAGGGTATTATTTTTGTAAATGCATAAATATATTATTGTAAACACCATCTTTTGATTACATTTGGAATTCATTCACATAAATATACGACACATTTGTAACCACATAAATACACAAAAGTAAATATTGATAGTTGCAAAAGCAATAAAAGGAAGGGATCAACTCATACTTTACCAATGTATATTGCTATTTTTTTCTAATCATCCTTTACAATCTTCTCTAAAAAGAGAATCCTTGCAATATTTCCGTACCGATCTCCACTTATTTATTTTTTTTCAATTCTAGGAAGCTCATTTTTAGCATAAACAAATGAAATACAAACACTTACCCCTATAATTCAGATTCTATTTTTCTATTAAACTAGAAAAAATAGGCTTATAGTAATCAAAAATACTCTGGATTATCAAAATGACACTAATGGATGATTTTAGAGAAAAGAAAAAATCTCCATTCTCACTATAAAACGATACCTTTAAAATCCAAAATGCTTTTTTGATAAACTCAAGAATAAGTAAACTTTTCTCGTTTAAAAATTAAAGCTCCTATTTAAAAGAAAAAGTTTCCTTGAAGATAGATCAATACAAAATTCTAAAAATATACTTTGTGTAGTTCGTTAAATGGGTAACTCTATAAAACTACAAAAGGAGTAAATCTATTTGTAAAATAATCACTGGCATTGTGAAAGTCTTTTTTATAATGGAAGTAATTGCGGGAATACAAAAAAAGACATATACTTCCCGTTTCTATCTACGGTAAAAGTATATGTCTGATTATATAGGTAATTCTTAATCCTACTTAATGCAAAATTTTGAACACTAATTCACGAAGAATATCTCCATCTGTCATAGAACTATTTTGGACTCCTTTGGATTTTGCATCAGCATATCGTATTTCTCCAACAATCTGCATCGTCTTTACTCCGCTATATTTTCGCATTGCTGCCATATAATCCCGGGCCTGCCAGGGAGTTCTTAGTCCTAGCATATTTGCGATCCCTTGCTCTGATTTATCCGGTGCATAATAAGCCAACATTAGATTGGAGTAAAAGCTGAATAATAAAGACAGTGTCATTTGGATTGGGTTAGTTTTCGGATTTTCCTCAAAATATTTTATTATCTTATTTGCTTTCAATATATCCTTTTCCACTAAAGCACTGCGCAATTCAAAGTTATTATAATCTTTGCTTATGCCTATGTTTTTTTCTATCTGTTCAGGAGTTACGCGTTTTTGCCCGGCAGGTAAAGTGATAATCAACTTTTCAAGTTCTCCGGTCAGACGACTCAAATCTGAACCTACAAAATCAGCAAGCATAACAGTTGCTTTAGGTTCCATATCAACTCCTTTCCGTTTCATATATGAAGCTATAAAACCGGGAAGTTGTGCATCCTTTATTTTTTTAGATTCAAACAGTACACCAACTTTGTCCACCTCGGCAGCCAGCTTCTTTCTACGATCCAACGTTCCATGCTTATGGCATATCACTAAAATGGTGGAAAGCAAAGGCTTTTGAAGATAATACGACAACTCTTCCATATTACGTACCGCCTGTGCTTCCTTAACTACTACTACTTGGTGTTCCGACATCATGGGATAACGCTTTGCAGCATTTATAATCGTTGCCACATCCACATCAGCCCCATACACAACAGTCAGGTTGAATTCTTTTTCCGTCTCACTCAACACATTATCCGTTATGTAATCTGCAATCAAGTCGATATAATACGACTCTTCTCCCATCAGGTAATAGATAGGGCGATACTGCTTTGCTCTCAATTCCTTGAGGATGTCATCACAGGTCAGTTCTTGTTTTGCCATATATAATTTTCAGAAAGACCGGATTACCAGTCGAATTTCAAGTGTTTAACAGTTTTCTTTTCATCAATAATCATGCGCAAAGAAGCAATACCAATTTCAACATGCTCTTCTACATAATTTCTGGTAACCAAATTATCACTTCTATCTGTTTTTACTCCGTCGGGGGTCATTGGCTGATCGGACACTAATAATAATGCGCCGGTAGGAATATGATTGGCAAAGCCACAACTGAACAAAGTTGCAGTTTCCATATCAACTGCCATAGCCCGGGTCTTTTTCAGATATTCTTTGAATACATCATCATGTTCCCAGATACGGCGGTTGGTGGTATATACGGTACCAGTCCAATAGTCACGGCCTTTGTCACGGATGGATGAAGAAACGGCACGCTGCAACATAAATGCAGGTAATGCAGGAACTTCGGGAGGAAAATAATCGTTAGAAGTTCCCTCTCCACGGATAGCTGCAATAGGGAGAATCAAATCGCCAAGCTGATTTTTCTTGTCGATGCCACCACATTTTCCCAAAAACAAACAAGCCTTGGGTTGAATAGCTCCCAGCAAGTCCATGATGATGGCAGCGTTAGGACTTCCCATACCAAAGTTAATCATAGTGATGCCTTCGGCAGAAGCAGAAATCATATTTGCATCCCTTCCTAAGATGGGAACATTAAACTGATTTGCGAAAATCTCGACGTACTTGTTGAAGTTAGTCAACAGAATATACTCTCCAAAATCCTCCAGGTTACGTTTTGTGTAACGGGGCAGCCAATTAGCTACGATTTCTTCTTTTGTTTTCATAATTATCTATTAAATTTGTGCTCCCAATAATGGGAACCATTATTTAACTTACAAAAATAATAAATGTTATCGTTAAACCTACCAGTATTCGACACTAAAATAAACGTACGAAACGGAAAAAATGTAATTTTCGACGTGATTCGCAAACGATATGTCGCACTTACCCCTGAAGAATGGGTACGGCAACACTTTGTTCACTTTCTTATTGCACACAAAGGATATCCGACTGCCCTTCTGGCCAATGAAGTAATGGTAAAGTTGAACGGTACTACCAAACGATGCGACACCGTACTTTATCGGAGGGATTTATCAGCCCGGATGATTGTGGAATATAAAGCACCACATATCGAAATCACACAGGCTGTTTTCGATCAGATCACCCGGTATAATATGGTATTGAAGGTCGATTATCTGATTGTCAGCAACGGAATGCAACATTATTGTTGCCGGATGGATTATGAGAATCAGAGTTATACGTTCCTCCAGGATATTCCAGATTACAAATCTTTATAAAAATGATCCGCTTCATTCGCCTTAAAAAACATACTTACCTATAAGAATAAAATAGCGTCACTATCCGTTCAAGATAGTGACGCTATTTGCTTACTATGGTGACACCATCCCAAACAGATGGCGTCACTATACCAACTCCCCTTTCAGGTAGTCTTCAAACAGCCTTTTACTTCTATACGGCAACATCTTTCTCACTATCCTCATTTCCTTTCTTTTTGCTGAATCGCTCTTGCAATTTCTGCATGAATTCGTAGAAATTAGGAATATAAATGGTAGCCAATAAAGTGTTCATGGCCATACCAAATACCACAGCGGCACCCAATGCTATACGACTTTGTGCACCTGCACCGGTGGCGAATAACAAGGGCATCACTCCTAGTACAAAAGCAAAAGAAGTCATTAGGATCGGACGCAAGCGGACATGCCCCGCTTCAAAGGCAGCTTCCCTAATTGAATTACCCTCGGCACGGAAATCACGGGCAAATTCCACAATCAAAATTCCGTTCTTTGCAGAAAGCGCAACCAACAGGATTATACCGATTTGCGTATAAATACTGACTGGAGTTCCCATAATCAGACAGCCAATCATGGCACCTAATAATGCTACCGGCAATCCGATGACGGCTGCTACCGGGCTGGTCCAACTTTCATACTGTGCAGCAAGTACCAGGAAAGCAACAATTAACGCCATAATCAGAACAATGGTAGTAGTATTCCCTGCCTGGGTTTCCTGATAGGCAACGGAAGTCCATTCATACCCAAACTCATCTCCCAACTGTTCCTTAAACAATGCTTCCACTTCTTGAATAGCCTGCCCGGTACTACTTCCCGGAGCAACATTACAAGTCAGAGAAGCAGTCGAGTACATATTATAGCGGTTAATCTGGTCCTGGCCTAACTGTTCCTCCACTTTGGTGAAAGAAGAAAAAGGCACCATCTCTCCTGTCGAATTCGGCACACTTAACTTCAAAACATCATCAATCACGCGCTGTGCCTGATCGCGTGCCTCGATCTTCACCTGGTAAATACGGCCGAATTCAACAAAATCATTCACATAAGCCGCTCCCATATAATAGCCTAATGTAGAGAAAACATCGTTCAAGGCAATTCCCATGAACTGGACTTTGTCACGGTCGATATTCAAGAAATATTGCGGAACATTTGCTTGATACTGACTGGATACAGATGCTAAAGCCGGTTTCGAATGATAAGAAGCAAGCAAGGCATTGATGGCCTGCTGCATTTCCGTCGGTCCCAGATTACGCCGGTCTTCCAACTGAAGCTGCAAACCACCGGATGCACCTAACCCCGGAATAGCCGGAGGAACCATGGCGAACACTTCCGCAGCCTGAATAGTCATATACGCTTCACCATTAAAACGGTTAACTATGGCAGCAGCCGTATGCTCCTTCCCTTTCCTCTCACTCCAGTTTTTCAGCACCACAAAATAAGTTGCGGAGTTGCTCTGTTCACCACCACCCATGATAGAAAAGCCGGAAATACCAATATAATTCTTTACTTCCGGATAAGAATCCAGAATACCGTTTATCTTTTCTCCCACTGCTTGCGTACGCTCAAGGCTGGCGGCAGGCGGAAGTTGAACAACAGCAATAAAATATCCGTCATCCTCGTCCGGGATAAAAGTTGAAGGCCAATGCATAAAGAGCAATAGAGCAATAACAGTTAAAGCGCCATAAGAAGCAAGAGCCATTCCCGGACGTTGAAGCAACCATTTGACAATTTTGTCATATACCCCTTGCGTCTTGTCATAAGCCTTATTGAAACCTTTATATATAAAGAAGTTAGAAGGTTTACTCTTTTCAAGAAACAGTGCGCAAAGTGCAGGAGTTAATGTCAACGAATTAAAACCGCTCAATACGGTAGAAGCGGCAATAGTCAGTGCAAACTGCTTATACAGCTGACCGGAAATTCCACTAATCATCATCGTCGGAATAAACACGGCAAGCAATACGAGAACCACCCCGACAATCGGGCCCGTGATCTCTCCCATCGCTTTTGTCACGGCTTCACGAGGTGAGTACTGCCCAGTTTCCAATAATCTCGAAGCATTCTCCACCACCACTATCGCATCATCCACCACAATAGCAACTGCTAAAATCAGTCCGAACAATGTTAATGTGTTGATAGAGAAACCAAATGCCGCCATTACGGCAAATGTACCGATCAACGATACCGGGATAGTAATACAAGGAATAATCACTGCCCGCCAATTCTGCAGGAACAAGAAAATAACGAGTATCACCAACAAAGTTGTTTCAAAGAAAGTAACCATCACTTCATCAATGGAAGCAAGGATAACATCAGTCGTATCCAAAGTGACATTATAGGCCACTCCTGACGGGAAACTTTCTGCAAGTTCTTCCATCTTAGCTTTCACTCCTTTTGAAACATCCAGCGAATTGGAACCCGGTTGCTGGTAAATAGCAATAGCAGCCGTAGGTTTTCCATTCAATCGCGACACTACACTGTATGAAGCAGACCCCAAATCAATGCGTGCAATATCTTTCAGACGAAGCATCGCTCCGTCCTGCTCACAGCGGATAATAATATTCCCGAACTGTTCCGGAGATTTCAATCGTCCCTGAACATTCAATGTATACTGAAAAGCATTATTATTATCCTGTCCGATAGGCTGACCGATATATCCGGCAGATACTTCCACATTCTGCGACTGGATGGACTGATAGACTTGCTGCGGTGAAATATTCCGTATGCGCATAGCCTCCGGATCGAGCCAGATGCGCATCGAATAGTCCCCTGCTCCCATCACATTCACAGCACCCACTCCAGGCACACGTGTCAGCTGGTCCACTAAATTCAATTTAGCATAATTAGTCAGATACAGGCTGTTGTACACAGAGTCCTGCGAAGTCATTGTCAAAAACATCACAATGTTTGAAGATTGTTTCTGCACAGTGACCCCTTGTACCACCACCGGTTCCGGCAGCGATGATTGTGCGATACTTACCCTGTTTTGTACCTGCACAGTTGCCATATCGATGTCCGTACCAACAGCGAATGTAATAGTCAGAGAATATGCTCCCGAAGATGAAGAATTGGAAGACATATAAAGCATGCCGTCTACACCATTCACCTGCTGTTCGATAGGAATACCCACTGTTTGAGCAACAGTTTCAGCATTTGCTCCGGGATAAACCGCAGAGACCTGCACCGTTGGCGGTGTGATCTCCGGAAATTGTGCCACAGGCAATATATTGAGTGTGACCAGACCGGCTACTACAATAAGCAGGGCAAGGACAGTAGCAAATATCGGTCGGTTGATAAAAAACTTAGAAAACATAATGTATAGGTTTAAAAGCAGTCTCTCCACAGCCTTCTCCCAAGGAGAGGGAGCAGAAAGTTACTTTTGTTAATTAATCGGTTTTAAGTACATCACCTTTATTGATTTCGTTTGTTAATCAATCAGTTATCCAAAAGACCTTATTTCCCTCTTTTGGGAAGGGAATCAGGAAGCGGCTTTACTTTCATTCCGTCTCTGACTTTCATCAAAGCCTCTGTGACATACTGTTCCTGCGGGGAAAGTCCACCCAATACCTGCCGTAAAGTGCCGTCGACCAACTGCCCTATTTCAATATGCCGGTAATGAACTATATTTGAATCATTTACAACATATAAGTATTTGCCTAACTGGTCAGTTCCGATAGAACCCTCTTTCACCAACATGGCATTTTTAGCTTCTCCATAAGGTAAAGTTATACTTACATATAATCCGCTCTTCAATATCCCTTTCGGATTATCAAAATTGGCACGAACCATCAGTGTTCCTGTATTCACATCTACATTTGGTGAAAGATAATCGAGCGTAGCCGGATAACTTTCAGTTCCCCCCTTTCCCAGTTGAACCATTATTTTTTTAGGAAGATCAGTCGGTAACTGCTGGGTATCCATCGTCATTGCCAACCATTGATTATCAGCAACATTAAAGTAAGCATACATCTGATTATCCTTATAAATAGTAGCCAATGTGACTGGTTGCAACGAACCGCCTACATAACTTCCTATATCTACAGTCGCCTTACTGATGGTGCCGTCAAACGGTGCACGGACATAACAATATCCCAAGTTTGTACGGGCGGTGCTCAAAGCAGCTTCCGCGTTGCTGACAGCAGCAATACCCTCTTTCACAGAAGATTCAGCCTGAAGTACCTGTATCTGACTGACCGCATCACTCTTTACAGCCTCTTTCATACGGCTATAATTATTACGAGCATATTCCAATTGCGCCTGGGCAGTTTTCAGTTCTGCTTCTGCTTGCTCCACCTGATCTTTATATAAGGTTGGTTCGATGACAAACAACAGTTGCCCCTGTTTCACCCGTCCACCTGCGACATAAGAGGTAGATTGCAAGGTTCCGTTCACCCTGGCTACAAGATTCACCGTTTTTTCTGTTGTCAGATAACCCGGATAATCTTTCGTCAAAGTAATATTCTCCACTATGGGTTTGGTCACACTAATTTCCGGAGTTGGCATACCTCCCATCGCTCCTGTACTTTTCTTCTCCTTGCAACCCGTCAATATAGGCAGTGCAAGAAAGATATACATCAGTTTTTTCATATCTGTTAGGTTATATATTTATAGATTGATTTTTATTCTCTCCAACCACCCCCTAAAGCCTTGTAGATGGCTATCAGTTGCAAAAGCGAACTACCTTGTGCCTGTACCAGCTGATTCTCATAAGATAACAGAGAACGTTGTGCATCAAGTACGTTTTGGAAAGGCGAAAGTCCCTGTTTATAAAGTTCCAGTGAAAGTTTCAATGTCTCAATTCCTTGATTGCGTACTTCCCGCAGGGCTACAATCTGTTTGATTGAATTCCGGTAGGAATTCATAGCATTGTCCGTTTCCTGTACGGCAGTTAAAACCGTTTGATTAAACTGGTTGATCGCTTCATCCAGTTGCGCTTTTGCCAGCCGGGTTGCATTCACCAGCTGTCCTCCATTGAAAATAGTCCAGTTCAATGACGGAGCAATTTCATAAGTCATACTTTTACTTTTGGTGAGATCCTTCAGGTCACGGGCGGCATATCCAAATGAACCTTTCAAGAAAACTTTCGGCAACCAATCCGCTTTCGAAGCTCCGAGCAATGCTGCCTGCGCATTTACGCTCAATTCCGCACTTCGTACATCAGGCCGTCGCAGTAATAAATCGACAGGCATTCCCACTCCGATAGGTTCCATATAATCGGGCAATGTGCCACTGGATTCAAGAACAGGACGAATGTCCTGGGGATACATTCCCAATAAGACAGCCAATGTTGTGATATACTGATTGATACCCGCTTCCAACTGGGGAATGGAGGCTTTTGTGCTATATAATACAGACTTGGCCTGTGCCACATCGAGTTTAGCAACCAGCCCGGTATTATAGCGTACTTCCGTGATTTTCAGGACTTCTTCCTGCGAAGCACTGTTTTTCTTCACCACTTCAAGCTCTTGTTGCAACTCCCTTAGATTGATATAAGCCGAGGCTACTTCTGCAGCTAATGAGACCATGACTCCTGTGTATTCTTCCTTGCTGGCGGCAAAATTCTCTTTCTGCGCTTTTACCCGTTTCCGGATACTGCCAAAAATATCAAGCTCCCAGCTCATGCTTAGCGAAGCATCATAATAATGATCGGTTGTTTGGGGCAGTGAACTTGTATTTCCACTGGTTTCCTGACGGGTCCATCCTGCATTCAATCCGATGGAAGGAAAAAAGTTACTGCGTTCTATCCAAAGATTGGCACGAGCGGCAGCTATACGGTTGATTGCCATGGCAACGGAGTAATTACGATCTACTGCCAGAGCTATCAAAGAGTCCAGTTTGGTGTCTTGGAATGACTTCCACCAATGGTCATCCACTGGAAGTATCTGTTGAAATACTTCCCCGCTCTCTTCCCAATCTTGAGGAAGCGGAGCTTTCAAATAACGGTTTGCGGTCTGTCCAACCGCGGTCACAGTTGAAAGAAACATAAGGAGCGATGTGCCCCACACTCGTATATTCATATCAGTTCAGGTTTTTATGAAATGAAAAGATAACAACTAAAGGGTAAGTTTGTTTATCGATTCTTTTTTATACGAGCACTTGTTAAAACAAAAAAAGCCCTGCATTGCTGCAGGGCTTATTATATATCAAAAAAGTAACTTTACTTACTTCACTGCTCTTCTTATTCAGCAGTTTTTCTTCTGATAGCTCTTTTGGTAGTAGCTACCGGAGCTTCTTCCACCTTGTGTTCGATTTGTACGCCAGCCAATTCCGGGTCAATCATAATACGTCCGCAATATTCACAAACGATTACTTTCTTACGAGAACGGATATCCAGTTGTCTCTGGGGCGGAATCTTGTTAAAGCAACCACCACAAGCGTCACGCTGTACGTATACAATACCCAATCCGTTGCGAGAGTTCTTACGGATACGTTTGAAAGACTGCAATAGACGTGGTTCAATCTTAGTTTCCAAATCTTTAGCTTTGTCTCTCAATTTCTCTTCTTCCTGTTTGGTTTCAGAGATAATTTCGTCCAGTTCGCTCTTCTTCTGCTCAAGGTCTTTCAGTCTTTCGTTAAGAATCTGATCGTTCTTCGTTACTTCAGCCTCTTTTTCTTCTTTATCAGCAGAATATTCCTTAATTCTCTTTTCGCAAAGTTCGATTTCCAATGTCTGGAATTCGATTTCTTTCGTCAAGAAATCATATTCACGGTTATTGCGAACATTGTCTTGTTGTGACTTATATTTTTCTACTGAAGCCTTTGCTGTTTCAATTTCTACTCTCTTGCCGGCAATAGCAGATTTCAGTTCATCCACTTCAGCTTTGATCTTGTCGATACGGGTACTCAAACCAGCAATTTCATCTTCAAGGTCTTGCACTTCCAACGGAAGTTCACCTCTCAATGTCTTGATTTCATCAATCTTAGACAACATCGTTTGCAGTTGGAACAGTGTCTTCAGTTTCTGTTCTACCGTCAACTCATTCGGATCTTTTTTTGCTTCTCTAGCCATTTTACTTATAAATATTTTATGGGATTCGTATTTATTTTACTCAATTGGAGTGCAAAATTAGGAAATAAATCCCGGATTATGGAATAAAAAATTTCTTTTGTATATTGTTCGCTTTCGTAATGACCAATCTCTGCCATCAGAATATCACCCTCGTGGCCGAAATAATCATGATATTTGATTTCTCCCGTAATAAAGACATCCGCACCCGTCCGAATTGCCTGTGGAAGCAGAAAAGCTCCGGCACCACCACACAAGGCGACCTTCTGTATTTCTCTCCCTGTCAGTTTGTTATGACGTACACAACCCACTTCGAAGATTTTCTTGATGCGTTTCAGAAACTCGAGTTCCGTTTCCGATTCATCCAATTCACCTACAATTCCCGAACCTGCCTGCGACCAGTCATTCTGCAACGGATACAAGTCGAATGCCGGTTCCTCATAAGGATGTACAGACAATAACGCCTTTATAACTTCCGCTTTCTTATATATAGGAAGAATGGTTTCAATCCTTACTTCATTTTCATGATGCAGTTCACCGATTGTTCCACAGAAAGGATGCGTTCCCTCTTTTGCCCGGAAGGTTCCCTCTCCTTTCAGATTGTAACTGCATGTATCATAGTTGCCTATATTCCCGCATCCGGCTGCAAACAATGCTTCGCGCACACTATCGGCTTGTGCATCAGGCACGAAAGTCACCAGCTTAATCAGACTGTTCTCTTTCGGTTCGAGCACTTTCAGATTCTTCAACCCTATTTTCTCTGCGATCTTATAATTGACTCCACCTTGTGCATTATCAAGATTAGTATGTGCTGAATAGATCACAATATCATTCTTTATTGCTTTCAGTATGCAGCGTTCCACGTAATCTTTGCCCGTGATAGATTTATAGCCCTTGAAAATGAGCGGATGGTGCGATATAACGAGATTGTACCCCAGCGCGATAGCTTCATCCAACACAGCTTCGGTAACGTCAAGACACAACAAAGCCCCTGTTGCTTCCGCTTCTGTCAATCCGATTTGCAGGCCGGCATTATCAAATCCGTCTTGCAATGGCAGAGGCGCGAATCGTTCAAGGGCGCTTACTATTTCCTTAATTTTCATTATTGGTAGAAAATTTGGTTGCAAAGATAATAAATAAAATAGGAATTAACATACTAAGTGATCGTTTTTTAGAGAATTTATTGTTATCCATTTTTTGAGATCCCCGTAAAAGATATAAAATACCACCCAGAAACTATCAAAAAGGACCTAAAAACTATCTGTTGATAGAAATTCCCCTAAATTACGTCTGATTCTCCCCTACCAAGGTCGACAAAATATCTTAAACTTGCATCATCAAAATTTTTACAACGAATACTCACATTTTAAAAACAACACATATGAAAAGTTTAAGCTTCAGAAAAGATTTGGTAGGAGTTCAGGAAGAATTACTACGTTTCGCATACAAACTGACAACAGACCGCGAAGAAGCAAACGATTTGCTGCAGGAAACCTCATTGAAAGCATTAGATAATGAAGATAAATATACACCCGATACAAATTTCAAAGGATGGATGTACACCATCATGCGCAATATCTTTATCAATAATTATCGTAAGGTAGTTCGCGACCAGACATTTGTCGACAAGACCGATAACCTTTATCATCTTAATTTGCCGCAAGATGCAGGGTTTGAAAGTACTGAAAGAACATACGACCTGAAAGAGATGCACCGTGTAGTCAATGCTCTTCCGAAAGAATACAGGGTTCCGTTTGCCATGCACGTTTCCGGATTCAAATACCGCGAAATAGCAGAAAAACTGAATCTTCCGTTGGGTACCGTAAAAAGTCGGATCTTCTTTACCCGTCAGAAATTACAGGAAGAACTGAAAGACTTCCGCTAAACCATAACTATATCCATATAAATTTTAGATTAAACAGTTAATTTCATTTTTCAGTTTTATCAATAGGCAAAAGGCAAAAAGAGTTTATATTCTTTTTGCCTTTTGCCTGTTTTCATCGGATAAATTCGGATAAAAATCGGTTCCGGAATAAAAACTAATTATAAATTTTCGCCTAAAGCTTCCGTTATTTATTGAAATTCTGTACTTTTACTTCATCTAAATAATGAATACGATGAAAACAAATTTGACTTTACTGTTGCTGATAATCGTGATGGTCTCTTGCCAACTCAAAAAGAGTGATAATACTGAAACGGCTGTAGCCGAGGCTACAGAAATTGACAATACAGAAGATTGCACGGCAGATACGGTCAAAGCTACTGCTATTTTCTGGATTGATAAAGCAGAAACCAAACATTGCAAAGAGTACGGCTTTCGTACTATCAAAGCAAAAGTTCTCATTCGTGAAGATGGAAAGGTCAATTTGCTGTCATTCGCCAAAAAACAATCCCCGGCTGTAGAGACGTACATACGCCATCATCTTTTCAAATTTCAAGTGTCGGAAAAGATGTTTGAAGGCGGATATGTGCAGCCCGGAGAACAATTTGTGCAGCTTCGCTGCTTATGGGGAATGTTGAAAGGCAAGTAATCAATGTGTTCACAACCGGAACAAAAAGTAAAGATGACCCATTGTTAGCGTCTAGCCTTTGTTTTTCATCTGCACCTTGTTTTTCAGTGCATACCGTTCGTCTACAACCCTGTTGGTAGGAAAGAAAGTGAAAATAAGCCGCCACTCTCCTTCTTTATAGATAAATTTACGTCCGCTAGCTCCACGAAGAATTGTTTCGTGCTTTTCCCGCAGGAACGATTCGATATGTTCCGGCATTTCAGTGCCGGATGCCGAAAACTCCACTGTTATAAAAAAATGTGGAATAGATATTTCAGCTACTTTACGGAATATCTGGTCGGTAACTGTCATTTTCGGAGTTCTTTCGTTACCTCTAATAATTTCCCGTATGCATCAAAAGAACGGCGTGAAGCCAATGAAATAGTTATCATCAGCGACAGCATAGATGCAGTAAAAGTAATCACCATAATCATCATCTGATACTTGATGGCAACATTCGGACTGCTTCCTCCCAGGATTTGTCCGATCATTGTGCCCGGAAGAGCAACTAATCCCATCACGGAAATGTTCGCAATCAGCGGACTGAAAGATTTAATAATAGCCTGCCGGATAAATGGAGCCTGCGCTTCCTGCCTTGTTGCTCCGTTCCCCAGTAAATAGCGATACAACTGCTGCTCACGTTTCAATCCGCTATAATAAGTATTCAAAGCTATCACATTGCTCGAAAGCATATTACCCATCAGGATACCAAATACCGGAATAAAGTATTGCGCGCTAAATATATTGTCCAACTGAAGAACAATACCAATAAAGTATAAGCCTACCAATACAACACTACAAAGAAATCCTACCGTAATAGGGATTAATAAAACACTACGTTTCAACTGGGTGCGCACCAATGCTGTCTGTCCGGCTACGAATACCATAATTATCACCCAAAGGAAGTTGATCCAGGGATTGTTCCATAAAAAGAGGTATTTCAGATACATGCCGATAAAGAACAGTTGGATAATCATCCGTAATGTACCAATCAGGGCAGGTTTCAGCAGTTCCGTTTTAAACTTCCAAAGATAAAAGAATGGAATGGCAAGCAGAAGCAAGCCTATAAAAAGATTATAATATGATATATCAATCGTTCCCACAGTGTATTCTTAACAATTCTATCCGATTCGTGTTAGAATTCTCTTCAATCGTTACAGTTCTATTAAATAATGACACCCCGAAGCAAAGTCCTTATCATGTGATACGGCCAGCACTGCTGTTCCCTTTTCTGCCTGTCGCCGGAAAAAAGACAAGACTCTACCAGTCGAATCGGCATCTAAAGCGGAAGTCGGTTCGTCTATAATAATCAGAGGTTTATTGAGCATAGCCGCTACAGCGAGCATGATGCGTTGACGCTGGCCGCCCGAAACTTCATTCACTCTCTTGGTATATAATTCATGTTCCAGTCCCAATTCATCAAAATAAGCAAAAAGCCTTTCTTCCGAAAAAGGGACAGAACGATTCACTTTCAGTCCGAACGGGAGAGCCACCATCTCTTTGACCCATTCAAAAGGTAGCGCCAATTCTTGAGGAATCCATGCAATCTGTCTGCGGACACTATCGATAGTCGATATATCAAGCAATATTTCCCCTACCTGTATAGATCCCTCTTTCAAAGGCACAAACCCCATTACCGCATTCAGCAACGAAGTCTTTCCACAACCGGATTGACCGACAATGCAAGCCGTTTCTCCCCTTTCCAGCTTCATATTGAAACCGGAGAAAAGCACTTCTGCACCAAAAGCAATACAGGCATTATTAATATGTAACATCTATTTGTTCTCTTGAAAATATTGCCAAAATTGTTCTGTCATCTTAAACATTCAAGTATCCAAGCAGTCTTATCTATATAGCAATAACCTCCTTTGCGGATTTTCTCGAAGTTCTGTATGCCGATAGGATAAATTTTATTACTCATATACTCATAACTTTATAAGTTGACAGATACAAAGATAGCCTTTTCCACCCAATAACACAAAGTCCGATACGAAAGTTTTTTCATATCAGGCTCAAATGATAGCTCCTATTTATTTCATCATCTAGTGTAATTTTGCCAATTTTCATTTATCTTTGCCTTACTAATTAATTCAAGAAAGTTATGATACTGAACGAAAGAGACGCTCGTCACGAGCATATATTGCAGGTAGCACGTCAGATGATGACAGCCGCACGCACTGCTCCGAAAGGAAAAGGAATCGATATTATTGAAGTGGCCCTTATCACTGATGAAGAGATTAAACAATTATCGGACACTATGATAGCTATGGTAGAAGAACACGGAATGAAATTCTTCCTTCGTGATGCCGACAACATCCTAAGTGCCGAATGTGTTGTACTGATAGGAACACGCGAGCAGACACAGGGCTTGAATTGCGGCCATTGCGGATTTGCCACCTGTGCCGGACGTACTGATGGAGTTCCCTGCGCATTGAACAGCATAGATGTAGGTATCGCAATAGGTTCCGCGTGCGCCACGGCAGCCGATTTACGCGTAGACACACGCGTCATGTTCTCCGCCGGATTGGCAGCGCAACGCCTGAACTGGCTGAAAGACTGCAAGATGGTAATGGCAATCCCCGTAAGCGCATCCTCCAAGAATCCGTTCTTTGATCGGAAACCGAAGCAGGAAAACAATGCATAACAGTCACATCGATGCAGAAAACAAACTGACTTTAGATGCAGACAATAAACTGATTTTATAAATAACTAAATATATATAGTCTAATGGGAATCATGGTTGGACTCCCCAGCCCAAGCGGCTCGGAGAAAGATTTGCAGTTGAACTTCGGCAAAAACATGACCGTACAGGTAGAAATGAGAGCACCTCATTTGCCTGCCGAATGGCACATGCAGAGCGGTATACAGTTGACATGGCCACACGCTGGTACAGACTGGGCATACATGCTGGCAGAAGTGCAGAAGTGTTTTATAAACATAGCCAGGGAAATAGCGAAGCGTGAATTATTATTGATTGTCACTCCCGAACCGGAAGAAGTGAAAAAGCAGATAGCTGCTACTGTCAATATGAATAACGTCCGCTTTCTGGAATGTGCCACTAATGACACATGGGCCCGCGACCACGGAGCCATTACAATGATAGATACCGGCACCCCTTCCCTGCTCGACTTCACCTTCAACGGCTGGGGACTGAAATTTGCTTCCGAACTGGATAATCAAATTACCAAACATGCCGTAGAAGCCGGAGCTTTGAAAGGCCAGTATATAGACCACCTTGACTTCGTACTCGAAGGAGGTTCTATCGAAAGTGACGGAATGGGTACATTGCTCACCACTTCCGAATGTCTGCTTTCTCCCCAACGAAACGGACGGCTGAACCAGGTAGAGATAGAAGAATACCTGAAATCAACCTTCCACCTGCAAAAGGTGCTTTGGTTAGATCACGGTTATCTGGCCGGTGATGATACCGACAGCCACATCGACACTTTGGCACGCTTCTGTTCTACCGACACCATCGCTTACGTGAAATGCGAAAACAAAGAAGACGAACATTACGAAGCACTGCTCGCAATGGAAGAACAGCTGAAAACATTCCGCACCTTAGCAGGAGAGCCCTATCGCCTATTGGCCTTACCCATGGCAGACAAGATAGAAGAAGACGGCGAACGCCTGCCTGCAACTTACGCCAATTTCCTGATTATGAACGATGTTATTCTCTACCCGACATACAATCAGCCGGCGAATGACAAAAAAGCAGGAGAAGTATTGCAGCAAGCCTTTCCAAGCCATCAAATAATTGGAATAGACTGCCATGCCCTGATTAAACAGCACGGTTCCCTACACTGTGTCACCATGCAATATCCGCTGGGTGTTATAAAGGAGTCATAAAAGAATTACAAAGGAGCTATAAAGGAATTATAAAATAATGAATGAATCAACCCACTAATTATTCATCATGAGAAAGATAAAAGTCGGAATCATCCAACAATCCAATACCGCAGATATAAAAGCCAATCTGATGAACCTCGCAAAGAGTATCGAGGCTTGTGCCGCTCACGGTGCACAACTGATTGTGCTCCAGGAGTTACACAATTCACTCTATTTCTGCCAGACAGAAAACACTAACCTGTTTGATCTTGCCGAACCAATTCCCGGGCCTTCCACAGGCTTTTATTCCGAGTTGGCAGCAGCTAATAAAGTAGTCCTTGTCACCTCTCTTTTTGAGAAACGTGCTCCCGGACTTTATCATAATACCGCTGTCGTATTTGACCGCGACGGAAGCATTGCAGGAAAATACCGGAAAATGCATATTCCCGATGATCCGGCTTACTACGAAAAGTTCTATTTCACTCCGGGAGACATTGGTTTTGAACCGATTCAAACTTCTTTAGGAAAACTAGGCGTATTAGTATGCTGGGATCAATGGTATCCGGAAGCTGCCCGCCTGATGGCACTAAAAGGTGCGGAACTTTTAATTTATCCTACCGCCATTGGCTGGGAAAGCAGTGACACGGACGATGAAAAAGCCCGCCAACTCAATGCCTGGATTATTTCACAGCGCGCTCATGCCGTTGCCAATGGACTTCCTGTTATCTCCGTCAACCGTGTAGGACACGAGCCCGATCCTTCCGGACAGACAAACGGTATCTTATTTTGGGGAAACAGTTTTGTAGCAGGACCACAAGGGGAATTTCTGGCACAAGCCGGAAACGATCAGCCGGAGAACATGATAGTGGAAATAGATATGGAACGTTCGGAAAACGTTCGCCGTTGGTGGCCTTTCCTTCGTGATCGTCGGATTGACGAATATGATGGGCTTACCAAACGATTCCTTGATTAAAGGCTTACCCACATACCTTCATCGTAGGAGGTTTATCTAATAAAGAAAAAAGAAGGGCACAGAGTCAAAATCTAAATTTAGAACTCTGTGCCCTTTTAATATATCATCATAAATAACTATCTCATTGAAACGTTATTTTTTTGTTGGCTAGGAAATTAGCCCCTCCATAAATAAACAATCCCAGGAATTGAGCCAGATATTCATTCACGTCCAATCCTTCTACCAATAAGACAAGAAATAAAAACTGTGCAGTGTAAGCCACGGCAAAAGCAGAGCAAAAGAGCAGTATCTGTTTCCAGATACTATTCTTTTTATTTTCTACGGGGAATATCCAATATTTGCACCAGATAAAGTTATGGATTTGAGCTATCAGATACGCTGTTATATTAGCCACCATATAGTCACCGTCAAATGACATTTCTTTCATCATTAACCATACAACCAACGCCATAATTAAGGCGTTCATTGTACCGATGATTATAAAACGGAATATGCGTACAGATTCTTTCACTCGCCCTCTTTCAGATCAACGATCAAATTCAGTTCATCAAGTTGAGTCTGGTCGATTGCAGACGGTGCATCCAGCATCACATCACGTCCGGAATTGTTTTTCGGGAACGCAATACAGTCGCGGATAGAATCCAAACCTGCGAACAAAGATACCCAACGGTCGAGTCCGTATGCCAAACCACCGTGAGGAGGTGCACCATACTTAAAGGCATTCATCAGGAAGCCAAACTGTGCCTGTGCCTTTTCCGGAGTGAATCCAAGAATCTCGAACATCTTCGCCTGTAATTTCGCATCGTGGATACGGATAGATCCGCCACCAACTTCCACACCGTTCACTACCATATCATAAGCATCTGCACGTACAGCTGCCGGATCAGTATCCAACATCGGAATATCTTCCTCTTTCGGATGAGTAAACGGATGATGCATAGCCATCAAACGACCTTCCTCCTCACTCCATTCGAACATCGGGAAGTCGATCACCCAAAGGCAAACAAACTTATTCTTATCACGCAATCCCAGTTGAGCGCCCATTTCCAGACGAAGCTCACAAAGTTGTTTACGTGTTTTCATTACATCGTCGCCAGACAGAATCAGGATCAAATCACCCGGTTTAGCACCGAATGCCTCTTTCATTTGCTGAAGCACTTCCTGCGTATAGAATTTATCCACGCTCGATTTTACAGTTCCGTCCGCTTCTACACGGGCATACACCATACCTTTTGCACCAATCTGCGGTTTCTTTACGAAGTCCGTCAGTGCATCCAGTTGTTTACGAGTATAGGTTGCAGCACCTTCAGCACAGATACCACCCACATAAGCAGCATTATCGAATACAGAGAATCCGTGACCTTTCATGATATCCATCAATTCCACGAATTTCATGCCGAAACGTAAGTCCGGTTTGTCGCTACCATAATATTTCATGGCATCCGCCCAAGACATACGCTGGAACGGTTCAGCCAGTTCCACGCCACGCAGTGTTTTGAACAAATGTTTAGCCATTCCTTCAAAAGTAGTGATAATATCTTCCTGCTCAACGAAGCTCATTTCGCAGTCAATCTGCGTAAATTCCGGCTGACGATCGGCACGCAAGTCCTCATCGCGAAAACATTTTGCAATCTGGAAGTAACGGTCGAAACCAGAAACCATCAACAACTGCTTCAATGTCTGCGGAGATTGCGGAAGTGCGTAGAACTGTCCCGGATTCATACGTGACGGCACCACAAAGTCGCGTGCACCTTCAGGAGTAGAACCGATCAAAACGGGTGTTTCCACTTCGATGAAACCTAGACTATCCAGATATTTGCGAACTTCAATTGTCATTTTATGACGCAGTTCCAAATTAGAACGGACAGCGTTACGGCGTAAATCCAAGTAACGGTATTTCATACGGATATCATCCCCCCCATCAGTGTTATCTTCAATTGTGAACGGAGGAGTCATGGCAGTATTTAGTACGTTCAATTCAGAAACAATAATTTCAACGTCTCCGGTAGGAATGTTTGCATTCTTGCTGAAACGTTCATTAACCGTTCCTGTCACTTGAATGACGAACTCACGTCCCAGTTTATTAGCACGTTCACAGAGTTCAGCATTAATTTCTTCGTTAAAGACCAACTGGGTAATTCCGTAACGGTCGCGGAGGTCGATAAAAGTCATTCCTCCCATTTTACGGCTGCGCTGTACCCATCCAGACAGCGTAACTTGCTTGTTTACATCAGAGATTCTTAGTTCTCCACATGTGTGCGTTCTGAACATATATTTTTTATTTAAACGATTATCACTCGCGTTTCTATTTTGATTGAACCAAAACTGCGCAAAAGTACGCAATAATTTGTAATTCGTTGTCAGTAATCCGTTATTTTATCAGACTTTCTTTGTCAGCTTTTTCAATATTTTCTTGTTTCTGTCTGTTATATTGTCGACGATGGCTTCATTCATCAATTTGATGCCATTCATATATTCCTGCGCTCTTTGGAGCACATTGGCAGCATCCTTTTCCGACGCTTGCGGCACCACTACGCGCAATCCCCTTTGAATCAACTCAATGTTCACATTAGCGTCCGTTTCCATGGGATCACCGTCGAAGTGCACTACTCCCGGAGTAGTGCGGCGGATGCACAACTGCTTGCAACGGAAAGTCTTGATACGGCTATTCTGATCGATTGTCTTATTGAATAACTGAAAAGCCAATGAAGGGACATCCAATACGGTGAACGGTTCGAGAATGGTCACATCCAGCAAGCCATCTGTCAGCGTAGCTTGTGGGGCGATATAAGCATTGTTTCCATATTGCGACGCGTTTCCACAGGCAATCAGGAAAGCCTTATACTTGGAAACTCCGTTTTCCGTTTCCAGTTCATACGTTTCCGGTTCATATTTAAGACTCTCTTGCAGGGTCTTTTCCAGATAAGTCAACACCCCGCGTTTACCGGCATGCGCAAACTTCAGACTAACAAAAGCATCGAATCCCACTCCGCAAGTGCAGAAAAAATCCGTCCCGTTAATCTTACCATAATCTATTACGTCCATGCAACCTTCGTTCAGCACTTCCAGCGCCCTCTTCGGTTCCATCGGTATATGCAGATGCCTCGCCAGTCCATTACCCGATCCGCAGGGAATAATTCCCAGTGCGGTATCAGTATGCACCAACGAACGAGCTATTTCATTGATTGTCCCGTCCCCACCGATAGCCACTACTATATCAGTCTTCTCTTCGGCAGCTTTAGCAGCTATTTCTACTGCATGACCGGCTCTCTCCGTATTCACTACTTCCCAAGAGTATCTCGCCTTGTCTATTTTTTCGTCCAGCAAGTTAAGAATCAATTCTTTACTTTGTGTTCCCGAAATAGGATTGACGACGAATTTTATTTTTTTCATTCTTTCGTTCATGCTATTCTTGTCGATTGTAGACGACAAAAGTAATATAAATATCTTAAATTTTAATCGATTAGAGGTTTCTAATCATACGAGAGCAACTTTTTTCTCTTAAAAAGAACAGATAAAAGCAAATTTTGTTATCTTTGCCCCCTGTTTTTAAACACTTGTTAAGATAAAAGGATGTAAGATCGTCAGCGAACGATCTGAGTATGAGTATAATAAATTATAATTCATGGGATTATTACAAGAGAAGTTAGCTAAGTACGACCTGCCACAAAAGTTTATGGCACAGGGCGTTTACCCATATTTCCGTGAGATAGAAGGAAAGCAGGGTACAGAGGTAGAAATGGGCGGGCACGAAGTGTTGATGTTCGGTTCCAATGCATACACTGGCCTTACGGGAGATGAAAGAGTGATTGAAGCAGGTATCAAAGCCATGCATAAATATGGTTCCGGTTGCGCAGGCTCGCGCTTCTTGAATGGTACGCTTGACCTGCACGTTCAGTTGGAGAAAGAACTGGCTGCCTTTGTAGGCAAAGATGAAGCGCTCTGCTTCTCAACCGGTTTTACGGTGAATTCCGGAGTTATTCCTGCTTTGACAGATCGCAATGATTATATCATTTGCGACGACCGCGACCACGCATCTATCGTAGATGGCCGTCGCCTCTCCTTCTCTCAACAACTGAAATATAAGCATAACGATATGGCGGATCTGGAAAAGCAACTTCAAAAGTGCAACCCGGATTCAGTGAAGCTCATCATAGTAGACGGTGTGTTCTCTATGGAAGGCGACTTGGCAAACTTGCCCGAAATCGTACGTTTGAAACATAAATACAACGCTACTATCATGGTAGACGAAGCTCATGGCTTAGGTGTATTCGGAAAACAAGGACGTGGTGTTTGCGACCATTTCGGTCTGACTCACGAAGTTGACTTGATTATGGGTACTTTCAGCAAATCACTGGCTTCTATCGGTGGATTCATTGCTGCTGATTCTTCTATCATCAACTGGTTACGTCACAACGCACGTACTTATATATTTAGTGCGTCCAACACTCCGGCTGCTACTGCATCTGCTCTTGAAGCTCTCCACATCATCCAAGATGAACCGGAAAGACTTAAAGCGCTGTGGGAAGCTACCAACTATGCATTGAAGCGTTTCCGTGAAGCAGGTTTTGAAATCGGTGCAACAGAATCACCTATCATCCCTCTTTATGTACGTGACACGGAAAAAACATTCATGGTCACTAAATTGGCTTTCGACGAGGGTGTATTTATCAATCCGGTTATTCCTCCGGCATGTGCACCGCAAGATACTTTGGTACGTGTGGCATTGATGGCTACTCATACAAAAGATCAAATTGACCGTGCTGTAGAAAAGTTGGTTAAAGCATTTAAAGCATTGGATATTTTATAATCTACGAGGAATATATCACTCTTATCGGGTGAATAAAATAAAAGTCTGACACAAATCAATGTGCCGGACTTTTATTTTATCTTATTCACTCTTAAGTACTTCTGCCGGATTTTGCCGGGCGGCTTTCCACACGCGCCAAATAATGCTTAGGAAAATGACAAGTCCCATTCCTATGAATATGACTGCATAGAGCCACCATTCTATCGGTGTTTGCTTTATATAATTTTCTAGCCAATGTTTCATCATGACATATCCCAACGGAAAAGCAAAGAACGATGAAAACACAAGTAAAAGTAAATATTCTCTAAAGAATAGATTCAAGATGATTCCTATATTGGCTCCATTTACCTTGCGTATAGCTATTTTTTTACGACGTTGCTGACAGGACAGAGTCGCCAATGAGAATATACCGAACACGGCAATCGCTATACATATAAAGGAGACTATGCTCAACAATTGGCACAATGTTTTCTCTGATTTCATATAAGTGTCATAAACCTCTTCCATATTAGACAAGATCAATTCCGCATTTGGATTAACTTTATCCACTTCCGCTTTTATCTTTTCAGAAACAATGTTCCAAATTCCCTCCTTCACCTTGAAAATAATGCCTCCTCTGCCTGTATTATCCGACAAAAAAACATAGCAGGGGCTACCGGGTGTATTGGGGCATTATATGAAATATTTTTAATAACCCCTTTCACTATATAATGCCTTCCTAATTTATCAATTTTCTTTCCAACCGGTTGTGTCCATCCGAAAGTTTTCACAGCAGCTTCATTTATAACAACCATATTTTTTCCATCCTTTTCATCCAGCATGCTTCCCTCCAGCACCTCAACTCCAAAGAAATCGGCATACTCTTGATTGATCGTCTCATCTTCTAGATCTATATATTACTCACTATCAGTTGTCTTTCCTTCCCACTCCTTTATCCTGAATGTTGAAAAATACATTTTGGGAATAGGTGTCTGAAAGCCACTCAAATACTTTGTAACATCGGGCATCTGTTCTAATATTTCTTTAAAAAGAACATTTTCAGAGCAATAAACAACAGCTCCCACATTATGCCGTTCTATTCCAAGTTCTTTGGTATTCAACAAGAAGTTAAGTTGCTTCATCATCACCAAAGTACAAAAAACAAAGGCTATACCAATAAACAACTGAAATAAAATGCTATATTCACAGAAGAAGTAAAGGATTACTGGGATTTGGGGAGAATTACCGGCGACTGACACGAATTCCGATGCCTGTCCGTATAAAGTATCTGTTGCAGAATTGTTTATGGACTTAAAGAAATTATTCCCGGAAGAGTATATTCATTTCGAAATGCCTACATCCGATTTATATTTATATGCAGACCGGGCACAGATAGAGCAAGTGCTTATCAACTTGTTAAAAAATGCCCGCGAAACGTGCGAGCGGAGAACGGATAAAAACATTGAGATAAAGTTTTTTCTAAAGGCAACCCAACATTCACAATATCTGATAATGGTGAGGGAATTTTGCCAGATGTTCTGGATAAGATTTTCGTTCCTTTCTTTACTACCAAAACATCCAGTTCAGGCATCGGATTGAGCCTGTGCAAACAGATCATGACTTTGCATGACGGAAGTATTAACGTAAAATCAGAAATAGGGAAAGGAAGTTGCTTTATTCTTACTATCCCTAAATAAAAATCACTGAAAGCCTCCCGAATCCTTTAATACAATGATTAGTCTGGGTAGTAGAGGAATTACTTATCCTCTACTACCCAAACTATTTGTATCAGGATTTAACTCCTTAACAGCCTCTTTGACCGCTTTATTAGTTGGCTTACGATATGCTTCCGCTTGTTGAACGGGGACAATCTCATTCACCATTCTTTCATATCCTTTTTGCTCTAACAAGTGCACTTCTTTTTCACCTGTTTCTTTTTGTTTTCTTGTTTTCATAAGGCTTTTCATTTTAAAATTCTTATTTATAAAACAGAAAACATCGAAAGATAGTTCATACTCACAGATATTTTATGTACGGGGCAACTGCTCCCCAATATACTACTATAGGCTTGTTCATTCCGGTACGGATTTGAGCTTAAACTTACATAGTGAAAAAAATATCTATCATGCTATCATTTATTTTTATATCATACTAATTATCAGCGAAATAAATATGATAGATATATTTCTAAAAGGCATCTCTCATACTTATACCACCAAAAACAGGGTATCTCTCATCAATAAAATAGTCGAATAAAGGTCGGACAGGCGTAAGATGGTTTGTTTTTGTTGCAATGAATCCGTATAAATCCGACCTGTGCTTAATAATCCCACTTTAATAGCGATAAGTTTATAGCCCACATATGTGTGACGAACAGTCTACATACGTGGGCTGTACAGTTTACAGGTACGGGCTGTACAGCCTACATATGTAGGCTATGTTTCCAATGGATTATTAAGCTGCCAAATACAGGTTATCATCCTATAAAGTGAATATCCTTGTGGCTTCATATGGGTATTTTTTCCCTGATTCTACACTAAAACGGATGCAGTATTGGTATGATAGATACCCGTTTTTTTGCGACAGAAACATGATAGATACCTGTTTGAAAAATTATCTATCATACTTATTCTTCTGATAATTAAAACAATATAAAAATAAATGATAGTATGATAGATATTTTTTTCATTATGTAGTATTTAAGTTTAAATCGTACAATTATTATTCATCTCATTTCTGTACTAGAAATGAAACAAACTTTTGAGGTGGTTGCCTTGATTTATGTACACCTTAATTCTATAATATATAAATTAACTCCTATATTTGTACTTTTATTCAACTTATCCTCTTTATAAATTATGAAAGAAAACAAATATAATAATAGCCATTTCTTCAGTCAATATTCTCAAATGTCCCGTTCGGTAGAGGGCTTGAAAGGAGCCGGAGAATGGCATGTATTGCAGAAAATGCTCCCTGATTTTGCTGGGAAAAGAGTTTTGGACTTAGGCTGTGGATTCGGCTGGCATTGCGCCTATGCAATAGAGCATGGAGCAACACGCGTTACCGGAATCGATATTTCCGAAAAGATGCTCGAAGAAGCCCAGAAAAGAAACTCTTCTCCACTCATTGAATATCAATGTATGGCTATCGAGGACTTTGATTTTCAGCCGGATTCTTATGATATGGTTATCAGCTCATTAACTTTCCATTACCTCGAATCTTTTATAGATATATGCCGGAAAATTAATCATTGCTTAACTCTGGGAGGTGCTTTTGTCTTTTCCGTAGAGCATCCGATATTTACAGCTTACGGCAACCAGGATTGGTATTACAACCAGGAGGGAAATCCTATCCATTGGCCGGTAGATCGTTATTTTACAGAAGGTAAACGTACGGCAGTCTTTCTGGGCGAAGAAGTGGTCAAATATCACAAAACATTGACTACCTATATAAATGGCCTCCTTCAAACCGGATTTGAGATATGCGAACTGATAGAGCCACAACCCGACGAAAAGTTGTTGGATACTATTCCGGGAATGAAAGATGAACTACGGCGTCCCATGATGCTTCTGATCTCTGCCAAGAAAAAAAGTGAGGCCGCAAAGTAATGAAATTCAAGGTATTGAAAAATAATAAATAAAAAACATTCGCTTAGCTATTGTTAATTAAAAAATACTCCCTATCTTTGCACCGCTTTTGGAAATAATAACCCCAAAGTTTTCGGGGTGTAGCGCAGTCCGGTTAGCGCACCTGCTTTGGGAGCAGGGGGTCGTGGGTTCGAATCCCGCTACCCCGACGAAAAATTCAAGTCAAGAAAAATTGAATGGTGTTGAGCTGATACAGTTTGTATCGGCTTTTTTCGTTTATGTAAATTAGACACAATTATACCCCGTTTTAGGGCAAATAAAGAGGGGATTTCTTTGAACTATCTTTGAACAAGTTTCTCTATTTACATTCGTTTAGGGGAAATTAAAGCAATTTCCTATCAAATAACCCCGATTCAAGCTGTTTAATGCATTTTTAAACCTTTAAAAAACATTAAAACAGTATATGGCAACATTTAAAGCAGTTGTTTTTCAAACTGGAAGACACATAAAACTAGATGGAACATCTAATATAAAGATTAGAATATATCATAATAGAGAGTCACAGTATATATCTACCGCTTATTATATCCGCCCTGAAAACATGGACGAATCCGGAAGAATCTTATCGGGAGTGACAAACGGAGAAATGATAGAATACGAAATAAATGCGTATATCCAGAAGATCCGGAGAGAATATTTAAAATTGGGGCAAGATAGAACACAATTCATGTCTTGCATGGATCTCAAGGAGGAAATAGAAAAATCTCTCGCTCCTGATGCTGAATTTATAGACTTCGTAGAATTCGCTCAAAACATAGTAATTCAGACGAAAAAGAAGAAAACAGCCGAATGGTACAGCTCTTCTATCGATACTCTATGCTGGTACACGAAAAGGAAAAAGATAGATATTAAGTTAATCACCTCATTCCTACTAAATAAGATGATAAAAGACCTGTATCAATCAGGCCCAGCAGGTATTCCGCTAGAACCTGGCACAATAAGCCATTATCTTAGAGGCTTAAGAGCATTATACAACAAAGCCAAACTCTATTATAACAACGAGGACTTCGATATCATAAGAATACCTGGTGATCCGTTTAAAAAGGCAGAGATTCCGGAGTATCGAAGAAAAAGAAAGAATATAGACATCAATACCTTATTAAGAATTCGAGATTTCCAGTCCGATAAAAGACGAACTAATATGGCACGAGACGTATTTATGATGATGTTTTACATGATGGGGGTCAACATCAACGACCTTTATAGTATTTCGTGCGAACGTCGTGGAAGATTAGAGTACACACGTTCAAAAACGAATACGGATAAGAATCACGAACAGGTACCACTTTCCGTAAAGATCGAACCGGAACTTCGCACACTTCTTGATAAATATACAGAAGGGTATTTCCTCTCCTACTTTCATACTAACTATTGCAGCTTGAACAATTTCATGCGTGCAATCAATAGTGGGCTGAAAGACATTTGCTTGAATTTAGAGATTGATTTTAAAGTTACTACTAATTGGGCGCGCCACAGCTGGGCCAGCTTGGCAAGAAACAAAGCCGGAGTACCAAAAGCTGACATCGACTTCTGTCTTGGCCATGTGAACAATGACTATAAAATGGCTGATATTTACATTGATATAGATTATAGTATTTGCGACAAGGCAAATCGCGCTGTATTGGATTTATTGCAAGAAAAAGAAGAAAAAAAAGACTGAAACGTTTGCAAATACAAAAACTCTCTCTATATTTGCAAACATAATGGTGTTGAGCTGGATAAAACAATGATTTTATCCGGCTTTTGTTGTTCCTATACAATTTAATAGCTTTTAATTACTGAAACCTATCTCCTCTTTATGTTATGCGCCAAAAAACAATGACGCATGGAAATTACAGTATCAAAAACAGCTTTATCAGATAAGTTAAAATCAGTCGGGCGAATTATACAGCCTAAAAACTCATTACCTGCCTATGATAACTTTTTGTTTGTTATAGATGAATTTGGAGTCATTCTAGTAACCGCAGGTGAAGAAGGTGGACGCATCTCTACAAACATAGATGGTACCGCAGACTTCACCAATTACACTTTCATGGCTAATGCAAAAACATTACTTGACGGACTAAAAGAGATTCCCGAACAACCTTTGATTATATCCATCCTTGAAAAGGAATTGATTGTCAAGTATGCAAACGGTAAGTTCTCAATACCTATTGAGAAAGGAGATCAATACCCATCTATGAGTACGGATGATACCGCCAGCCCATTTCTTGTATCAGGCAATGATTTATTATACGGAATAAGGCAAGTTTTGATCTGTAGTGCCAATGATGAACTCCGTCCGGTAATGAATGGTGTCTATTTTGATATCGGTTTAGATTCAATGTCATTTGTCGCAACAGATGGTACCCGCCTAGCAATGATTGAGAATCCATCCGCTTATACGCGCAAGGAACGGGCGGCCTTTATCCTGCCGAGCAAGTTTGCTAAAGTACTTTCTAACATTGTTCCAGAAGATTGCATGGAAGTAGAGATATCGGTAAATCAGACTAATATTTTATTTGAGTTTGATTCATACCGGTTAATCTGCCGTATGATCGAAGGCCGGTATCCTAACTATCGCGCTGTTATTCCTCAAAAGCAACCAAATCGTGCTGTATTAAAGAAAGCTGATATTGTGTCAGCTTTAAAGCGCGTATCTGTCTTCTGTGATGAAAGTTCGTCTTTGGTAGTCCTCAAGTTCGATTCTGACTCTCTTAAAATTGCAGCTCATGATTTAGATTTTTCTAAGTCTGCAGAAGAAACGATTACCCTGCAGTCAGGCTGTAATATTGAAATCGGCTTTAGAAGTAGCTTCTTGATTGAAATGATGAATAACATTCCTTCGGAAGATATTGCCATCACTATGAGCGATCCATCGCAGGCTTCACTTCTTACCCGCTGCGACGAAGAAGTAAAAAGCTTAACCTATCTATTAATGCCTTTATCAATTAATAATTAAAGTCATGGGAAAAGAGAACCAATCATTTAAACAGGTTATTCAATCTTATTTAGAGCAACGTGCAAAGAGGGATTCCCTCTTTGCCACCTCTTTTGCGAAGCAAAATAAGAATATAGATGAATGTTGCAATTACATTATAGGTGAAGCTAAAAAACGCGGTGGGAACGCTGTATTCATGTCTGACGATGAAGTATTCGGGCTTGCAGTTCATTACTACGATGAAGATGATATCAAAGTTAGTAAGCAAACCAATTATAAGGTATCAGCTGGAAATGTGAAAAAAGAAGCATCTACAGAACAACCAGAAATTAAAAAGCCTGCTTCTGCCCCTAATAAGCGTAAAGGGATGAAAAAGCAAATACCTTCCGGACAATTTTTATTATTTGAAGACTTATGAAGCCAAGAACGAAATTACAGCTTAGAGTAGCAGGTTTAAGTAGCCAGCTACCTAATATTGAGAATATGATGATTGACTGGGCTAAAAGCGATTGTTTAAAACATATAGGATATGCAACCAAGTCACGTGCTATATGTATGGAGTGCGGGCAGCGCTTCTCTCCAGAACTTGTAAAACGTAAGCGTGCTATTTGTCCTCATTGTGGTGCATGCTTGAAGATAGAACAGTCAAGGAAGCGTACAGACAAACAATCGATGTTTATTGCCAAAGCGGAAATTTGTGAAGAATTCCAAGTTATCCGAAGCTTTGAATTGATTGCTTACTATCAGGCAGAAGCGAATCCTCGTTATTTTATTCGTGAGATACTGCAACATTGGATAAAAGATGATGGCAACCGGGAGGTAGTAGCTCGTGCTAACAATACGGGACATTGTGGATGGTGTGGAGATTTGGAGATACGTAATAAAGTTGTTGGATCATATTATTACAGTTGTAGTAATGATGTTTATTGTGAACGCTATCATCCAGCCTCCGTCTTTAGACCTAAGTATATTCAAATGGGTATAGATTGTAAATTACGCGGTATGTCATTTCTTACTGCTACCAATATAATTCCCCATTCTCCCAAGGCTGAAACACTTCTAAAGGCAAGACGTTATGAATTAATAGATCATTTCGAGGGACACCGTTACAAGATTGATATGTATTGGCCGTCTATTAAAATTTGCCTTCGAAATAAATATCGGATTAAGGATGTTTCCATGTGGTTTGATTATCTGAAACTACTTGAACATTATCGTAAGGATCTGCATAACGCCCATTACGTTTGTCCTAAGAATCTAAAAAAAGCCCATGACTTGTATGTGGCGAGAAAGAAACGTGATGATGAAAAAGAACGCAAGGCTAAAGAAATGCAACAATTGCTTAAACTCAAGAAGGATGCAGAGAATTATATCAAAGAAAAATCGAAGTTCTTTGACCTAAAAATGTCTGATGGTAAAATAGTCGTAGTACCGCTCAAAAGTCTTGAAGAGTTTCAACAAGAAGGTGAAATCATGCACCATTGCGTCTTTACAAATAAATATTATAAAGAAAAGGATTCACTCATTCTTTCTGCTCGAATCGGCAAGAAACATATTGAGACCGTAGAGGTCAATTTAAAAACATTCAGTATTGTTCAGTCCCGTGGAGCCTGCAATAGTAATACCGAGTACCATAACCGTATTATCGGACTCGTGAAAAAAAATATGAACTTAATACGTCAGAAACTGACGGCATAGCATACAATGACCTATATAGATTATATAAACCAATTTTGGAAGATGAATCGAAGTGTAGAATTCAGCCCGAACGAAGTCTTTTTGTACTTCTATCTCTTGAATGAGTGCAATATTCGGGGTTGGCAGAATCCGTTTGAGCATCCCAACAAGACTATCGTCCTCGCAACCGGTATATCAGAGAAAACCGTCATTGAAGTTAGGAACAGATTGCAGCAAAAAGGTTTAATAACCTTCGAATCGGGTAAGAAGAATGCGAAATCGCCAGTTTATTACTTACTTGACGAAAGTAAAACGGTAAGTAAAGAGGTAAGTAAAGAGGTAAGTAAAAGAGTAAGTAAAACGGTAAACATTAATAATAAGACTAAAGACAATAAGACTATAACTCTCTCACGCGCATGCGTGGGAGAGCTGTTTCCGGAAGATAGTTTTTTCGATAAGTCTTTAGAAGAATGCTATCAGGAACTGAAATCTAATCAGTCATGGGCGGAAACTGTAACGATGAATACTCGTTCTTCCGGTTATGATGAATTTACGATAGAAGCCTTTTACGAGTGTTTGAAGCAATTCTTTATGAAACTACAAAATGAGGGTGAAACGACAAAGTCGCCAAAAGGCGCGATGTCTCACTTTGCCCGATGGTTGAAATTAGAACTAAGCAACAAAAAAGATGGAAAAAGTAAGAGAACAGATACAGATTCAGAAACAAAAATTAAAGTGCGGACCATCAAGCTATGACCCGATTGCTTTTAAGAATTCGATGAATTTGTTCCGAAGATGTTGTTTATATGTATGCCCAAATTTTTGCGTTGACGATCGAAATCGCGAAATCATGAATGAGATTTTTTTATATCTCATCGGAGGGTCGAACGTTTTAGACCGCAGCAAAGGATTGTGGCTATATGGTTCTGTAGGAACCGGAAAATCCTGCATATTGAAAATCATACAGATGTATGACAGGTATAGCAACGGAAAAGACAAAACAGGATATTACCTACAGGGAGGATTCCCGATAGAGGCAGCAGCTTTCGTAGCTAACCAGTATTGCAAGAAAGGCATTGACGGAATCTTAAGTTATGACGGTTCAAATGGAATAGCGTTAGGTCTGGATGAAGTCGGACGAGAGCCTAAGGTAAAGCATTACGGGACAGAGATGGATGTGATACAGTACATACTTCAAATGAGATACGACAACAGGAGAAGTTGTACAACATTCGTGACTACTAATTTATTTCCGGAAGAGATTCATTTAAAATATGGGGAATATATTGCCGATCGAGTTAACGAAATGTTTAATGTTGTGGAAATCGGAGGTAAAAGTCGAAGATAATTGTATCTTTGAAAACTATTATAAAAAAACAAAAAACCATGAAAGAAAAAAAACAGCAACAAGAAGATGATAATCAATTTAACATGAACCTTCTTTACGCACCTGAATTAGAAAAAGTTGTATTGGGTACATTAATGACTGACAAAAAGGCTTATGCGTTAATAAGTGATATTCTTCGTCCAGAATCTTTTTACGAATATCGACATCAACTGATATATGCTGCAATAATTACCCTCGCGGTCAATCAAATGCCGATAGATATTCTAACTGTAAAGGAGCAACTTAGCAAACGAGGCGAATTAGATAAAATTGGAGGACCAGCTTATATAACTCACTTGAGTAGCAAAGTAGCATCATCGTCTCAAACGCAGTATCACGCCCGAATCATTGCACAAAAGTATATATCCCGCCAATTACTTGCACTTGCAACAGATATTCGCTTAAAAGTATTCGATGAAACCCAAGATGTAGAAGATTTAATTTCGGAAATCAGAGGAAAGCTGACTGATATATCCTCATTAAATACGGAACATGATTGTATTCAGATTAACCCCGTGATTGATGAAGTCTATAAACTAATTCAGAAGGCAGCTACACGAACTGATGGACTAAGTGGTTTGGAAAGTGGATTCACTAGATTGGATAAAATGACATGTGGCTGGCAGAATGGTGATTTGATTACTATAGGAGCACGTCCTGCAATGGGGAAAACAGCATTTATTATATCTATGCTAAGAAATATGGCGGTCAACTTCAGAATTCCAGTCGCTTTGTTTTCTCTTGAAATGAGCAATGTGCAGTTAGTCAATCGTCTTATCACCAATGTCTGCGAAATTCCAAGTGAGAAAATCAAGAGCGGACAGCTTGCCTGTTATGAGTGGCAGCAATTGGACTATAAACTAAAAGATTTGCAAGACGCTCCTCTTTATGTAGATGACTCACCACTTATGAAAATGGATATTTTGTGTAATAAGGCACATTATTTAGTAAAAGAAAAGGGTGTTAAGTTGATTGCTATCGACTATGTTCAATTGTTATATAATGACATCAAATATACAGAGAATAGATATTCGGAAATAAATTACTTCACAAGAAGATTAAAATCTTTAGCAAAAGAGCTGAATATTCCTATTATTATTACATCGCAATTGAATCGGGCAATTGAATCTCGTGAAGGGATTGATGCTAAACGTCCTCAGTTAATAGATTTACGTGATAGTGGTACATTATGCGATGATTCTGATATGGTTCTTTTTTTACATCGGCCAGAATATTATAAGATTTTTCAAGATGATCGAGGAAACGATATGCGAGGTATGGCAGAAGTAATTATTGCTAAGCATCGTAACGGTGCACTAGGTGAAATATTATTGCGATTCAAAGGCGAATTCTGTCGCTTTTCAAATCCAGAGGAAGACATATGTATTCCCATGCCTGGTGAACCCATCGGTACGAAACTTGGTTCTTCTTCAATCTCTAAAACCAAAGTGCCATTCTCTATAGATAATCAAATTAAAGATGATGGTCCATTACCTTTTTAAAATATTCGCTGAATTAATTATCTCTTCAATATTTTTTCTATCTTTGTAAAAGAATGGTGTTGCGCCGGATTTTGAAGAAAAAATCCGGCATTTGTTATTTGTAAGTTACTGAAACACTAAAGTATTCTCTTTGCTATGTCATACTTAATTTAAAAAATTAAAATTATGGCAAGTGAAGCAGTAAATAATTACATAACTAAACGCTACGAACGCTGGCTTGATTACTCTTTGTATCATTGTGGGCTTGCTGGTATTTCAGACGAGGCAACAGATGTCCTAAATGAGGTCATATGTTCGCTCCTTCAGAAGCAAAGCAAGCTACTTGATAAATTACTCGACACAAAGAAAAATGGCTATACAGAGCTTGATTTCTTTGTTTTGAAGATGATAAAGTTGAACGCATCCTCTCCTACTTCACAGTACCGGAGTAGATACAAACCTCTACCAGTGGATGATAATGTAGATTATTCGAGGCTTGATATCGAGGATATTCCAGGTGATTCAGTAGATCGAAATGCTGAAATATTAGACAGGCTGCATTTAGTAAGAGATACATTTGAAAGCTTGGAACTCGGAGATTTAGCTGCACAAGTGTTTGAGTTTCATTTCTTCCAGGATGGAAATTTCTCTGAATGGGAAGGCCCGGAGACATTAAAGCAGCTATATGAGATATATAACGGAGTACAAGAACTTATTAGAAAGAAAATAGCCGGGGAATCTATATTTTAATTGAAATTCCTTGGTCATGGAAGAAAAAGTAGAAATTAAGATTGATCCCCGGAACTATCGTATCCATGGGGACGAAAACAAGCGGCTTATCCACAAAAGCCTTGTTGAATGTGGAGCTGGTCGGTCCGTATTGGCCGACCGTGATAATGTGTTAATCGCTGGAAACGGCGTCTATGAAGAAGCTCAAAAGTTAGGTCTCAAAGTGCGTGTTGTAGAGTCTGACGGTACCGAGCTTATTGTTATTAAACGCAAAGACTTATCTACGGAAGATGAAAAGAGAAAACTGCTAGCCTTAGCGGACAATCATACTTCCGATACTTCTGAATTCGATTGGAAGTTAGTGATAGAAAACTTCTCGTCTGATATATTGAATGATTGGGAGTTTTCAGTAGACGAGATCGAACTTTCGACTGATATCCTTAATTCTGCCGATGAGAAAGATAATAATCTTTATACAAAAAAAATAGTATCCCCAATCTACACACCGACTGGCAATAAACCTGCAATATCAGAACTCTATAATCTTGAAACTTACAATTGTCTGATGAAACAAATTCAGGAGTGTAATTTAGACAAGCAGACTAAAGATTTTCTTCAGATTGCAGCTTCAAGGCACATTGTTTTCGATTATGGAAAAATTGCTGAATTTTATGCTCATTCAAACAACATCATTCAAAATTTAATGGAAAATTCAGCTCTTGTCATTATAGATTTTAATAAAGCTATTGAACTAGGATATGTTTGTTTAAAGAAAGAATTGTCAGACTCATATTTGGAGGATTATAGCAATGATGAAAAATAATAGCTTCGTTGCATTGATACTTACACATGGGCGTCCAGACAATGTACATACAGTAAAAACATTACGGAAATGTGGATATACAGGTGATATTATCATAGTATTAGATAATGAAGATCTGAAGATAGATCGTTATCGCAAAAACTACGAAAACATATATGTATTCGACAAAAAAGAAATAGCATCAGAAACAGATGAGGGTGATAACTTCAATGATCGTCGAGCTATTATTTATGCGAGAAATGCTTCTTTTGAAATAGCAAAAGAAAAAGGCTACCAATATTTTATTGAGTTAGATGATGATTATACGGAATTCTCATACACTTATAATCAATACGGTGAAATGAAGCAGAAAAACATTATCAATCTTGATAAAGTACTTGATGCTCTAATTGATTTCAAGAATAAAACAGGTGCTTTAGCTGTTGCATTAGCTCAAAGAGGAGATTTTATCGGAGGAAAGCAGAATAATATAGTTCGTGGTGAATTACTTAAACGGAAAGCTATGAACTCATTTATCTGTGATACAAACATGCCTTTTAAGTTTTTTGGTAAAATTAATGAAGATGTAAACACTTATACCTTACTGGGTAGCAGAGGAAATTTGTTTTTTCAGATACCTCATGTCTCACTGAATCAAGTAACAACCCAACAATCAAATGGCGGAATGACTGATATCTATTTGGATAGTGGGACTTATGTTAAGTCTTTCTACACAATTATGTATGCTCCTTCTTGTACAAAGATACGCCCAATGGGAAGCGTGTACAAACGCTTACATCATAGTATTAATTGGAATAATGCTGTTCCCAAAATAATTCCAGAAGATTGTAAAAGATAGCCCTTCTTTATATTTTGATTATAGAAGATTATTCAAGTTAAAGAATGGGTTATTTCATTTTAGTTTTAGTTAGTTATAGTTTATGACAGAGAAGAAGAATCCGGCCGAGAAGAAGAAAAGAGGGCGTAAATCAGAATACAGAATAGAGTATGCCGATCAAGCTCTAAAGCTTTGTTTGTTGGGTGCAACAGATAAAGAGCTCGCCGAATTCTTCTCTGTTTCAGAGCAAACCTTAAACAAATGGAAAAAAGACTATCCCGAATTTCTTGAGTCCCTAAAAAAAGGAAAGAATATTGCGGATGCTAACGTTGCATCTCGGCTATATAATCGTGCTATCGGTTATTCCTGTAAGGCAACAAAATTTGCAACATCTGAAGGAAGAATAACAGACTCAAAGGAATATACTGAACATTACCCACCTGATACGACAGCCGCTATATTCTGGCTGAAGAACCGGCAACCGGAGAAATGGAGAGACAAAAAAGAAGTTGATGCAAATGTGAACCTTGGTGATGAACTGGAAGGATTGAGTGACGAACAACTACAGGCTATAATTGATGGCAAAGAAGAAGAGTAAAAGACAAATATTGATTCGTAAAGCAAAGGCTGCTACCATACTCCGCAAACGAATATCAAAGAAAGACTTTTGGGCGTTCTGTTTGTACTATGATCCGAAGTTTTTCTCTAAACGTCTGTTCCTAAAGAAGGTCGCAGAAGCGTTCATGCGTGTGTATGAATCATATTCTGCTGGTATAATCTACCGTCTTGCTGTCAGCATGCCGCCGCGTGCCGGTAAGTCTTATATATCATCTCTTTTCATAGCTTGGATGTACGGTCACTTTCCGGAAGAATCCGTAATGCGTAATTGTTGTTCTGATACTCTATACAACAAACTTTCGTATGATACCCGTGATATAGTTAAGTCGAAACGATATAAAGAGATATTCCCTGATATTCATCTGAAAGGTGATAAACAGAATGTGAAGAGTTGGAATGTGGAAGGCGCTCGCCAGGTATCTTATTTCGGTGGTGGTGTTGGCGGCACCGTGATCGGTTTCGGTGCATCAATGCTTGCCATGACCGACGACTTATACAAGAGCCTGGAAGATGCGTTATCCGACAATAATAACGAGAAGGTATGGTCTTGGAAACAAGGTACGCACGATTCACGTATTGAGGGAAGCTGCTGTATGATTGACATTGGTACCCGCTGGTCTTCTAGTGATGTCCTCGGACGTATGGAAGAAGCCGGCAAGTACAATGAAATCATTCGTATTGCTGCGCTGGATGAGAACGACGAAACTTTCTGCGCCGATGTACATACTACGGAATATTACCAGGAACTACGTTCTGAAACCGACGAAAGTATTTGGATGGCCGAATATATGCAGGAACCGTTCGAGGCCAAAGGGTTACTATTCCCTAAATCTGCTCTCATGCGTTTTAAAAGTGCTGATATCGCAGGAAAGAAACCTGACGGTGTTATCGGTGGTTGTGATACGGCAGACAAGGGAGATGATGATTTTTGCGCACCATTCGCAAAGGTATTCGGTCCCAAATACTTTATCACTGATGTTCTTTTCACCAAGGATCCTGTAGAAATAACAGAGCCTCGTTTGGCTCAAATGGTTATAGATACGGGATGCGATCAAATGCGTATCGAGTCAAACAACGGTGGACGCATATTTGCTATCCATGTCCGTAAATTGGTAACAGCGGAAAAGAAAGCCTGCACCATACAAGCCCGTCCTACTACACAGCACAAACCAACACGAATTATTATGAAGGCCGGTTGGATAAAGAGGTATTGCGCTTTCCTTGATGAATCAGAATACGCCAAAGGATCAGACTACGGTCGTTTCATGAAAGCATTAACAAGCTACAAGCGCGAGGGTGACAATGCTCATGACGATGCGCCGGATGGCATGACAATCCTTGCGGAGTTCGCAGAATCATTAGGTTTAAAATTCAAAGTGTCTACTCGTAAAGTAGGACGTGGATAATTTCATATTATAATATTGAATATAAATCATATAGAGTTTCAAATAACACATATAAAAGAGTTTTTGCCACAAATATTTGTAAATATGATATACCTGTTTTACTTTTGTTGAAAAAACATGTATTATTATCAACAACGTATATCTCTAAGAGAAATTAAAAGGTTACATGAGCAGAATCTTATTATTGACGCAAAAGATGGCGGATTACTATTAGGACCATCTCATAAAGAAGGTGGAATTTTATTTTTATTTGAGTATCAGGATTGTTTTAGAGTATTCGGTGAAGTTGAAGGTTATGAATACATTGTTAATAAGGAACAAGTTATGAAATACCAATCAATAATTCACGATATAAATAAGTATTATACTCCCCTTGAAAAGTTTGAAGAATATATACCTGATAGTAATATAACAATAATTGATGCCAAGCATCCTATATATAAAAATAGGTCCAAATTTATTATTCTAGATGTCAATGGAGGATTTTCTATCATTAATAAGTATGCGACTCAAAAGTATTTAAATACATTGGAAAAAATAAATCAAGGACTATTTTGAGAATCTTAGCGCAATTTTCCCATAATCTTCCTTAGTTTTGCCATTTATTATGTGATAAGATTTATAAGAGAAATAACGAAGTAATGTTAGGCGTTTTATATTTTAAGAGAAAAGTATATGCCAGACATTAAGGATATTCTAAAAAATGAAGACTTCGGAAGCATAGTCGGAGATTTATGCGTTGATACCCGAGAGAACCGTAATCCTCGCGAGTATATGGAAGAATACGATGGCGACAGGACTCGACGTAAAGAATCTGTCGGATATCGCGAACCGAAGAAGATCGCTGTATATTCAGAGACAGAAAAAGAAGTTGATCCCGATACAGGAGAAGAAAAGCCAAGGAGACTAGAGGATAAAACTGTAGAAGTCGCTCAAATTGTGACTAATCTACCAAAGAAGATAGTTCGTACCTCTGTTGCCTTTTTGTTTGGTGGTGAAATGACTATCACAGCTGAAGACCCAAATAACGGTTTTACCGAATTTAAGAATATCTATAAGCGTAAACTCAAGATGCAATCAGTTTTGAAAGAGTTTGCTAGAAAAGTTCTTTCAGAAACCAAAGCAGCTATTGTTTTCTATCCAGTTACCCGGGATGATGGAAAAAGCCAATTAAAGGTTAAGATTCTTTCTACTCCTAAAGATAACAATATCGAATGTGAATTCTATCCACATTTCGACGAGGACGACGATATGGACGGCTTCATCTATAAATACAATGCAGAAGTCAATGGCCGTACTTGTGAATGCGTGAAGATATACACGAAAGATGTTATCTATTCCGGAGTAATGGACGGCATTTGGCTAGTGAAAAAGACAAAAAACCTCTTTGGAAAGATTCCTGTAGTATATGCCGAAGTAGATTGCCCTGATTGGGAAGATGTTGCCAACTTGATTGATAAAAAGGAAATGAGGCTTTCCCGTTTGTCAGATACAAACGATTATTTCTCTGAACCAATTTTAAAAACCTATGGTCTTGCAAATCTACCAAGTAAAGAAACCGTTGGCAAGGAATTGAACTTCGGAATGGAAATAGACCCTGATACCGGTACATCGTATCATGGTGATGCCGACTACTTAGCGTGGCAGCAGTCCTGCGAATCCGTAACACTCGAGCTTAACCAATTAGACGATGCCATACACTCCGGAGCTTCCAGCCCTGATTTATCAATGAATAAGCTAATGGGATTAGGTAATTTAAGCGGAACATCTCGCCGATTTATGCTGATTGACGCGGAAATTAAAGCCAGTGAGCAGATGGAAATCTTCGGCCCTGCAGTTCAACGTACTGTGTCAATAGTTCAAGCAGGAATGGCTAACATCACACATACTAAGTATGCATCACAGCTAAATGATAATTTTATTGAGGTGGAGTTTGGCAGTATTCTCCCACAGGACCTGGCTGAAGAACTAAAGAATCTTGAAACAGCATCCCAATTCAATAGCAAAGAGACGATTATTAAAAATTCACCATATACGGATGATGTTGAAGAAGAGTTAGCCCGCAAGAAACAAGATGAGAAAGATACCGCTCAAAACAATTCATTCCTAGGAGCTACACTTTAACTATGCCTGGACTTTCTTTCTACGATAAACAGCATATACAGAAAGTTGCTGCACAGCAGGCCGTAATAGCCAATATCTTTAATCAGTTTATACTTTCTGTTTCCCCGTATCTCCGTAAATGGTCAGATGCGGGGAAAAACAATGTATGGATAAGCAATCAGGGAATAGAGAGTGCGGTTGACCGGGAACTACTAAACCTTGAATCAATGTTATATGCTAATATTTCCGCATTCCAAAAGGATGGCTGGGAACGAGCAGAGAGGAAGAATGATGATTTTATTTCCCTGTTCATCAAGGGAATGTCTATTTCTAGCGCAACTAAGGATGGAATGTTTACTCATAGCCTATCTGCATTTGAGGCTCTAAAGAATGATATAGATTCCAACGGTCTAAAATTGTCTGATAGAGTTTGGAATATTACACAGCAAACGAAATCGCAACTCGAATTCTATCTTGATAGCGGCGTAGTTGCCGGACGTAATTCAAACGGAATCAGTAGTGATATACGGCAAATTTTGCAAAATCCCCAAAAACGTTTTCGCCGGATCCGAAATGAGAAAGGTGAATTGGTTCTATCACAACCGATGAAAGATTATCATCCAGGGCAAGGTGTATACCGCTCTGCATACAAGAACGCTCTCCGAACATCTGCAACAACTACGAACACAGCTTATCGTAGTGCAGACTATGAACGTTGGAGTAAACAGGATTTTATACTAGGAATTGAGATACAGCGTTCGGCCAATAATCGCGGACCGTGTAAGATCTGTGATGCGATGGTTGGAAAATATCCTAAAACATTCAAGTTTACAGGCTTCCATCCTTTCTGTATCTGCTTCGCTACTCCCATTACGATGGAACCAGAAAATTTTGCGGATTTTCTGCTGAATGACACAGTTCCGAAAGAGCAGGTTATTACAGACATTCCCCAGGGAGCAAAGGATTTCGTCAGCGAGAATAAAGACGGATTGCAATCGGCTTTCTGGTATAAGGATAACTTTACCAATGATGGAGGACTACAAAGAGAAATAGTTTCCCAACCTATTACGAATGAAGTTATAAAGGTTTCTAAACCTAAACGTATCAAGACTGATGCTGAAATTACAGATATTAAACAAAAATGGAATGAACGAAAACTCTATAACAAAATAACCAACACAGAGAATGAAATACGCCTGAATAAAAGCTTTGAGACAGGAGTCTTATTTGACAAGAATGGTAATGTTGTAATCGATAAGCGCGGAGCCAAATATAGTGTTGAGTTTACGGATGAAGAATGTGCGAAGATGAAGGATTGCATTTTTACACATAATCACCCAAGAGGCTGGCAAGAGCCAGAAAAGAGTTTGGGACGAATTGGCAACTCATTCAGTCCGGCTGATATGTATCTTGCAATAGCCCATAATGTATCAGAAATGAGAGCTGTAACACCTAATTATACATTCGCTATGAAACGTCCCGAAGAAGGATGGGGAATTACAATTAGTAAATTCGAAAAGCTAGTGAATCGGGAGAATAACAAACTAAGAGCAGAGTTTACTGCTAGAATCAATAATAATACACTATCCCCAACAATGGCTTCAGTGGTCCATTATCATATATTATGGAAACGGATATCCGAAAAAATGGGATGGAGTTATACAAAAGCGAAAACTAGTTAATTGGATTCTTTTAGGAAGACGAACTCCCCTTTTTGGTCGCTTTCTTTTTTGTCATGTACCTGTGAACCATCAAGGTATTTAACAGGAATACCATTAGGGTATGCCGGGCATTTTAATTTATCAAAATTAAAATGCTTGCATTGTGTACACTTAGATATATACACATTGTAATATTCATGTCTATCTTCTATATAATCCATTCTACGCTTTAACTTAATTACAAATGTATGCATTTGATTCTGAAATAAAATATATAAGCAGGAAAAATTTACTCCCAATATATTTTAAGGAAAAAAGTATGAAGATTTTAGCAACCATCAAAGCAGCTTTGAAAAAAGCTGGAATTCCTGAAAAGTATGCGGCCAAGGTGCAAGCTCTTTTTGACATCGAAAGTGAAGAGAATCTGGATAACTATATTGGGTTATTCAAGGATAATATTCTTCCGGACTTGGTATCAAATGAACAAGGCAGTCAAGCCAGTATTGATGCTGCTATTGCCGCTTATGAGAAAAAATACGGTTTGAAGGATGGAAAACCTATTGAGACAACTAAGACTAAAAAAACTAAGAAGCCGAAAGATGACGAAGAAGATGAAGACGAGGACGAAGATCTCGAAGGCTTGCCTGCTTCTGTTGTTAAGTTGTTGAAAGCCCAGCAGAAACAGATTTCCGAGTTGGCTGCATCTGTCTCTACTGTCGCTACAACAGTCACTACTTCTACGAAGCAGGCATCTGCTAAAGCATTGTTTGCAGATTCTAAACTCCCTGCAAAATGGTTTAATCGTATTGATGTCAATTCTGAAACTTCTGTTGAAGACCAGATTAAAGAGCTTCAAGAAGAATTTGCCGAAATCAAACAATCTGTTATTGATGATGAAGTCGCCGGTGGTGATTACAAGCCTAACTCTTACAAGCCGAAAGAGCGTTCAGAGAAAGAATGGCTGGACTTGATGGAAGATGAAGAAGGTTCTGATAACGGAGTTGCCAGCCTCGGTCTGGAAGATTAATAATTAATTCATTGTATTATGTTTAGAAAAAAAGAAACTGAATTTCAGTATGCTCCCGGTATAGAGAAGATTATCGAGGACATCCAAGGCGGTGGAACCATCGCTCGTGCGGAACTGAAGGGAATCATTGACGAACTTCCTCCGCTTGTGATTGTGGGTAAAGATTCCAATGGACTTTATCATGTCGTAAAAACGGCAAAGGTTACAGCCGCCGTCGCTGCTGCTGCCACGGCAGTACAAGTCGCAAAAGGGCATCTGTTTAAAGTCGGAGAAGCAATTACAGTTGGCGGTGCTCTTAAGGGGGCGTCTGATTTGATTGCTGCTATTGATAAGAGCAATGCTTCTTATGATACAATTACCGTTGCTGGTGCTATTGGTGCTGCTGCTATTGGTGATGTGCTTATTTTGGCTAACGTAAAAGCTGCTGCTAATGCCGCCAAGTTCAAGTATGTACCGGAAGCTATTACTATGAACAAAGTAGATGTAACTGTTGCAAATCAACAGTCTGGTCTCCTTGTGCGTGGTACTGTTAATGAGAGTGTAATGCCTTACCCGATTGATAAAGACCTGAAGGCAACGCTTGGTTTTATTCGTTTTGTCTAATCCATTAAAATAATGATATATGGAAAGAAGTTTAATTAAACAAGTGAACCGTAAGAACATGGGAGCACGACTTAACTCACGTAAGGTTAAGCCGGTATTCTTCCCTAACTTCTTCGGTGTAAAGCAGAAAGATTCTCTGAAATGGGAAACTTTGACCGGAGAGAAAGGTGCTCCTGTTATTGCAGACGTTATCAGCTTTGATTCTTCTGCACCGCAAAAGAAACGTGAAGTTGTAGGTAAGATGTCAGGTGATATCCCCAAGACTGCCGTTAAGCGTGGTATGAATGAAAGCGACTGGAACGAATACCGGCAACTTAGCCGTGATTGTGAAGGTGATTCGGATTTGAAATCTATCCTTGACCTCGCTTTCAAAGATCAGGACTTTGTATATAACGCTGTTCGTGGACGTTTCGAATGGTGGTGCATGCAGCTGATGTCTAAAGGTGGGTTCACTCTAAACTCAAGCAATAATAACGGTATTGTTACCGAGGAATTTGTTGGTTGTGGTATGAAGAATGAAAATAAAAAGGTTTCTGCTGCTGACTGGGCAAATGCAAACACTGCAGACGGATTGCAAGACATTGAAGATACAGTAGTTTCTGCCTCTGCTGATGGTGTTACCATTAAGTACGTAGTGATGCGTAAAGATCGATTTGCTTTATTGAAGAAACAGAAAGCCGTTATCGAGAAAGTTAAAGGCTGGATCAATCAGAAAGAAAAGCTGACTATCTCCAAGAAAGTTATCAATGAATATCTCTCTGCACAAGAGAATACAGAAGGTGTTCAAATTGTCTTAGTGAGCCCGGCTGTTCGTATTGAAGATGCTTCTCATAATCGCACTACGATCAATCCATGGGAAGCCGCTAATATCTGTTTTTTGGAAGATTTACAATGCGGTGACATCCAACATGGTCCTATTGCAGCGGAACATTCTGTCGAGTACAAGAAGAAAGCAACAACACTGAAAAAAGACTTTGTTTTTATCAGCAAGTGGTCTGAACTTGAACCGTTCAAAGAGTGGACTAAAGCAGAAGCTAATGCCATCCCGGTAGTCAACGATCCTGATGCAATGTATATCATGAAAACTGATGCCAAGGAATGGGCGGCCGATGAAGATACTGAAAAAACAGATGAAGAGTAAACTATAATGGCAACAATCAGAGAAACAATACTGGAATATCCATCTATTGGGGATATGGAAGGCTTCTTGGATAAGGTAGTCTTCGTTAGGCGGGGTATCAACCCCGAAGCGGAATGTACTACTGAAAGCATGAAGCAAGTCGGTCTTTGTGTCGCTGATATGTATGCCATGATGGTAAACTCTCAAGATTTCAGTGAAAACAAGCTTTCTATCACTCATCCCCGTTCTTTCTATATTCAGACTGCAAAGCAACTGTACATAGAGAACGGGGAGCCGGAGAAAGCTGCTAAACTTGAGAAACGAATCATTATCAAAGGGAGAGCTGGCAACAGATGGTAAAACGGTATCCACATACAGCAATAGTTACTATTGAGGCTAACGGGCACTTAGTTAATGGTGAATGGGTTCCTGGGAAACCGGTTGAAATATCTGTCCCCGGACGCTACGACCCGGTAAGCGATGGAAGAATTGTTTTAAAACACAATTCGGCTGGTGATGAAACACAGGTACATGGCTATTTCTACTCCAAAATGCAACCGCCGGCAGATAGTAAGTTTTTGCGTTTGAAAGTTGCATCAAAGGGTATTGATGTACCGGTTATCTGTTGGGAACCTTATCAATCACATTCAATTATCAACGTATGAAAAACGGCATGACTCCCCTATTCGACCAACAGTCACTAGAACGTTGGTTCGATCACTTTCAAAACCGAGCAGAAGAAAGAATGTTGAAACTTCTACAAGGTGCTGGTGAAAAGTTTGTCGAAGTGGCTCGTAAAAGTGCTTCATTTGATGATCATAGTGGTAATCTTCGTTCCTCTATCGGGTATGTGATTGCAAAAGACGGTGAAGTGCTTACAGAAAACTTCCAAGAGAGTGACAAAGGAACTGATAAAATTACCGGTAAATATAAGGGACACAGGCTCGCCAAGGAAGTCTCGTTATCGCATACCGGTGGTTATGTGTTGGTAGGTGTTGCAGGAATGGAGTATGCGGCAGCCGTGGAAGCTAAAGGGTATGAAGTCGTTTCAGGGGCTAATACGCAATGTGAGAAATACCTAAGAGACACATTGAAGTTATTTTTTAGTAATATGTAGCTATGGATGAATTTGACGCTGTAGATATAGTTTATAATGCTGTGGCCGCTGCGGGCACCGATGTTATGATTTACAAGGACAAATCGGAAGCAGGCTTGACCAATGAACATATCGTTATCAATCATCTGCAATTGAATGAACTTGACTTTATCAATAAAGTGCCTGTTAACATCAATATCTTCGTACCTTGGAGTGATGAGAATGGTATGTTAAAACGTCAACGAATGAAAGAATTAAAGCGTAAGGTGCGGAAGTCGCTTGATTCAATCAATAGTAATGACGGTGTATGTAAAGAAGTGACAGTTCTCTGGAGTGTTCCAATGCCGGACTTGAAAGAGAAATTCGCTTGTACAAATATTAGATTAGAAATTTTAATAGATCAATAATTATGGCAGGAGAAGTAAGACCTATCGCTATGGGCGTAGGTAAAATTAAATTTGGAACAGTCGGTGACGGCGTTCCCGGTGCAGATCTCAAAGATTATCCCCTTCCGACCAAAGGGAGTGTTGCATTCAACTTTGCAGATCCCAAAGAAGTAAAAATTGAAGTGGAAGGCAGTGAAGAACCTTTTTATGTTGAACTTGTGAAAGATACGACAGATTATGTCGAGTTCTCTATCCCTACTCCATCAAATGAGGTTCTCAAAGAACTGGCAGGCGGTGAAGTAGATACAACAGGCGGAAAAAACATTTGGAAAAAGCCTATTAACACTCCCTCTATTTCAAAAACGTTCCAGTGCGAAACATTACCTAAAAACGGTAAGAAGGTCGTTTATACCATCGTGAATGGTAAGATCGCCTCAAAGATTTCGCAGGCTCCCGGATCAGAACAAGCAGAGTTATTGCTTGTTCGTGTATATATGCAGGCTGCTGTTACTGTAGACGGTAAGAGACAGACCGCTTTTATGCGCGAAGTAGTTACTATTGCCGAAGGCGGAGAAGCCCCAGCTAATGCAGCGAATGTCGAAAGCGGAGAAGCTGCTCCAAGTGGTGCGAAAAAATAATTAACGGTCCTGTATAGCTTAAGTTGGTTAGAGCGCTACATTTATTAAGTAGAGACCGGCGGTTCGATTCCGTCTACAGGAACAAACTATTGAAGGATGGAGCTGAAAGTATTGAAGGTTAGTTGCAAATAACCGGAAGTATTGCCCGGAAGTACAACGGGCTAGGCTCCTTGAGGAAATTATGAGTATAAAGAACTTATTTCAGCAAGAATCGGAATCTGTAACGGAGCAGCCTGTCAAGATTCCATTTGATTTTACTAACCGAGATTCTATTCCAAAAGGAAAGGATCCCGGTGATTGTATTGTAATAAAGCCTATCACTGTCCGGACATGGTTTAGAATTCGTCCGCTTCTCCTTGAAATTGAAAAGGAAGATATTGATAAAATGATTGTGAAAGATGGTGAGCTGAATGCTGATTTTCCAGAATTGATGAATAAATATGGAGGACTACTTCTTGATGTCGTTTGCCTGGGCATTCATAACAAGCCTAGTGATCCACCGGCATGGTTTAAAAAAGCCCTCATTGACAATACGACATGGGAGGATATACGCATATTATTCAATGCAATCATATATCGCATAGGGTATCACCCTTTTTGTACCTCTATCACGATGCTTCGGAACGTGAGCCCGCTACGAGAGACGGAGATAATAGCCGCTCGGAAGAATCTGCAAAGTTGGAAGGATATAACCAAAGCAGATTCTTAGTTATTGCAAAAGAAGCTCTAGGATTAACGTTTAATCAGACGTTGGATAGTAGCTATGGATTAATAGAGATATTGCTTCAGGAGTACTCATTTGTGATGAGACAGCGTAATAAGACGACTGACGAAGACGGAAATGTTGAAGGACGAGATTATGAGTGGGTAGAACTTCCGTCTTTTGATGACCCTAGTAAGACAGTCAGGATAAAGAAATATAACGATATTGCTGGAAAGGTCAAACGATAAGGTAATTTGCCATTGTGTTTATATATTAGGTTAACTGTTTTTTTATAAATTGGTTTAGAGTATGTTTTCTAGTCCCTTGTATCTGTGAAGATATGGGGGATTATTTTTTAATCTCCTGAAGCTTCTGATTGAGAGATGCATTATCCCGCTGTAGATTCTCAATCAATCTTTTCTGATAAGCGAGCATCCCTTCAATTCTTCCTTCATCCTTGCCCTTCTTGTAAGCAGCATTAATTTCTTCTTCTGTGTAGTTCCTTTTATTCGCTACAGATACGTTCTCATTTTCCTTGGTCATGGCGCTAATGAATAGTAATTTATATATTATAGAAAAAGGCTATCTCTCCCCTATTCTTTCCGACCAAGGAACATAATCTATTGCAACGCATTAGGATTATGTAGCAAAGGGAATTGATAGCCTATATTGTGGTATAGTAGGCGAATCAACTCCCTAATACGTTGAAATAAAAATCGTTCCTTGGTCTTAGAACACTGCAAAGATGCTTATTCTTCTCGAAATAGCCAAATTTTACCTCCTCTTTATATTTTAAGAATAAATGCTATATGGGTATTCAGAATAAAGATGGTGCGTTATATTTCGCTACAGGTATAGATAATTCAGGGCTATATTCCGGGCGTCAAGAAGCGATGGGAATCATAAAGGCAATGGCCGGTGAAATTACCGCTTTTGATGTATTCGGAGGGATTGGCATTAGTGCGGGAATCGCTTTTACTCAAGCAGCCAAAGAAGCATATAACTTCGAAAAGCAGTTCCAGCAAAGCATGAAAGAAGTTGCTACTCTTTCAAGCGGGATAAAAGGCAGTCTTACCGATTTTATGAATAGCGTTATTGATATGACTAGAGAGGTTCCAGTCGGAGCCGTAGAGTCAGCGAAAGCACTATATCAGATTGTATCTGCAGGACATGATGGAGCGGATGCTATGAATATTCTAAAAGTATCTGCTAAGGCTGCTATCGGCGGCGTTACAGAAACGGCTACTTCGGCAGATGCTATCACTACAATTCTTAATGCATATAAAAAAGGAGCTTCTGAAGCAGAATCTGTTTCTGATATGTTATTTACCACAGCCAAGCTTGGTAAAACTACAATGGGAGAACTTGGAAAGAGTATTGCTCAAGCTGCTCCCATTGCCTCGTCCTTCGGTATTGATATTGAAGACGTGCTAGCAGCTGTCGTATCAATAACCAAACAAGGTGTTCCAACAGCCGAAGCGATGACTAAAATACGTGCGGCAATTATGGGAACGGCTAACCATTTAGGTGATGCAGCCTTTTCCGGACGTTCTTTCCAGGAAGCATTACAGCTGATCTATAACGAAGCAAACGGAAGTACTACAAAAATGAAAGAATTATTGGGTACCGACGAAGCTTTACAGGCTGCACTAATGATAACCGGACAAAATGCAGTAGGTGCTGCGTCCGATCTGGAACAAATGAAAAATGCAACAGGTGCCGCAGAAGCTGCTTTTATAGAAATGTCCTCATCAGCCGAGAATCAAATGAAGCTTCTTGGTAATAATATAACAGCTGCCCTTCGCCCGTTAGGAAAAGAAATCTTAAAGGAAATATCCAGTGCAGCGCAATCTATGAATGAAGCCTTTGCTGACGGAAGCGCTCAAGAAGCATTGAAAGAAATAGGAGCATTAATAGTTGTTGTTACGACTGCCCTTGCAGGATACAAAGGCAGTATTCTTGCTGTAAGTACTGCTAAGCAAGTATATGCAACGGTAACAGCAATTGTAAATCGACAGCGTGCTATTGAGGCCGCTGATTTAGTCCTAAAGAAAGGCTTGTACGCTATTGAGGCAACAATGATTGCAAAGAATACATCTTCTCGTATCTTATTGACAAAAGCCCTCAAAGCTCAAACTATTGCACAACTAAAAAATGCTGCTGCAATGTTAACTAATCCTTATGTATTAGCAGCTGCCGCATTTGCAGGGCTTGGGTATGCAATTTACAAATGTGCTACAGCAGAATCTGTCTCCGAAAGAGCTATAAGAAAGCATAATGCTGCTATGGAGACTCAAAAAAAACATTTTGATGAATTGAAAAATAAGGCAGAAAGTCTTGTCAATATTATAAGAGATGAAACATCCAGTCAATTTGATAAATTAAGTGCATACAAACAACTTCAATCTATAATGCCAAATGTTTTAAAAAATCTTGATTTAGAGAAGATTAAAACAATGGAACTCCATGATATTTTAAAACTACTCAACAAAGATAAAAATGAGCAATATGTAATGGGGATTAAGGTTAGAGCTGTTATGAAGCAAGAAGAACTTGATGCAGCTACCGCTGAATGGCAAAAGGCTATCGATGAAGCTGAAAAAAATAGAAAAGATGGTATTGAAGATCCAGGATTAAGTATAAGAATTGGACGATTAGCCAAAAAGAAGAATGAAGCTGCAGAGTCTGCCCGTCTTGCAAAAGAAGAAGTAGAGAAAATAAATGAAATTCAGAAGAAAGCAAAGGAAGAACAAAAGAAAGAAGAAGAAAAAGCTGCCATTCAAAATAAAGCCTTTTGGACAAAACAAAAAGAAGATGCTACTAAAGCATTGGAATCAATCGCTTCAGCACAAAAGAAGCAAATGGATGCCGGAAAGTTCAAAGGGATAGATTCTGCTGTGGTAAAGTCTTATAAAGAAAATGTCAAGAAGCTAAAGGAGGCTGAAAAAGAATTAAAAGTCTATGATTCATCTTCCAAGAAGGATGACCAAGCGAAAAAGCTACGTGAAGAACAGGAGAAATATAAACTCCTGCTAGATAAGCAGAATAGAGAGCAACAGCGTATGAAAGAAGACTCTGCAAACCAACTAGAGCAGCTTGAAATAAATAAGCTTAAAGAGAGCAGTGAAAAGGTTCTAAAACAAAGGGAACTCAATCATAAACTAGAATTACAGGCTATTGGTCGCGAAGCTGAAGACAAAAAGTTAAAAGTGATTGAAGATGCTCGTTCCGCCTTTGATGCTAATCCTGACAATAAAGATAAAATCTTCAATGCATCAGCATATGTCAAGTCAGAGCCAGTAAAGAAACAGTTTGATGCATTTGATAAAGTTGCTAATGAAAAAAAGGAAACTACAGATTTAAAGTACAATCGTGGGGATGATTTAGCTGATTTGCTGAATCAGTATCAAGACTATACGGACCAACGCCTTGCTATTGAACGAAAATTCAACGAAGATATTGCCACCTTGCAGGAACAACGTAAGCAAGCGGTTAAGAATGGAGATACAGAACAGGTTGAACAAATTGATCGGTCTATTGCTCAAGCAACAAAGAACAAGGGAATGGAATTGATGGGCCTGGATTACGATAAGTTGAAAGAGTCTCCGGAGTATGTTCGTGCATTTGAAAATCTGAAAGAAACGTCTTCTGAAACTCTTAATTCTCTGCTTACTCAATTAGAGAATGCAAAGAGTACGGCTGCCAAAGTTCTTTCCCCGGACCAGCTTCGCGAATATACTAGTACTATTCAATCAATTATGGATGAATTGGATTCACGTAACCCGTTTCAATCATTATCTGACAAGAAGAAAGAATTAGCAGAAGCAGAGGAAGAGTTAGCTAATGCGCAAATGGAATTAGAGAATGCCCGTCAGACTGCCGAGGCTGTCAAGGGTGGAGCACAAATAGAGAATGGTGTCAAGTCCTCAAAATTCAACGAAAAGACTGGTAAAATTGATTCCACAAAAGCTTATCTGACCGAGGCACAGGCTTTGGATAAAGTAAAAGAAAAGACTTCGAGATACAATGAGGCGAAAGATAAGGTAGTACAAAAGGATGCAAAGGTAAAGAAAGCAGAAAAAGACGTAAAAGCACAGTTGGATGAATTATCAGACGCATTAACTGATGTTGGAAAATCAATCGGTGGACCGGCCGGAGAGATTATTTCTTTAATTGGTGAAATAGGAACCTTTGCATTGACTGCTATGAGTGGTGTTGAAATGGCAGCAGATACATCGGCTAACGCTATCAGTACAGTTGAGAAGGCATCTGTTATTCTTGCTGTTATTAGTGCCGTTATACAGGTAGCAACAAAGATTTTCAGTATGTTCACTAAGGACGATACGACAGAAAAATACGAGAAAGCGAAAGAAACGTATGAATCCTATATTAATATTCTTGATCGGATAATTGAGAAACAGCTGGAGTTAGCGGAGACCTTGACAGGAGATACCGCAAACGCTGTTTATGAAGCTGCTATTGCCAATATCAAAGAACAAAGCGCAAATGCCCGAGTACTGGGGCAACAATACTTAAATTCTGGTGCTTCTGGAAAGTCACACTCAAAGGGTTATGATGAAGTAGATGATATGTCCGGTGAAGGTTGGAAACAAGCTGCAGAGGCATTAGGCATGTCCGTAAAGGAATTTAAAAAGAAAATGGGTGGTCGTATGACTGGATTATTTGATTTGACCGATGAGCAACTTGCGGAACTTCAGGAACATGCCGGTATCTTCTGGTCTCAACTTGATTCAGACACGCAGAAATTTGCAGATCAAATCGCAAATGGTGTCGGGCAGGTAGCGGAGGTGCTGGAACAGCAAATAGCTGATACCACGCTTCTTGATTACAGCTCTCTTCGTTCAGACTTTCAGGACTTGCTTAATGATATGGACGCCGATTCTGCTGACTTCGCTGATAACTTCGAGGAATATATGAAGAATGCCATCGTAAATTCTATGCTTAAAGAAGAATTCATGGACAGCTTAATGGCTTGGAGAGAAAAACTTAACAATGCTATGGATGACGGTGTGACTGAAGATGAGTATAATGCACTGAAGGCAGAAGGGCAACAGCTCTCTAATGAAATGAAAGCAAAACGAGATGCAATGGCAGAAATGTTCGGCTGGAATGATAACGACGATGAGCGTGAGGCATCAAAGAAAGGATTTGCTTCAATGTCGCAAGATTCAGCCAACAAACTAGATGGAAGCTTTGCTGTAATGACTTCGCATACTTATTCTATAAATGAGGAAGTTAAGAGTATTAATTCAGGAACAGAGAAAATAGCAGAGAAACTGTCATATCTAATAAATATGGATAAGAATATGGCTGAAATGCTTCGGGGTAATGATACTATTGTTTCCCATTTATCGGATATCTCCAATTACACATCTAACCTTGTGGAAATAAGAGAGTTCATGTACGCTGTAAAGCTGGGAATAGACACGTTAAACACTAAAGGTATAACATTAAAGCGATGAAAGGGCAATTATTGATTGACGGAATAGAGGCATATACCAGCTTGGGTATATGTGTTACAAAGGGAAGTTATAATAATCTTGTAGCATTTCCTGCCATGAAGGAACCAGATAAGAATGATTGGCCGGAGGAGGATGGACAAGAATTCGATCTTTCTTGTCCTGCATTGGATACGGCCGAAGTAAGCATTGAATTTGCGTATATAGGCAGTTTGGGTATTGGTGGATTGATTGATATACTTTCTGACTTAAGCTATCATGAATTTTACTTTCCTTTCATTGACAGGAGTTATAAGTTACGTCTGTCTTCCCAAAGCAGCTATGTTATTAATCCGAGCCTTGAAGTTGCTAAATTTATTTTTAGTAACGACTTCCCCCGAGAAGTCGATTACGAATACCAGGAGCCCGTAAATGAGCTTCCAATGCCTAAAGGTTACGAGATTGATGACAAAGACTTATCCGATTATGGCGTAGTCGTATTGCAAGGTAGTAATGCTGAAATACTAAAGGCTCCGACGGTAAAAAAGAACCTATTACAGAATTTTAAGCGTCAAGACGGAGCAATCTACGATGGTGAAGTTGTGAAATTTCAGACGAAAGAAGTATCTCTCAAATGCCTAATGCGTACCAGAACAATTGAAGCATTCTGGCGTAATCACGATGCCCTACTCCATGATCTCACAAAACTGTCTGCCAAGGTCGATGATGAAGGATATGAGTATTCCGATGCGGAACGTATATTTTATTGCGATGAGTGGAGTGAAAGCTATCCCTGTTATTACAAGTCCTGTCAGACAAATACTTTTATGCTAAATAATGGTGTATGGTGGGAGTTCACTTTAAAACTTGTTTTTACCAGCTTCCGGATCGGAGAAACGGAGTTCTTGCTTGCATCCGAAGCGGGTGAGTTTATCATAACAGAGGATGGAGAATTTTATATTGATTTAAATTGAAGAGGCCATGGATGAAAAAGAAATGAATGGAATCGTAATTAAAGGAGAATATCATGAGGCGGTACAATGGGACCTGGAAGGATTCAAATGTCACAAATGTTCCCTTTATGAAGTTTGTGATTGTATAGCAACTTGTACATTATCAGATATGTCTCTTTGTGAACATATTACTGATAACAAATTGTCTGTGTTTGTCAATCGCGGAAAAGTGAAAATAGAAAAAGTATAGAAGCCATGCCATTAAAAAAGAAAAGAATATCAGAATTAGATGAAGCTAACGACATGAAAGGCTTCTTCACTATCGGATACCGAATTGTTAGCGGTGTTAAGACTAGCCTTAAATTCGGGCTAGAGAAGATTCAGACGGCATTAGATAATATGCTCAAGGCTACGAGTGATGCACAAATAGCAACTACCGATATGAGGCAGTTAGAAGCCACAGTTGAAGAGAATGAATCGACTCGTGAAACCGCTGAATCCCGTCGCAATGCTTCCGAACAATCCAGGCAAACTGCTGAAACCGAACGTTCTCGTGAAGAACAGGCACGGGAAGCAGCTGAATCCGTTCGTATCACTAATGAGAATGCACGTAAAACCGCTGAAAGTGGACGCTCTACTGCTGAAACTGCACGGGATAATGCAGAAAAGAAACGTGTAGCTGACGAAGGTACACGAGAATCTAACGAGCAGGTTAGAAAAGATTCCGAAATAGGAAGAGGCAATGCCGAATCCGAACGTGTGGCTAATGAGAATGCACGCAAATCTGCCGAAACTTCCCGTGTCTCCGAAGAAGATAAAAGAAAGACTTCCGAAACAGAACGTGTTACGGCTGAAACCGGACGTTCCTCTGCTGAAAATATCAGAAAGCAAAATGAAGATGCGCGTAAGACAGAAGAAGCGGCCCGCGTAACTGCTGAAGATAAACGGGTAATTGCTGAATCCGGACGTGTTGATACAGAAGCTAAACGTGTGTCGGATGAACAAACACGTAAAAGTAATGAAGATGCACGTAAGACCGCTGAAACAAGTCGTTCTTCTGCTGAATCGGAACGTGTGAAGGAAGAAGACAAACGAAAAACTGCGGAGAGTGGTCGTTCTTCCGCTGAATCTACCCGTGTTTCTGCCGAGGATAAGCGGAAAGCAGATGAAGCGACAAGGGAAACGAATGAAACCTCACGTGTGGCTGCCGAATCTGAACGCGTTACCGTCGAATCTGAACGTGTATCTGCCGAAACCGCCCGCAAGTCAGCGGAGACAAACCGTGACTCCGAAGAAGATAAGAGAAACGCTGCTGAAACTTCCCGCGCTACGGCTGAAACTTCCCGTTCGTCAGAAGAAGACAAGAGAAAGCAGAATGAAGATGCGCGTAAAACTGCAGAAGGTACTCGCGGATCAAATGAGGCTAAGCGTGTAAACGCTGAAACGGAACGTGTCGAAGCAGAGTCTCAACGTAAGTCAGAGTATGCCGGTATTGTGCAGGAAATGACACAGGCAACAGAAGAAGCCACGGCAGAGCTTGAAGCCGTTAAGAAAGCTACTAACGATGCAAATGCCGCTAAAAATGCGTCTGTTGAGCAGACAGCCCTTGCTAAGAAAGCCACGGATGCGGCTAATACTGCGGCTGGTAGTGTTAATGCAGCTAAAGATGCTGCAACTACTGCGGCTGCAGGGGCCAATGCTGCTAAAGCTGAATCAGAAGCTCAAACCGCCTTAGCGAAGAAAGCGACAGATGAAGCAAATACGGCCAAGGATGCATCTGTTGAGCAGACAGGTTTAGCAAAAAAAGCGACTGACGATGCGAACGCTGCTGCACTGGCTGCTAATAATGCTGTATCGGGAGTTGATGCAAAAGTGAAAGCTGCTGTCGATGCACTTGTTGCCGGTGCTCCGGATGCTCTCGATACACTTATTGAGTTAGCGAACGCACTTAACAATGATCCTAACTTTGCCACGACGATGGCAACAGAGCTAGGAAAGAAACTTAATATTTCTGATATTGTTAATAATCTGACAAGTGGAGGGACTAATAAAGTGCTTTCTGCCGAACAAGGAAAGGCATTGAAAGCAGCTTTGGACTCCCATAACCATGATAGCAGATATGAACTGATAATCACTAAACTGACCGCCTTTAACAAGAATTTCGGTACGACCGCCGGGACTGTATGTGAGGGTAACGATTCGCGTTTGAGTAATGCACGGCCTCCATTAGCGCATACGCATAAGGTATCTGAAATCAGTGATTTCCCTACCTCAATGCCTGCAAGCGATGTGCCTGCATGGGCGAAGGCTGCTAGTAAACCTAGTTACACAGCAAGCGAAGTAGGTGCATCTCCATCTAATCACAATCATGCAGGTACTTATGAACCTGCATTTACCAAGAATTCGGCCTTTAATAAGAATTTTGGTAGTGCGGAAGGAACCGTATGCGAGGGAAATGATGCACGTCTAAGTGATACACGTGTACCGAAAGCGCATACTCACAAAAAGTCTGAAATCAGTGATTTCCCCTCCTCTATGCCTGCGAGCGATGTGCCTGCATGGGCGAAGGCTGCTAGTAAACCTAGTTACACAGCAAGCGAAGTAGGTGCATCTCCATCTAATCACAATCATGCAGGGGTCTATCAACCAGCAGGAAGTTATGCAGCGAGTTCGCATAAACACGGAGCAACGGATATTACTCCGGATAGTACTCACCGCTTTGTTACTGATACAGAAAAAGAGACCTGGAACAGTAAGGCTGCGGGAAACCATAATCATGATTCTACGTATCAACCAAAAGGGAATTATGCAGCTTTATCACATAAGCATTCGGCATCTGACATCACGGATGATTCTATACATAGATTTGTCACAGATTCGGAAAAAGATGCTTGGAATAGTAAAGCGGCAGGAAATCACAACCACGATTCAGTATACCAACCTAAGGGTAGTTATGCTGCAAGTTCTCATAAACATACAGCGACGGACGTTGAAGAAGATTCGACTCATCGTTTTATGACGGATGCAGAACGTACAAAACTTAGTGGAATAGCCTCCGGAGCTAATAATTACTCTCATCCGGCTTCTCATCCAGCATCAATGATTGAAGAAAGTACTACAAGAAAATTTATGACTGATGCAGAGAAAACTTTACTAAGTTCTCTCGAAACTAATGCAATTCAAGTAAACAGTCAAAGTTTAGGACAAAACGGATATGTTAAGTATAGTAATGGCTTATTAATGCAATGGGGAACAAGAGCCGGAGCAACGGGGACAACTAGTCTGTATTTCCCTACCAGCTTCTATGATACTAATTATAACGTTTATCTTACTGGAGGGATAAACGTTACAGGTGAATCATTTGTGTATGCTCCGGGTTATGACCCTAAGAATAAGAATAAATCATATTTTAAATTCCTTACCCGTGGAATAAATTCAACTCCGGCTATCGTTTGGACTGGCTGGGATTTTACATGGTTTGCGATAGGTCGGTGGAAATAAATTAAAAACAAATATCATGAAGTATTGGAAACAAGGATTTTATGACGAACCTATAGATGGTTCGGTAGAAATTACAGAAGAACATTATCAGGAGTTATTGGTAGGACAATCGGCCGGGCTACTCATAGCTGAAAGCCAAAAGGGATATCCGATCTTAGTTGTGCACGAAGCTACTATCGAAGAAACCAGAGCGCAAAAACTAAATGAATTGCGACTTTATGATTTATCCGAAACAGTAAATCAATTCAGTATTAATGACGTATTCGGTTGGTTAAACAAAAGTACCCGTGTGGGGCTTATGAACTCAATCAATATTGAGAAAGAAGCCGGACGATCTGAAACAAGTATCTGGATTGGTGATATAAAGTTTATCTTATCAATCGAAAGAGCTATTGACATGTTACAACAGTTAGAATTGTATACCCTTGCGTGTTATGACACGACACAAAGGCATACGAAGGCTATTAGTCAATTAGAGACAAAAGAAGAAATTGAAGCATACAGCTTCAAAACTGGTTATCCCAGAAAGCTCAACTTTTCCGGATACCCTATCGTATAATCGTAGTTTTCAATTTCCTCAATTGTCTGCAATGATCTGACTGCTGCGATGTGAGATTGTGTCACATTGTAGCAGTTGAGTGCATACAGTTCTAAGGCATTCAACATTGCTAAAGCGTTAGGTATAGGGATAACATACTTCACTGCATCATACCATAGGGTTGTATGCGTTTTCCCTACATTTTTCTCAATCGAAATTGAGTTAAATAATCCAACACGTGTGGATTTGTCTAACCATACACTTTCCCCTTCAATTTTAAAAGAATTGACATCGGCCGATTTGTCAAACATCTGTATTTCAGATATTTTCATTTTTCGCACTTCTTCAATGTCGTACTCATATTCTACCAATATTGGGTAGCCATTCTTGCTTTCAACTATAATCAACCCAGCTGATTGCCCTGCTAATAGTTGATTGTAATACTCATCCATAATTTCTACCGAACCGTCTACCGGTTCATCGTAGAATCCATTTTTCCAATACTTCATGATATTTGTTTTTAATTTATTTCCACCGACCTATCGCAAACCAGTCCCATGATTCTTGTGATAAACCAGTAGTCCCCCCACTTGCATAATTTCTATTCAAATAAAATCTACTAACTGTTTTATTTATTGCCAAAGGAGATGATGAATATACGGCGGAGTCACTACTAGGCTTATATACAGTTGCAAATATTTTATATTCAGTATTATAAAAAGATGTAGGCATAGTCACACTATACGAAGCTGTAGATGAACCTCCAACTCTGCCCCATTGTACAAGTAATCCATTATTAAATTTTGCATAACCGTTCAAGGATAGATTTACGCTTATTGCGTTCGATAGATCAGCTAAAGCATACGTAGTCTCGAGAGAACTTAGGTGAATTAAACTACATTTTGAGTGATTTCTTTTAAATATTTTTCATTTTGATTTATTTCGTGACAATGCCGTTGATGTTGTGTGTTATATATTATTTTGGCAATGATTCGTCTATCATTTCCTTACTTTTATGCCTATTATTCAACACATTTCTATTTGACGTTTATATTTTAGGATATAATTCTAAAGGTGATATGATTTTATATAATGGTGATAAGGAAATAAAAATCGAAGTAAAGGATGAAAGCTACTCTTATGAAGCTATCATGGGAGAAGATACACTCACTTTGTATTTTTCTCATCCGGGATACTTGGAAATACCGGTTGGCTCTTGGTGTGACTTCTACGGAAAGCGTTATTCTTTGAAGAAGGATAGCAATTTCAAGAAAAACGGTGAACGTAACTTCGAATATACATTGATTCTGGAAACTGGGAAGGCTGATACGATGTTGTGGAAAGTACGCCATACCATTGACAGAAGTATTAAGTTCTCATATACAGCTAAGGCACACGAACATCTACGTCTACTTGTTGAGAACCTGAACCGTCGGAGTACCGGGTGGAAAGTCGGTGATTGTATCGAGGGAACGGAGAAAGTAATCAACTACAATCACACCTATATACTTGACGCTCTCAATCAACTTGCAGAACTATATGAAACAGAATGGCAGATCACTGAAGAAACTGTGAATGGAAAGCAAATTAAGACTATCCATCTGCGTAAAGTTGAGTATAACAAGGAGAACCCTTTGAAACTGTCGTATGGTAAAGGCCACGGCTTCAAGGTCGGTGTTGGTAGGACTTCTGGGGATATACCACCCGAAATAATTTTGGTAGAAACTACAGATCGCAATATTGATTATTCTACATACGGATCTAAATACCTGTTACTTCCAAAGAATAAGACTCTTGTTTACGAAGGGAAAACGTATAAGACAGATGCGGATGGAACTTGTGTCATGCGTGCTGATAAAGAACTTACAACAGCAAAGGAAGATAGTCTGGACTGTACAGCTATTTATCCTTCCCGTGTTGGTACTGTTAGTTCTGTTATTGAAGTGAACAAGGAGAATAACTTCTTTGACTTTGTAGATAAAGACATTCCTGAAGAGTTGAATTTCGAAGATTGTCTCATAGCAGGAGAAACAATGACGGTTATTTTCCAGACTGGTATGCTTACAGGCAAGGAGTTCGAAGTAAAGTATATCCATGAAGCGAAAGACAAGAAAGAGGCACGTCGATTTGAAATTGTTCCGCAGGAAATTGATGGTATTACTATGCCGGAGCCGGAAGTCTGGCGACCGAAGGTTGGTGATACATACGCAGTGTTCGGAATGCAATTGCCGAAGGCTTATATCTGTAACGATAGTACACAAACGGGTGCGAGCTGGGAAGCTTTCAAGGAAGCTGCTAAATACCTCTATGAACATGAAGATAAAGCATTCATATTTACCGGGACATTGGACGGTATTTGGGCTAAAAAACGCTGGTTGGAGATAGGCGGAAAGATTGTGCTAGGTGGATATGTAAACTTCTCTGACACACAGTTTCATCCGGAAGGTTCTCTTATCCGGATGATCGGAATCAAACGTTTTGTGAATAATCCGTATTCACCCGAAATTGAATTGTCTAACGAACCGATAGGCACGTCTGTTTCAAGTGATCTGAACAAGATCGAAACTAACGAGGTGACAGTTATTGAGAAGCATAAGGATGCACTTCAATTCACAAAGAGACGGTTCCGAGATGCGAAGGAAACGATGTCTATGCTTGAAGATGCACTGTTGAATTTCTCCGGCTCTGTCAATCCGATAACCGTTTCAACCATGCAACTGCTTGTAGGTGATGAAAGTTTGCAATTCCGTTTTGTCAATTCAAAAACGAATCCGGTTCAATTAGCTCATAATATCACCTATAATGCCAATACTAAAATACTGAACGCTCCGGCAGGAATCATTCAGCATTTGACACTAGGCATTAGCTCTCTTTCTTCTTCCCACAAGGCAGATGAATACAAGTACTGGGATATGGCTGAATACAATTCTCCGGTGCTTATTGATCCGGTAAAGAAATATTATCTGTATGCCAAAGTTAGCAAGGAGAATCAAACAGGGACATTCCTCTTGAGTGAAACGGCTATTAAAATGGAACAGATAACCGGATATTATCATTTACTCACTGGAGTGCTTAATAGTGAGTATGACGGTAGTAGAAGTTTTGTCGAATTATACGGATTCACAGAGATTCTCCCGGGACGTGTAACAACAGAACGGATTATTTCGCCGGACGGAAAGACGTACTTCGATTTGGTAAAAGGGGAAATAGGCGGAAATATTCAAATTAAAGCCGGTTCCTCCGGATTAGAAAATCTATCTGAATGGGAAGATGCTCATCAGGAAATAAAGGATGCAGCTAAAGCGGCCAAGGATGCTGCTGATTCAGTGGAAGGACTTCATAACTATATAGATGGAGCCTTCGCTGACGGAATTATAGACGAAGCAGAAGCAAAAGCTATTGAAAAGTATATCAATACTGTCAACAATACCAAACAGGCTATCGAAGCAACTTACAATAAACTCTACACGAATGTTTATTTATCCGGCTCTGCAAAGATTAGTTTGCTCAATGCTAAGGTTACATTGATGGGAAGTATTGAGAACCTTATAAATGCTATCAATACGGTCATCGCTGACGGACAGGCCACTGTAGAGGAAAAAAGAGAGGTAGATAATAAGTTTACTCTGTTTAATTCAGCCTTAGCGACTTTCAACACAGCTGTTGAGGAAGCTAATAAGGCAATACAGGATAAACTAAAGGAATATTCCGACGAGGCACTGAAACAAGCGATACAAGCTTTAGAGGACGCTGCGAACGCAGCCAAGGCTGCACAAGATGCAGCCGATTCAGTCGATGGCTTACATGACTACGTAGATGGAGCTTTTGCTGATGGCATTATTGACGGGGCGGAAGCGAAAGCAATAGAGAAGTATCTGAATACAGTTAAGAATACGAAATCTGCCGTTGAAGCTACATATAATAAACTATACGTGAATGCCTATCTGGAAGGCTCTGCTAAAACAGATCTACTTAATGCTAAGGTTTCTTTGTCAGGTGCAATTGATAATCTTATTGCTGCAATAAATACGGCTATTGCAGATGGACAAACGACTGTTGAGGAAAAAAAGAATGTAGATGATAAGTTCGCTTTATTCAACTCTGCTTTAGCCAGTTTCAATACAGCTGTTGAAGGAACAAACAAAGCTATTCAAGACAAATTGAAAAGCTATTCAGATGAGTGTAGTGCCGATCTGAAAGTGCTCAATACTCAAATCTCCGCACAAGTAACTCGAGTTGATAGCTTGACGCAGCGGATAGATACTGCCGGGTGGATTACCACAGCAGACGGCAATAAGATATATGCTTCTAAAGAACTGGAAAACGGCAATACGCTTATATCCTATATTAACCAGGCAGCAGGTGAAACGACGATTCACTCTTCAAAGATTAACCTAGAAGGTGCTGTTACAATCACCGCACTGCATAGTGACCTGCAGACAGTGATTAACTCTAAAATTGATAGAGACGGATTAGGTAAGTTGGCATTTGAGGATGCAGTTGAATATGCGAAGTTAGGCACTACCATTGTGGTAGGCGGTTACCTGAATACTGATTTGATAAAGGTTAGGCACATTGAAGCAGTTTCCGGTTTTATTGGTGGCTTTACCATTGAAGGTGGTCGTCTTGTTTGGACACGTTCAGGGTACTTCGGTGGAACATCTCGCAGTTTGAAATTAGGCTCCGGAACATCAAAAGAAGGTGTTGTAAATGTAACATTCGACGCAGCTACCGATGGACGATTTGGAGTTGCTGCGATTGGCTCAAATTTAGGTGGGGCTTGTATTTATGCGTCGAGAAATCTTAAAGAATCAGACCGGAGTTATCCACAGGCAAATACAACGTATGCCGGCTTCTTTGATGGAGGTGTTTACGTGAAAGGAACATTGTCAAGTGAATTGTGCTTAGCTGATAATTTTGGCTGTATTACATCTAGGGATGGAAATGGTGGGATTAACTATTACCAAGGTATTGATTTCGATTTTGGTAGTAATATGAAATTCAGAAAAGGGTTATTGGTATCAATCGCTTAATATATAAATAATTATGAAAATCAATTTAAACAGGCCTTTACTCGATTTTAAAGGCAATGAAGCTATTAAAGTAGTCAACGGTAAAGAGGTAAAGCAGTATCTCCGTGATATGGTTTCAGAGGCATTGTATGCAGCAGGTTCTAACCCTCAACAGGGTTTGGATATGTCGAAAAAGTTGCGTGCGTATAAAATGTTACAACAGATTATTAACAATCGTGGTGTACTTGATATAGAGACAGAAGATGCAACCTTATTGAAGGAAATTTGTGCAGATTTCTTTGTATCTGGTGCATACGGACAAATTTATGATTTAATAGAAGGAGGAAACAAGGAATGAACATCACAGCAACTAACAGTACCGCTACAACTAAGGTTACGGAAGCTATCAGGGTTAAATACAGAATGTCAACCCGTGGCACCGAGGCAGTCAAAGATATTACTGCCGAAATCATTAAGGATGAAACGACTGTCGGATTCTTCAATGCATCGCGAAATGGAGTAACCGGCTTCTCGTTACATGAGGATCATGGGCTAACCTCTGGCGAAGTGAAGAAGGTATTTCAGACAGCCATTGACGATTGTGGTGAGGTCTTGAAATGAAGTATTAATATTTTAGATAAATGATTATGGATTATTTCAAAAACTTACTTATTGGATTGATTACCGGCATAGCTGCTTATCTCAATCCTATCTCTGGGGAGATCAAAAGTCTTATTGCAGTATTTGCTCTTAATTTCATTTGTGGACTGCTTACTGCACTCCTTATCAATCATGAGAGTTTTTCTTTTAAAAAAGCTTGGAGGTGTATCGTAGAAGCAACTATTTTCTTTGCCTTGGTTAGCTGCATCTACTTTATAGGTGAACACAAGGGAAATCCGGAAGGTGCGCTACAATGTGTCTCATTTATTACGTATAGCGTTTTCTATTTCTACGGGGTGAACATTCTTCGAAACATAAAAGAGATTCTCCCTAACTCTAGTAATGGTTACAAGGTAGTAGCTTTCCTGCATTATGTACTAAGTGTCGAGTTTATAAAGAACATACCATATTTAACGAACTACTTACAAAAAGGAGACGCAAAATGAAAACTATTGATGCAATTATCATCCATTGTTCTGCCACACGTACCGGGCAGGATTTACATGCAAAGGACATTGACCGTATGCATAAACAAAGAGGGTTTAACCAAATAGGTTATAACTTTGTCATTGACTTGGACGGAATGGTTGAGAATGGGCGACCGTTAAGTATTGACGGGGCCCATTGCAATACCAAAGGATTTTCAGAGTCTTCATATAATAAGCATAGTGTTGGCATCTGTTATATCGGTGGCTTAGATGCAGCCGGAAAACCTGCTGATACACGGACGCCCGCTCAAAAAGCTAGTTTGCGTGAATTGGTCGCGAAGCTCTGTAAGGAATATCCTATAATTGAAGTGCTCGGACATCGTGATACTTCGCCCGATCTGGATGGCAGTGGAGAGGTAGAGTCTAGGGAATATATCAAGGCATGCCCCTGTTTCGATGTACGGAGTGAATTTTCTAATTTTCTTCGTAATACAGTGATCCGACCATGAAAGCGCTAATCTATATAACCATATTCCTGATGTCGGGAATATGGTTTACTTCCTGCAAAACTTCTCGTAATATCGAGACGCAGAAACAGATTGACTATTCAGGGGATTTCTTGTATTTGCGAAACTTAATTGAATCACTACGGCTGGATGTGAATAAGCAAACGAAAATTACTACAGACAAACTAAGTGATCTGAAGATTGAAAATACAACTGTTTACTTGTCTGATCCGGATTCAACAGGGAAGCAATATCCGGTCAAAGAAAGTACTACCACCGCTTCCAAGCAGGAACAGGAACGAATAGAAGTTGATGAAACATTATCCATTACTTTGCAGCAGTTATCGAATCGACTTGATACTATTAGTAATAAGGTTAATGTTTTGCTGAATCAAAAAGAAACTGTCGTAGAACTATCATGGTGGGATTTGCATAAGGATAAAGTGTATATAGGTATAATAGGTTTGTTTATTGTGGGGTGGTTGGTTTATAGGTGGAGGAAAAAGTAGCACATTTGCAATGTTAATATGTCAATTATCCTATGTTTGGCAGCATAATTATCTAATTAATTATCTATTTAATTTCCGCTTCTAGTAAATTACGTTACTTTTGCAGCATAATTACGTTGTTTTTGTGCTAATACTACATAATGCAACAAACTATTTAGGATTTTATTTGTAGTAATTAGTTAATAACAGTGTCTTTGATATAGAGAAATAAATAAGTCTTATGAATAAAATATATGCATTTGATTATATGCTATCCTTATTTGAGGAATGGTATAACGAAGAGAATAAGGAGCAGAATAGAGAATTCAAAAACTGTTCTAAGTTGTCTATGCTTAAACTTTTGTTTCTGACTGCAGTTCCTAAGGGAGAAGATACTAGAGACCTTTTGGATACATTTGATAATTTCTGTGCTCTCCCCTATGGGCCTGTTGAAAGTGACATATATAATGCAATTCAAAAAGACAATCTGCCTTCTTACGTTCTGACAGAAAGATCAATAACGAAAAAAAGAGATATCACATTGCCTTATAATGAAAATGACTATCTTCCTGTGAAGAATGCTGTATATGCTTTAAAAGAAAAAAACAGATTACTTATTTTATTGAACGCTTTTGATTTAGTGGAAATTACACATAAATGGGATAGTTGGAAGCAATCTATAAATTTTGCCAAGTTAATGGATATGTCAAGCTATAAAATGACTATAGAATCAATTCGAAGCGATAGAAATAAATACTTTGAATAAATAAACAAGGATGAGCTGTATACTAGAACAGTGTTATAATCAATTCATAGAAGAGTTTCCTGAATCTTGGCTTCCAAATGGTAGTGAGGATGAATCAGTGTTTTTTAATAAGAATGTTCAGGTAGAAAGCTTCTTTGAAACGTGCTTTATTTTATTAAGTAAGTCCATTATTTGTGGTGAGTATATTAATGTTCATAATTTCATTGATGTCTTGAATCGCTTTCTGGATAAGACAGCAGCAGCAGTGGAGTATGCTCCTCCATTACTGTCAGAATCAGGAAGTGAAAAAGTAGATAGACTATTATCACGGTATAGAGATTTGAACTACTCAATTTATAATGCGCTGAAGCATTATAATTATTTTGTAACAGTTTCCAAAAATAAATTTAATACTGAAGAGAATAGATACAAATATGGATTTTACAAACTGAAGAATATCAAATCTACAGATAAAATTCTTAAATTATTCTCTGATATAACGATTCCTCTATGCTTATTTGATTATAGGTTTCCTATCGGTGAAGATGAATTTCACAAACTGCTTTTAAGTAGAAACAGATTGATGGAATATATAAGTGAAGGTAGTTCGGAAAGAAGGGCTATTTTATCTATATTACTTCATAAATGCCACTTTATTATACGTAAGATTAAAAATGCTCCTTTATATATAAACTCTGAATCGAACATTGTTTGCATAAATCCAGCAGAATTAGATGTTGGCTATTATGATGAGTTTGTTATAGAGGAATGTAGTTCAGAAGAAAAAGCTAATGAACTTTGGAATGATATTAATAGTATTAATCCCAAATTGAAATCGTTTGTTCTGTTGATGAAATATTATAAACAAAATCTATCTGTAAAATCTGATATTGCTAAGATGGACTTTGTTTTAAGAAAGTACTCAGCCATTTATCAAATAAAACGAGATTCACAAGGATTTATCAATCCTAGTAGCTCAATAGAAGAATATGATAAATTTTCATTAAATTCAATTTTAAATTTCTTGCATAATTGTCGTTTTTCTTTTTATACACAAAAGTGCGAACCTAATTTAAAACAAATAAAGGAAGAACTTAGACATATAGAGAATATACAAGCAAGAACTGGAGTGAAAAACTTCCATCCATACGAGAAGGCTATAGAAGCTATTATTAAATGCATTGAATTCCATATTGGGAAAGATGATTTTGATGATAGGCTTATAGAGGATAAATTGGAAGAACTTGATCGTGTAATTCTTTTATATGAAGAAGCTTATGAATGGAGTCGTTCTCATCAATTTTTCCCTTTTCAATTACCTTTTGGAGAATCAATGTATAGTGCAGGTGATGAACTTATTATGCTATTCGTTCCTTCGGCTTATGCTAAATATATTAACTATGATACATTAAAAGAACGATTAGAACAATTTAATAGAACTAAGGAGTATTTGAGATTTCGTTGTGATTTATCTATTGAGAGAAAAGAGATAACACAGATCAAAGATGATATTAAAACTTCGGATAAAAAAGCTTATGATTTAATTGCAATATTTACTGCCACTATTACTTTTCTTTTTGGAATTGTAAATATATTCATAAATAACACGACTCTAAATTTATATCAATTGATAGCTAATACTATTGGATTAGGGGTATTACTATTACTTTTCGCATCTTCGTATCTGTTTATTTCTCCTTTGTTAATTCAAAGAATGAATTTGCAGAAATATATTTTCACTAGGCGTTTTCTATTTGGTCTAATATTAGTCGCATTGTATTTTATGTTGACTTTCTTTCTGTATAAGAATAGCCAATCAGTAATGATTAATGCAAATACTATTCAAGATGTAGTAAAAGACACATTGAATAATGATAACGAAGAACCAAAAGTGGAGATACAACAATTTAAAGCATTAAAATGAGTAGCATATTTTGTAACTGATTGAGGGTATGTCAAAATGAAGTGACGCATCCCTTTTTCTTTTACCCATTCAGTAACAATCACTGCCTTCACAATGTAGAAATTTACTCGTTATCGAAAAGGTCTCTCTGATTCGGGGCTTTTCTTTTGCTTATCTCATTTATATTTCGTATATTTGTGTACAGACGTGGATGTCTGTTGTATCATCTCTCTACGGAAAAGTTGCTAATTTTCGAAAGCGAGAGACAATACGCTATTTACTCCAAAAGGAATGAGCCTCGACTAAGTGTAGTCGAGGCTTTTTAATTATTATTTGTCGTATATAAAATAATCATATATATTTGTCCAAATAAAATTGATATACTATGGAATACTTAGATGAATTTAAGGAATTTGTAAATTACTGTAATCAAAATGGTAAATATGTTGGTTGGGGAAACCCTAACTCTAAAATACTAATAGTGGGTAAAGAGTCTGCAATGGAAGAACCTGATGAGTCTTATAACAGCAATGCATCTATGTGGGATAATCATGTTAGTAATGATACAATTATGGAGTTATGTCATAAAGTAGAACAAGATGTTAACGTAGCAAAGGGGTGGGGTGTAAATACTTGGAGCAAGTATCAGAGATTAAAAGATTATATCTATGGCAGCGAAGGGTTTCACAATCGGTATGTTGATTTCCCAACTCAAATATTTACTACCGAGATAAATGATACCCCTAGTCTCCGAACTGCTCAAGCCGATAAAAGTGGAATTTCCTCACGGAAAGAATTATTCCAGGTATCCTCCTTTATTCAAAGTTTTCCTGTGATTATATTAGCATGTTCTAATTATATTCAGAATAATGACAATATTCGCGAGATAGATAAGATTTTTGGTGTCACTTATGACGGTGATGATGTCGGTAGATTTTTGTTTAATAAAGGGAATTGGTTTTATACTCATCATGATGCCAGTGGTAGAAAACTTGTAATCCACACTCGTCAGCTAAGTGCGGATGTAAAGGATGATATGTTAAAGGAGATGGCAAAAATAATAAAAAAACATTTGGAAAGGCATGTTTGATTTATTAAATCGCTATAATAAACAGGGATGTTTAAAATTCACAATTGATGACAATTTGAATAGAGAATGTGAGAAGGCTCAAATTCCTGATGATTGTTGTGGAGTGTATATTGTATATGGCTATTTTAAAGGGACGAAGGTTCCAGTTTATATCGGAAGTTCGGGGCATATAGAAAATGGAAAGACAGTGCATCGCAAAGGAGGACTAAAAAGACGAATAATTGGGAAGCAGCAAAAGACTCCTAGATGGAAACTGTGGCCTGAAAAAATGCGTGCGCTATCTATCTTCGAATTGGAAATATGTTGGTATAATACAGAAAATGACAATCCGTTACTAGTAGAATACTGTTTAATATTGGAGTCTGTTATACAAAATAAAAGATTACCTCTTTGGAATAGCGAATTAAAATTGAGTAGGGAATTGAAAGGTGAGTTTGAAGATTTTGTAAACAATAATAATATTGAATGTTTAAAAATATAATATGGGAAATAAATGCGATCATAACTTCGTTCTTGAATTATGATATTTTTGTTATTAACTTAAATAAGTCTCCAGTATGAATAGAATTATAATTATTGGTAACGGTTTTGATTTAGCTCACAATTTAAAGACTGGATATAAAGATTTTATAAATGATTATTGGGATACTGTTGAAGAAGGGATTTATGATAAATACTGGCGGTTGTTAGACCAACAATATGGAGGGGGCAAACACCCTCTTAATGACTATGAAGATCAGTTTATAAAAATTGGAAAAGAATATGATAAAACCGGAGTTAATAAAGTTTGTTCTTCTTATAAAGAAGATAGTCCTTTATGGAAATTGCATACACTAATTGATGAGCATAATAATGATCCTAGTTCAAATGTGACAGTTACTTTAACGTTCACAAATCATTTTTTTGAGCGTATATCTCATCAATGTTCTCTTGTGAATTGGGTAGATATAGAAAATGAATATTATAAGGCATTGAAAGAGCTACTTCAAGAAGAAAATTACCAAAAGCAAAACGAAAGTATCCATACGCTTAATAAAGAGTTTGATAGTGTAAAAAGATTGCTAGAAAAATATTTAACTAGGATTACTGAAAACACAGAACTGAAAAAACATCAATCTATACAAGATGCTTTTTCAAGTTATGTAGAATTTGAAGAAGTTGCCACTTGTAAGCAAACTGCATTTATTAACTCTTTTTTTTCTAATATGGATATACGTTTTGATTTTGACATTGACCGGCATGGAGATCTTTCATATAATGAATGCTTGACAAAGGATGAAGAACTGAGGTACTATATTGATAAGAAACTTAATAATGACAATTTTAAAAAAGAGAATCTTATACCAAACACCTTGATTCTAAATTTTAATTATACAAAAACGGCAGAAAAATTATATATTAAAAATGGAAATGACAAGATTATTAATATTCATGGAGAGCTTAACAATGAAAATAATCCCATTATATTCGGATATGGTGATGAGCTAGATGATGATTATGAAAGAATAGAGAGATTACAGAATAATGATTTTCTAGAGAATATTAAATCTATACGATACCATAAAACAAGAAATTATAGAAAGCTTTTGGAGTTTGTTGCATTAGGTCCATATCAGGTCTTTATAATGGGGCATTCTTGTGGAAACTCTGATCGGACATTATTAAATACTTTATTTGAGCATGATAACTGCCTATCTATTAAAGTCTTTTATCGACAGTACGAAGATGGGACAGATAATTATATTGATATGATAAAAAATATATCTCGTAATTTTAATAATAAGCCTAATATGCGTGATATAGTTGTTAATCGAGAAAGTTGTTCTCCTTTGGTGCCTGTAAAAAAAGAGGTAGCCGAATAAGCTACCTCTTTCAATTATAAATAGTTTTTTCCCAGTCATCCAACACTGTTACATCCCACCGAGGAAGATCCGGATTAATATAGGTTACAGACCTACCATACACAGAGAAACTTTTTCCAATAAACTCGTCGATAGCTTCATCTTCCCCTTTTTGAAGACAGATATTCATAAAAACATGCATTTCTTCCCAGTTTGTAGGCCCAATGAACAAAGATTCAATGAGCCTACCTTTTACAGGAGCTCCGACAACCTGATCTTTAATTCTGTCAACCAAAGAAACTGCTTCTTCAAATGTCATACTTGTAATTTTAGAGCAAAGATATAAAAAAAACAGATGCCCTCTCCCCTATCATATAAAAGCTATTTCAATCTGTGGAATTTCAGTATTACATATTTCAATTCTATTAAGAAAGATATTTTTGTAATTCTTCGATTGCCTGTGATGCACTTCGAACTACCACATACTTATTACGGCATGATTCCGCTTGTTTTTGAAACTCCTTCTGTTCTTCTGACTGTTTCCCTACCCTCGTTTTAAACTCTATACAAAGAGAAGCAAAACCCTTTTTGGGAATAAGTACGATCACATCAGAAACACCTGGCTTTACTCCTTGACGTTTCAGGTTAGCAGCTTCCCGTACATGACGACTTCCACCATTCGGAACGGCAAATATAAGTTTGTCAGGTATATTAGGAAAATATAGAGGAATAAGTTTAAAGAACTCTGTTTGTATGCGAGCTTCCTCGTTATTATGTACTTCTTTTGAACGTGGAGGATTACGCTGATCTGCATAACAATTATAACACATAAAGCCGGTATCGGTTTTAATAACCGACACCGTTTCCTTTCCACATAAAATACACTTTTCTTTAGTCATTAATTCAAAATAAGCTAAATTGTATTGGTCTTCTACCTACTGCTGTTATCGTTCTCTCATGAATCGGACATTGCGAAGCATACGGGCATCTTCCTGACATAGCAGAAAGATGCGCTCCATGCCATTCATCCCAATCTGTTACATTATTAGCGGAGAGGAAAGTTATCAGCTTCATACAGCAGAAACCTCGTTCTTTCTCTTGACCTCCTGTAACTTCAAATAACCCATTGCTCTGTGGACGCTTCATTTAATTCTATATTATTTTTGTTAATAGTTAATCCTCAATGAAATATAATTTATTCATATCAGTTCTTGTTATGGGATAATTAATTCGGGATTATCATAGATATTACCAATCACGATAGTATCATCCATTCTTGTAAGGTCAGATTGCCCGAAATAGAATAAATTTCGACCATTAGATAGTTGAAAGCGGCAATTATCATATAGGATAATTGCAGTATATTCTTCTGGTTCAAAACCAAATGTAACAGTGTGAAGAATATCCCCTTCATAGATCTCCATCCCTTTCTTGTCTAATAACCCGGTGAATTGTCCTGTTGTATTCAGAATAACTTCATACCGAATCATGTTCCATACGGCAGCTTTGTCCGGGCATATATATGCCTTGCCGTTTAGCAGAAGCAAACTGCCATACAACCATTCATGAATCCCAAACCTAGATTTTCCTCTAAATTTAATTGTTCTCATTATATTCTTTTTTGATTGTTGTTATACGTTTATTTTTGCACGGGAAACACTCCCCAATTTTCCGCCTTCTTCCATCCATGTTTTATAGCATTTATCACAAAGAGAGTTGCCATATCCTGAAACATAGCGTTCGCTCCCTTTGGGTATTGATTCAGCGCATATAAAACATTTTGTATCTTTTCGGGCTACTTTCTTTGAGAAAGCATCTTCGCCTTGTCTTTTTGCATGATAAGCCATATTTATTCCTTTCTATTTAATCATACTTCTTTATTATCGTCTTCTTTTCTTTCCCGCCCGTAAATCGCCCGGACTATTTCAGCAGCGTAATGTCCTATAATCGCTGATATAGGTACCATTAAAAACCATGCAAAGTCACTCATATCTATACTGTTATTAATCAATTATTTCAAATGTCACTTTCACTTTTTTACAGCGAAAACCTTTCTTATACATCTGTTTCCATGTCAAATTAGTTCCGTCCAGCCAGTACCTGACGCAATCTCTTCGGTAATATTTTTGAGTATTCATCACAAGTGTACCATTTGGGTAGGTTATCATGTACATTATATCTTCACGCATATCGACTCCTTTTTATTCTTGTTATACTCTATTTATCTCATCATTAATTCGGAACATACTGTCACTTATAAAGTCGTATATCTTGTACATTAGTTCCGGCTCTTGCTCCTTTGGAGAATAAACCATAACCCTTTTACCAGCACCTTTCATCCATCCGGCTTCTGTATTAGCTGACCGCCCACAAGGAAGAACCATAACACAGACATCCGCCCACTTCATTGCATTAAAATCTAAATCAAATCCTTTTTGCGCAATCGGGTGATTGAGTGCCTCTTGATATTGCTGAGTACTCCAATTCTTCCAATTAGGGTCAATACTCGACCACGAAAAGCCATAACTCATGTCACCATTGGGATGGGTGAAGTCATATACTTCGTGACCTTCACTTCTGAGAAACGATACAACGTCTTGTTGATATGAGTTTCTCCAACTACTTGCTACGTAAATCTTTGCCATATTATTTTTTATTATTACATTTGGACTTCATTTGCAATGTTGCAAATGATTAATTTTTTTAATTATGAAAAATTTAATTAGAAAAAGCATTCTATAGCTTTACTACCGTACGGCTATGGCAATGCTTAAAATTGAATAGACGGTAGGCTGGGACTTTGTGCTAAACTGTATTGACCTTTTGTAGTGGTTAATAGAGAAAATTACTTAGCACAGCTAAGTCCCTAAATTAAGGTGGTTATTGCACAAGGGTTCCACCTCTTCCCATTCCGAACAGAGAAGTTAAGCCTTGTAGCGCCAATGGTACTGCGTAACAGTGGAAGAGTAGGTCGCCGCCATCTTCTTTTAGCCCTGTTGTCTTTATTGATAGCAGGGCTTTTATTTCAAGCTCTATTTTGCTCATTTTTTTCTTGTTTTGAGCTATGCGGTAAACGAAGAATCTACCGCATAGCTGATTTATCATTTATTTCTTGCCGCTTCTAAAACTGGAAGATTTGTCTCCGTTGGTATGTATATCACAGTTTTATCATTCAGATTGCTTTGTTGACGTACCCACAAATATTGGATATATGCGGGGGTAATACTTCCATTTTCAATTTTAATCGCTTCGGCAGCACCTTTAGCACGTTCGATTTCAGCTTGGGCGTTCAGCTTTTCAGCTTCCAGATTTGCTTTAGCTTCTTCAATCCTTATTTTACGGTTTTGTTCTGCTTTAGCAAATTCAGCCTTTCCAGACATTTCTTGCTGCCAAACGTTATAATAAGGGATGGTAACAAAACATCCTACAACAATTGCGACAAATACGATAGCCGCCAAAATTCCAAGTTTATTCATAATCTAATATTGGGTTTTATAAAGCCGCCCAAGGCTTATTAGTTTATTATTATTATATTTGCAAAAAAACAAATATATGTCAACAATATATCGTAATAGAACAATCCGCCCTTCAAGTAGACTTGAAACATCTGTATCTTATAAAATCAATACAGAGAAAGTCACGACAAATGATACATTGGTTATTACCATTAACCATGAAAGTGAGAATTTTAGTAAAGAATTTACTTTTTCAGGAGAGAAGGTTGCAAACCGTTCCTCAATACACTTCAGATATATTAATGGAGAAATTATTTGGTCACCAGTTCAGCCTGATTAGATTCATATCTTTGCAGACTTAAATTATTCATCATCATAATCAGTATCAAAGATACGTGCAACCATATCGACGATATTTTCTTCAATATCCTCGGTAGAACCAGTTACAGCATTAGCTATATTCTTTTTCTCCTGGATGATTCGATAAACCTTCTCATCTATCGTCCGACGGCCAAGAAAATAGTAACAGGTTACAGAATCCTTTTGCCCGATACGGTGTGCCCGGTCCTCACATTGACAGCAGTCTGCATACGTCCAGGGAAACTCAACAAAGGCTACATTGCTTGATGCTGTAAGGGTAAGACCTACACCAGCGGCTTTTATTGAGCAAATGATAATATCTGCTTTCGGGTTGTTCTGAAAAGCGTCTACGGCTCTTTGCTTCTCGTCCTGTGAGTCTCTTCCGGTAACAGATACGGCAGTGGGAAAGTAACGTTTCAGTTGATCTACAACTTCATGAAGCGAACAAAAGAGAATTATCTTCTTTCCATTCTCCCGGAAGTCTTTCACAAATTCAATCACATCACGTACTTTGCCGCGAGCGGAGATCTGCCGTAGAATATTGATACGTACCATCACTTCACCGCGCATTGCCTTAGCTATCTTATCGTCGTCAGCGTCCTTGTATTTCTGTAGATACATAATAAGGTCGCGTTCTGCATCCATATACTCTTTTCGATTTGTGATTTCGCAAGTATTCACCTGCCGTATTTTATCGGGAAGATCTGTGAGGACAAGTGACTTTTCACGACGAAACATACAGTACTTCCATAGGTTAAAATTCAATTCTCTCAAATTTGATGCTTCTCTCTGTCCGGAACAGTATCTATCAACAAATGGTTTATATCCACCGAAATCGTTCATTCGATCTAAAATAGCCAACTGCGGAATCAAATCTTTAGGCCGATTTACCACCGGTGTTCCCGTCAATTCAATAACCCATTCTTTGCCGGTACAAATACCTTTGCAAAACTTAGCCTGCTGGGTTGATGCAGATTTGCAACGATGGCTTTCATCAATGATAACAGACTTGAATAAATTGATTGAGTTTCTAAATTCCACATCTCGCAGCGTCCAGCCTTCAGCTTTCTTTATACGTTGTACAAAGTACTTCTTTAATGATTCATAGTTAACAATAAATACCTGGTGCATTCCTGTCTGAAAGAAAAAAGTCCATGTATCACGTACCTTGTCGGTTAGGATCATCGCCTTTTTATCCGTAAACTTCTCCCATTCACGTAGCCAGTTGATTTTTAATGATGAAGGGCATACAACAAGACAAGGAAAAGCGTCTGCGAGGTTAATTGTTGCTATACTCTGTAATGTCTTCCCCAAGCCTGGTTCATCGCAATTCATAAATCGTTTAAGTTGCAAACCACGTGCAATACCTTTAAGTTGATAAGGATAAGGCTGAATTTTCAAATTGTGCGGAACGGTTAAATCAGGTAATTCCGGAATATCATAAGCGATATCCTCCTCCTTTTTTTCTGTACCATTTACCCAATTGATATTCTCAAATTGCCGTATTTGATAAATCATTCTTTCAAGGTCAACTCTACTCCGAGCTGGAACTATCCAAACTTTTTTTGCACCGTCAAAACGTCTTCCGGGAATTTGTCGGACTCGATCTACAATAGAAGGTTTATACTTGAATGATAATTCAAAGTTATCTCCTTTTAATTCAATATTCATGATTTAGAGTATTTTATAGGGGGATAATTTCCCCCTATGGTGATTGTAAGTTATGCGGTTGCGTCAAGAGGTGCAGGAGCATCTATCTGTTTTTTTCTTCCTTTTTTCTTCGGCTTTTCTTCCACTATGATAGCTTCTTCTGGTTCATCGGTTTCGAAATCAAGACGTTCTTGTCTAATTCCCCATTTTTCTTCAAATAGGTAACTTTCTACTTCAGCATCACATGCAGCTGCATCAATGCTTAATTCTTCGTAGTAGAGATATTGTTCATCAAGAAGAGGGACGAAGATTTTTAGATCAACAACTTTACCGGACTGAAGAAGTTTAGACCCCATGATAGTAATTCCAGAAACACCATCGACGCTGTCATTTGCATAACCTGTAATGATATAATTTTCTAGTGTCTCTGCATAGCCCGGAGAAGAAAAGCTATCCTTGTTGATATTAGAAGCCTCTGGCTGTTCACACAATACGACGAGATGCAATCTAAGTCGAATAAACGCCTCCCTTAAATCGCTGTGAATGATCTGATCGCAGCTCTTGTTAATTACATTCGTGTAGTTTGCTTCAGAGAAGCGTTCATTATACACAACATTCAGCCGGTCTTTCTTAACGACCGCCTTTTTAATCTCATTTTTTGCTTGTTCCATAATCTTCTTTGGTTGATAAAGTGATAATACTAAATGTTGATACAACTCCCATGACGGCAGCCGTAGTTATTTCTCTTGATGTTGCATCTTCTCTTTGAGAAAAAGATAATGCTGTAAACAGGCCGACAACGGCCAGTCCGATTGTAATTTTTCTTAAAATTTTCATGATAATTACTTTTTGTTGTTATGCATTCCGGCCATTTTCATTTCCTCTTTTGCTTTACTTATCACAGTTACACACCATGATAATTGATGTGTTGCTGTCCGGTTACAACGTTCGCACCAATCGACGAGATATCGCTCCTCCCGGCATAAAGAACTAATTAGGGCATTTATCGCTGTTGCTGTCGCTTTCGCATTTTTAGCTGTATCAACGAGTGTTTGCATGACCTCGGACTTCATTGTCTCATTAAGCCAGTATTTCGAGTCTGCAAGCAGTTTGCCGGAGCGAGCAACATATACAGCCAGGTCATTGCCACGCTGTACGGCTTCTTCAGCATTTTCGCTCATTGTGATATTGAGAAAAGAATCAATATTTTGTAATTCAGCCAAAATTTGTTCTTTTGGAGTGATTAGTAAGTTCATATTGTTTTCACTTAAAATATATTTAAACCATTAGTTGCCACCATTTAAAAGCAAGGTCCTCGTATTTCTCTTTCCCCTTGATATACGTAGGGTGGTTACGGTCGGTGATAAAATGCTTGAAGATTTTACAGTTCTTTTTTGAGATTGCGTAGATGAAATCTCTATTGCTCCCTGCAATATCCATATACCAGGCACGGGAACGGTCCCAGTCGAAAAAGTCGATAGCTTCATCAAATTGCGCCTGTGACTCTGCAAAAGTCGTTTTTAAATCACCTCCAAAATTGTAAGCAGACAACCACCAATCCCATTTACATCGTGTATCAAGATGGTAGGCAAAATTTCCATAATAGAACTCCTGCTGCTTATTTACCATGAACTTCTGTGTATCAGATTGCGCCAACACGACAGCCAGGAATTGATCTTTCTCCGCCTCTTTCCGGAGCGCCTTACGCATTTCAAGCCCTAGCTCAAATTCTTCTGTCGTATACAAGTAATCGTCTACCATCAGCTTGTCATACCGGACACGGTCATTCTCTGTGATAAGAGCATCTACGAGAGTACCGAACTTGAAAGCCTTTTCTTTATCCCCGTATTGAACACGGGGATAAAGATAGTTTTTAAGCTCTGTCAGATCTGAATTACTGACTTCCGAACGTGAATAGTATGAATCGGGATTTGACATAACTATTTAGCTTTCACATCTGCTTCGTAGCTGATGAATTGTGATTCAATATGTGTCTGATCTTTACTGTTTGCTTTCTTCTCGCAGTATGTAGTCATCTTTTTAAAGATCTTCTCTAACTCATCAAAAGGAAGAGTCTGCCCCTCGCCTATCCACCACATCTGAAATATTTCCAGGTATCCTTGCTGATGAAGAACAACAATCTTTTCTTTTACCTTAGCGTTTGTCGGTGGAGGTGCAACAGATGCAGCAGCACCAGCAAAAAGATTACCGATTGAGCTTTGTTGCGTTTTCATTGCAACCTCCTGCCTATCTGCTTCTTCCTTTCTCTTTAACTCTTGTAATTGTTTGGCTGCCTCTTCTGCTTCTCGTTGTTTGCGCAATTCTTCTGCTTTTGCGGCTTCTTCTGCATTTGCCAAGCGAAGCTGTTCCAGTTCAGCCAACTCTTTACGCTTAGACGGAATACGGTCGATAAGATCTTGTTTAACACTTGAAATTTTAGCCTTATACTGTTGAGCATATTGCTCATATTTACCCAGCAATGTATTTTTGCGAATCTCTGCTTTTATCTCCTTATTGATATAATAGGTAGCATATTCAGCAGTGAATTTATCAAAATGAGCTTTCGGGTAATCAGTTTGGAAAACAGTTATACCGATTACTTCTCTATCAAAGTTTACATAAGTCAATCCCGAAAAAATATTCTGCAGCTCGGTTACCTTAGAAGATAGATATGAACTGAAATAAGAAAGAAGTCCATTTTCTATTGCTTGTTGATAGCTTACCTTTTCATTATTGATTAATACTCTTTGCTCGGCTTCTTTCTTTCTCTTCTGCTCTTCTTCATATTTGAACTTAGCATACTCATTGCGCTTTGCTACAAGCTTTCCGGGGATTGTAGAAGAATCCTTAGGATCAATTTCTTTTTCTTGTGAAGTAAAGAAAGAACGAACTTTGTCGAATATCTGCGTGATGGGCTTGCGACGTTCGTCCATATTCTTGAGAGTAGTATTTACTTTTTTCAAGAAGTCAGCTGCAGCCTGATCTATCGTTTCATTCATACCTTCTCCCTCGATTGTATCAAGGAGAGCCTGCCCTGCTTCATTACATTTTTTTACGGAGAGAGTATTCCTTCCCATAATTTCGGGAAATGATGAAAAAATGTTTTTTACTTCGTCTATTTTGATTAATTCTGTTGGCATAATTATTTTCTTAAATTGGTTAATAAATACTTAGAAGCCTCCGTTTTCATCATCCTCGGATACTGCTACTTGCACAGGTTCCGGGGCTTCTAGTTGCTTTTCTTCTCCGAAAGGAATCTTGGTATCATCTACGGAGGGTGCGGATTGAATAGGCTCATTTACCTTTTCTTCATCTACTAGCCCGTAATCAATAACAGGTTCTTCCTGTTGTGTCTCCATAGATGTATAATTGCCCGTTCGCACTTTTGGATATGCATCAAAAGCATGTTTAATCATTTTGTTTTCAAGGAATCCGGTATCAATAAATCCACCGTTAGAGGTATACAGGGAGTTTGCAGTTCCCTTGTTTTGCTTTGCAGAAAAGGTTGATAGACGCTTCCAATCAGATTCCATCATCCAAGAATAATCAACTGCCCCATCATTGCGTACAATGCGGATAAATACGGCAACCGGCTTATCTGATTTTCTCGGGAAAGCTCCTTCGTACTCTATAGATTTAGCACCATTTACTCCGATAATAGGGCGGAATTTGTCACCTTCAAATACTACTACAGGATTATCTACATAGCGGACCTGTCCGGCGCGTTGTCGCATATATACTTCACCGTAGGCAGAAACAGTAAGTCCTGCTCGCTTTTCCCACATATCACCGCTAGGAGTCTTTACCTTAACGTTACGGGGAATTAAATAACACTGTGGCCTGCCTGATTGGTCAAGTGAAAGACCATTCACCGCCATATCAAGAAAACAACCAAAGAGGGACAGTTTTGTACATTCCTGTAAAGCTGGCGTTTCAGTCAATAATTTATTGAAATGAAACTTCTCGCGGTTATAAATCTGTTCACCCATTTCTGTGCCCCAAATAGCGTTATACATGCCGACAAACTTCTGTTCAACTTTCTCATTTTCGACAATTTTCGTTGCTGGAAGTGCGTTAAGCTCCTCCACTTTGATTTGAATACTATTACTCATAATTATTTAATTATTAATGATTTAATCTCCTTGATATACTCCACGCCTATACTCTTCCATTAGGAGTATATCTTCAGCCGTAGGTTCTTTTCTGATATCTGTTTTTGATGAACTACATTTGATGGGAGAAGGACTGTAATTTTTAATAGCGCTTTCTCTTTCATCCAACTGCTTTCCTATCTTATCCTGTAATTCCTTTAATAAGGAAGATCCTTGTTTAACTTGTGTCATACAGCTGTCTGCATTAATTGTTTGATGATATTGTCCGGAACTTTATTATGCAAATCCATCATTGCGCTAGCTGTTTCCAGTTCTGACCGCTTCACATAATATTTTCCTCTTTCCTTATTATTTGCCGGATAAAACTTAATCCAGGCTTTTTCGCGCCATTCTGTAATCAGGCGTTTTCCGTATATATCTTCCGCTTGTGATATAGTTACTACTTCGGGAAGTAGCCCTAACATCGTCAACGTTTGAACAGTTCCGATCTTAATACATCGTGCGACCATCATTTCGAAGCAATTTTCCATAATCTCTAATTAGGCTGTTTCTTTGTTTTACTTTTGAATGGTGTTGAGCTTTTGATTACTGAAACACATCTGCATCTCTATGCTATGCTGCCTGATTAATATTGATTAGAGTTCATATACTTCTTCAATCCTATTTCTTCGTATTCTTGCCCGCCGACTCCGGTTAAGGTCGTTGTTGCAGTCAAATGCAATCTGAAAAGCAATAATTCCAAGAAATGAGAGAGCGATTAGCGATTTTTGCAATTGCTTGAAGTCAATATTTAGAGCAAACACTCTATTTATCCACCAAGCGCCAAGTTCGTTCAGTTTGCTGGTTCCTGTCTTTTTATAAGCCTTGTCGAGCAGGACATTTACCGTACCATAGGCAGTACCTAATCTGTCGGCAATCTCTTTCTTTGCTAGGCCACAGGCAGCCAATCCTGCTATTTGATTTTCCCTCTTGGTTAAGGTAGAATCAGCTTGCAGATCCATGATGCAAAATCTCTAATTCGGCTGCCGCTCTGGAAACTCCTTTTGTAGCTTCGAGGGCTTCATTAGCCATTCTTACAGCGACATTCAGTACTTTTGCTTTGAAAGTTGAGCGAGCAGAAGCAGGCTTATTGTTTAGGATATTGTGCACTGTACCCTGTGAACATCCGACTTCCTTTGCTATCTGCTTTTCGTATCCGTAAGGCAGATTAGCTTTGATAGTTTCTAATTGATTTTCCATATACATTATTATATTTATAGTTTCTAGTTCCCGGAAAGGCGATCAAACCCGTCCGGGATTATATAGCTTATTCTTTAACTTCTTCACAAGTTTCTCCGAGCCAAGCAACACATTCTGTTGTACCCCTAGTAAAGTCTACCGCCTTATTTAGAGGATTGAATTTACCTTCAACTATATCTCCTTCTTTTACTCCTGCTTCCTTTTTTAGCTCCCATAAAAGCCATTCGTTACCAGTTGAACCGGTTACATTCTTGATTCTCACTTTCATGACTTAATCCTCCATTTCTTCATTATCGTTATCTTCTACTTGCAAGGCTTCAAGCATTTCGTTATCAAGTTTAGAAAGGTCGAGTCTTACTTCTTCACCGGAGTGGTAACTTGAAACTACTAGAATACAGGAATATCCGTTCTCATTGTATTCGAAATCGAAACGTTTACTTCCGCCTAGGATGCGCATTACTTCATTTAGATTCTTCATTGCGATCTTGTTTTTTAGGGTTAGAAATCAGCTTTAAGTTTTAGCATCCGGAGAACTTCCTTGAGTTCACTATCGGTATAATTCCTGGCAATCTCAATACTTACACAATTATAGTCAGCAGCAATTTGGATAGCTCGCTCTTTACTGACTTTGTAGATTTTCTGTTTCATATCTTATCTGATTTAGAGTAAATAATCTATTTTGTTAACTTTATTGCCCTTTTATTTTGGCGTTATCATTGTTTTGCGCTAACTTTATACTGCAAATGTAATCAAAAGCATTACACTGTAATCAAAAACAAGACAAAATGTGTAATCTATTAAGATAATTTAACAATATCCGTATGCATATAGGTAACAAAATCAAAGAAGAAGTCGCTAAAAGAAATATAAGTGTAACAGACTTTGCAAAGTTGATAAACAAAAGCAGACCTTATACTTATTCAATATTTGAAAAAGAAAATATTGATACAGAACTACTTATACATATTTCATCTGTTTTAAATTTATCACCAACATCATTCTTCGAAGATATAACACCTAGTGTAATGCAAAATGGTACAAAGAATGTTTTGGTTGGTAGAGATAATAACGGTAATATATCAACTAATGAATGCCAAGATAGACTTGAAGATGCTATGATAGAAATTAAGCATTTGAAAGCTGTTATCGAAGGCAAGGATAGACTGCTTGAAGAGAAAGAACGATTAATTAATGTACTAATGAATAAGAAATAATTTCGAAATTAATACCCCGAGTGTATCTTGCAAAAGGAGTGGTAACAAGCAAAACATTATAAAAGTATTGATACTATGAAAATATTCTTAATATTCAGCATCCTATTCCTTATACTAGAAGGATGCAGTGGTGGAAAGCAAAACGCTGAAATTGCTAATAAAGAACTATTCAATTTAGATGAAGCATTTGTACCTAGGTACAAAGTTGTCAAAACTGAAGATATTTCTTATAAGGAAAGAGGGGTGAAAATATCTCGTATTCTATATCGAATTGTTTTTCCAAAGGGGCTTTCATCTACTGACATATATGATAACTTTAAATATTTAACAAAGAAAAACTACGAAGAAAACGGCATTAGAAATATTTCCATTTTTGCATACTATCCTGATGATGATATTAATAATGCCTATACCATAGGTATGTTTGAAATTGATCTTGCGCAAGATGATATGCCCAAATTGGTTATTGCAGATTCGTACTTTAAAGCAGAAAAAGCATTAATAGAAAAAGGTAATTTTGTTGTTTTAAACACCAAAACCGAGTATGATACAAATACTAGAAAATTTATCGAAACTCAAAGAACTAAAATTTCAAATAATCCAAGCGACTTTAATGATTGTGATTACGTACCTAATGGAACAGAAGCTAAGGTTACAGATATTTTTAGCAAAAGACTAACCTCGGACTATACTTGGGTATCATATAAAGTTTATATATCTAAGCTCAATAAGGAAGTTTGGGTATCCGACGATTGTGTAACTAAAAAGTAATAATATGAAAGAAAGATATACAGGAAAGTTAAGATGTGCGACATGTGGTGACACTGAATCTTTTGAATTTAATGATGACAAATCATATATCAAATGTGTTAAATGTAATAGAGAATATTTTGGCGGATATGATGAACTACTTTCATACAATCAAGAGACGATTGAAGAAGTAAAAGGGCAAATAGAAGCCGATGCAGAGGCTTACATCAGAAAGTCTTTGGAAGATACATTTAAAGGCAACAATTTTTTCAAGATTAAGTAAAAAGAGAAACCATTTTTTTTATTTGACCTTTGATTTTGTTTGTAAATGATATTTCTCCTTTTTCATTATCCGCTTTACAAACATTCAGCAAATGGAGTTCGAAAGCTATATTTTGAAGTTCTCTATAGTATTGAGGATTGATAATAACTTGTTCACCAGCTAGAGCTGCTTCTAAAAAATCAATTGGACTAAAAGGAGTGTTTCTATTTTTAGATAACTTAAATGTCATATCATATACGATTTCTCTATCTTTGGTAATTATATACCGGATTTTACCAGTCTTTTTATCAAATGATTTGGTAATGTTATACTCTGTAATAACCATAGTAAAAAGTTTATTTTAAAATATAAATTGTAATGAAGAATATCATAGAAAATATAGATTGGCTAATAACTGCTTTTACTTTTTTAGGGGGGATTTATATGTATATAAACCATACTCGAAGATTAAATCAGCAACAAGTCAAGCTTAATGATCAACAAAAGCTATTAAACAAACAACAAGAATTACTAAACGAATATCAACTTCAAAAAAGTAAAGAGGAGATATTAGAGAAAAAACAAGCTTTAATCGAAGCTAATGTATACAAGACCTCCGATAGAAAAGGAAATCCTATCTGGAGAATGAAAGTATATAATAAAGGTAAAGCAAAAGGTTCTAATATCAACTTTAAATCGGAAACATTAAGTAATGATCAAGGCATAATCATCACAGATGGACTTGAGATGTTCCCTCTCCCTAGTTTATTACCGCAAGGTTCAGTAGAACTTTCCATTATTTTATTTACCAGTCATCAGCCAATGCACAAGATAAGATTCACATGGGAAGATGAATCTGGGAAAGAACGTTTTCAAGAACAAGATGTAATATTTCAATAAACAAACCACATGGAAGAAAAAGACAAAATAATCGTATCACTTAGAGAGCAACTTCGGAAAGTACTGCGAGAAAACAGTGCTCAAAAGCAAGAAATTGCTCTTTTGAATTATGAGTTAGAAAGGGGCAAAATAAAGCCCTCAAAATAGCGTTCTTTGAACTATCTTTGAAATGGTTAGCTCGCATCATTACAATTAATTGATATGTAACTAAATAGCTTTCTCTATCATTCTGCTTTGGGAGCAGGGGGTCGTGGGTTCGAATCCCGCTACCCCGACGAAGAAAATCAAGTCAAGATTCACAAAATAAAGCCAGTACAATTAGTATTGGCTTTTTTATTATATATAGAATAAGTGTAATTATCCCCGTTTGGGGCAAATAAAAAGGACAATTCTTTGAAATATCTTTGAACAGGTTTCTAGCATTATCCTCATCTTCTTATTTAATTTAGAGTAAAAATCTATTTTGTTAACTTTATTACCCTTTTATTTTGGCGTTATCAATGTTTTGTGTTAACTTTATAGCGGAAATACAAACATTGTTTATAGAGAAAACGATAACAAACAAAAATACTTAAACACATGAAGAAAACTCTGCTGATGCTCGTTGTTATTTTCATTTCACTATATTCGCATTCACAAAGTCCCTTTCTGAATTTTAGAATTCCAGAAGAATCAAATAAGCGTATCATTGGATATTCTTCAAGTAATAAAATAGATGTTTTTTTGAATATAAAATATCAATCTTGTAATACTCTAATACAGTATTACAAACAGGATTCTAATAAATTGATTGTGTAACAAAAATAACGATATGATGAAAAAGTTTTTTTATTTGAGTGCGATACTAGCCATAGTTTTGGTTTCATGTAATTCAGAAAAGGAGTATATAGCAAAACTCTCTAATACCGCTTCTATGATTGAGAAAGAAGCTGATTTAAGTGAAGCAATAGCTCTTCATTATTGTGATACTTGGAGAAAAGTAATTTACGATCATGAATACAATGGAGAATATTGCACTGATTTCAATGAAGCCTTAGCGAAGCATCAAGAGTTTATTATCACAACAGATACCTATAAGAGACTAAAACAAAAGAAAGATTCAATCGAGGCTATAATGCCACAACTAAATGATTATCCTTCAAGTTGTAAAGATGCTTATAATGAGTTAGTATCAATATATGCAGATGCAGATGAATTATTCAGATTCGCAGATGAGCCTAGGGGTTCTTTATCTACATACTCAACAAAAACGACAGACCTTTATCAAAAGATAGAAAAGTCACTGAAAGAATTTAAAATAAAGCATATACAAAACAAATAATTTAAAAGAGTAGTATAGTTATTGTAGCAGCTTATTGAATTTAAGACTATCAAAAGACAAAATAATAATTTCACTTCAAGAGCAACTTCAGAAAGTACTGCTAGAAAATAGTGTTCAAAAGCTAGAAATTACTCTTTTGAATTATGAGTTAGAAAGGAATAGAACGAAGATCTTAAAATAGCGTTTTTGAACTAGCTTTGAAATAGTGACGGTATATGACAGCGATACCGTCACTATCGCAAGCATATACCGTCACTATCTTTACCGGATAGCGTCACCCTTTTACATGTTCAAATAATAATCCCGGGTTAGCGTCATATATTCCTCACTATATTGATGACGAGCCAGTTCTGTCAATAGTTCTTCTACAATGCACTCTTGATTGGAAAAAGAAAAAGTAATCAAAACACGTTTCGGAATACCGCCGGGTTTAGTGATTACATTCAGTTGACGGACTGCATATAATTTCTTTATAGAAGCTATCTTTTTTACCCGTTCAGCTACATCTGCCGGAATCACCACTGTAAAAAATCCGTTTTCTGTCAATAATCCGCTTACTCCTTCCAACAAATCTTCATAGCTCAAAGAATCATTGTGACGCGCCGCGGTTCTCTGACGATCCGGACATTCCAGCGAATCGATAAAATAAGGAGGATTAGAAACAATTACGTCGAATTTATCCGAAGACCTGTATTTCCTAAAATCAGCCTGCACCACCTCTACCCGCTCCTTCCAGGGCGAACGAATAACATTTTCCCTGGCTTGCCCGACAGCCGCTTCATCTATTTCCAACGCTACAATATTTGCATCCGGCAAACTGCGTTGCGCCAACATTAAAGCTACCAACCCTGTTCCCGTCCCAATGTCCAAAATCCGGTGCGCACTTTCAACGGAAGTCCAAGCTCCCAGAAGCACCCCATCCGTACCGACTTTCATGGCACATTTATCATGCCATACCGTAAATTGCTTAAATTGAAAATAAGGATTCGACATTTTATCCGTTTATCTTAAAGCCGTTTTATACTATTATTTTATTGCAAATCGCCAAAAATAAATAATAATTATGGAATACTCCCTTTACAAGCCGATATTTTGGCATTGTTTTTGTGTTTTTATTCTACGCAGTGCTTTATTATTAGAGAGAATCAATTAACTTTGCAAACGATTTATGCATATCAGTATGGCATAAACTAAATTAAAACGAAAAGATGAAAGAAAGATATTTATTGGAAGATGGAGGCGATAACAGCTTCTCGCTAATCACAGACTATGATGGGAACGATGAACAAGCATTTGATGTAAATGTGAAATCTGGTGAAATTCTTCCGGTACTCCCCTTACGTAATATGGTATTGTTTCCTGGAGTATTCCTGCCGATCACGGTAGGCCGTAAGTCTTCACTGAAACTCGTACGAGATGCTGACAAGAAACATAAAGATATTGCAGTAGTATGCCAGAGATCGGCACATACAGAAGATCCGAAACTGGAAGATTTACACAATATCGGTACCGTAGGACGAATTGTGCGGATATTGGAAATGCCCGATCAGACAACAACTGTCATTCTTCAGGGAATGAAACGTTTAAGTCTGACTAGCATCATCGAAACTCATCCGTACCTGAAAGGTGAAATAGAACTTTTGGAGGAAGATGTCCCTGGCAAAGATGATAAAGAGTTTCAAGCCCTGGTGGAAACTTGCAAGGACTTGACAATGAGATACATCAAATCATCAGATGTGATGCATCAGGATTCGTCGTTTGCTATTAAAAATATCAACAACTCAATGTTCCTGGTCAATTTCATCTGCTCAAACCTGCCGTTCAAGAAAGATGAGAAGATGGACTTGTTGAGCATCAACTCATTGCGTGAACGCACTTATCACTTACTGGAAATTCTGAACCGTGAAGTGCAGTTGGCAGAAATCAAGGCATCCATCCAAATGCGTGCCCGCGAAGATATCGACCAGCAACAACGCGAATACTTCCTGCAACAGCAGATCAAGACCATCCAGGATGAACTGGGTGGCGGCGGTCAGGAGCAGGAAATAGAGGAAATGCGCCAGAAGGCAGAAAGAATGCGCTGGAATTTAGAAGTCAGAGACACGTTCATGAAAGAACTTGCCAAACTGGAACGCACTCATCCGCAATCTCCGGATTACAGCGTACAGCTCAACTATCTGCAAACGATGCTCAATCTCCCATGGGGTACTTATACAACTGACAATCTGAACCTTAAAAACGCAGAAAAGACGTTGAACAAAGATCATTACGGACTGGAGAAAGTAAAAGAACGTATTTTAGAACATCTAGCCGTATTGAAGCTGAAAGGTGATATGAAATCACCGATTATCTGTTTGTATGGCCCTCCGGGAGTGGGTAAAACATCTCTTGGAAAATCCATCGCATCTGCGCTCAAACGGAAATATGTACGTATGTCTTTAGGCGGTGTGCATGACGAAGCAGAGATTCGCGGTCATCGTAAGACTTATATTGGCGCTATGCCGGGACGAATCATCAAGAGCTTGATAAAAGCCGGTGCTTCTAATCCTGTTTTCATCTTGGATGAAATAGACAAGGTCAGTGCTGACCGTCAGGGGGACCCTTCTTCTGCATTACTGGAAGTGCTCGACCCGGAACAGAATACATCTTTCCATGATAACTTCCTGGATGTAGACTATGACCTCTCCAAGGTATTGTTTATTGCAACAGCCAATAACCTGAATACAATCCCCGGCCCGTTGCTCGACCGTATGGAATTGATTGAGGTAAGCGGATATATCACAGAAGAAAAAGTAGAGATAGCCCGCAAGCATCTGGTTCCCAAAGAGCTGGAAGCCAACGGACTCAAAAAGACAGATATTAAACTTCCCAAAGATACACTGGAAGCCATAATCGAGTCATATACCCGTGAAAGCGGTGTTCGTGAGCTGGAAAAGAAGATCGGTAAGATTCTTCGCAAATCGGCCCGCCAATATGCTACGGACGGTTATTTCGCCAAGACGGAAATCAAACCGACAGATTTGTATGATTTCCTTGGAGCACCGGAATATACACGCGACAAGTATCAGGGAAATGATTACGCAGGTGTAGTCACCGGATTGGCATGGACAGCTGTCGGAGGCGAAATCTTATTTGTAGAAACGAGCTTGAGCCGTGGCAAGGGCGGACGTCTCACACTGACAGGTAACCTGGGAGATGTGATGAAAGAATCTGCCATGCTGGCACTTGAATATATCAAGGCACACGCTTCTGTTCTTAGTCTGGATGAAGAGATTTTTGACAACTGGAATATCCATATCCACGTTCCTGAAGGAGCTATTCCGAAAGATGGTCCGTCAGCAGGTATCACAATGGCCACTTCACTGGCTTCTGCCCTGACTCAAAGAAAAGTGAAAGCCAACATTGCCATGACAGGAGAAATCACTCTTCGCGGCAAAGTGCTTCCTGTGGGTGGCATCAAAGAGAAAATATTGGCAGCCAAACGTGCCGGAATCAAGGAAATCATCATGAGTACCGAGAACAAAAAGAACATAGATGAAATTCAGGATATTTATTTGAAAGGACTGACTTTCCACTATGTAAACGATATAAGAGAGGTATTCGCTATTGCATTGACTAACGAGAAAGTAGCGGATCCTATTGATTTATCTGTTAAGAAACCCAGCCAGGAATGACATTTGAGTTACAATATACAGACACTAAAAGTAATGCCCGTGCCGGTCTGATAACAACAGACCACGGGCAGATACAAACACCTATCTTCATGCCGGTGGGCACACTGGGCACTGTGAAGGGAGTACATCTGACCGAATTGAAAGAAGATATTCAGGCACAGATTATTCTGGGTAATACCTATCACCTCTATTTGCGTCCGGGACTGGACGTGATCGAGAAAGCAGGCGGGCTGCACCGTTTCAACGGTTTCGACCGCCCCATGCTGACTGACAGCGGTGGTTTTCAGGTATTTTCATTAGCCGGAATCAGAAAGCTGCGTGAAGAAGGAGCCGAATTTCGTTCGCATATCGACGGAAGCAAGCACATCTTCACTCCGGAGAAGGTGATGGACATAGAACGTACCATCGGTGCGGATATTATGATGGCTTTTGACGAATGTCCCCCGGGCGACTCGGATTACGAGTATGCCAAAAAGTCATTAGGATTAACCCACAGATGGCTCGACCGTTGTATACAACGTTTTAACGAGACAGAACCTAAATACGGTTACAATCAGTCTCTCTTCCCCATCGTGCAGGGATGCGTTTATCCCGACCTGCGCAAGCAATCTGCAGAGTTTGTTGCATCCAAAGGTGCTGACGGGAATGCTATCGGCGGTTTGGCGGTAGGTGAACCGGTAGACAAGATGTATGAAATGATCGAGATTGTCAATGAAATACTTCCTAAAGACAAACCCCGTTACCTGATGGGTGTCGGAACTCCTGTCAACATTCTTGAAGGAATAGAACGCGGTGTGGATATGTTCGACTGCGTTATGCCTACAAGAAACGGACGAAATGGCATGTTGTTCACCAAAGATGGCATTATCAATATGCGGAACAAAAAATGGGAAACAGACTTCTCTCCCATCGAAGCTGACGGAGCCTCTTGCGTGGATACATTGTACAGCAAGGCTTATTTGCGCCATCTTTTCCATGCGCAAGAGCTACTGGCTATGCAAATCGCTTCCATACATAATCTGGCATTCTATCTGTGGTTGGCAGGAGAAGCAAGGAAGCATATTATCGCCGGAGATTTCTCAACCTGGAAGCCGATGATGGTCAAAAGAGTATCAACTAGATTATAAGAAATGAAAAGCAATCGATTTATAAAACGGCTGGACTGGTATATCATCAAGAAGTTCTTGGGGACATACGTATTTGCTATTGCACTAATCATTTCTATTGCAGTGGTATTTGACTTCAACGAAAAGATGGACAAACTAATGGAGCATGAAGCTCCATGGGATAAAATTATCTTTGAATACTACATGAACTTTATCCCCTATTTCTCCAATCTGTTCAGTCCGTTGTTCGTATTCATTGCTGTTATTTTCTTTACCTCCAAACTGGCAGAAAACTCCGAAATTATCGCGATGTTCTCTACTGGTATGAGCTTTAAGAGGATGATGCGCCCTTATATGATTTCTGCCGCTATCATCGCTCTCGTCACTTTCACACTAAGTTCGTATGTGATTCCGAAAGGAAGTGTTACGCGTCTGAATTTTGAAGACCGGTATATCAAACCAAAGAAACAAAACTCGGTAAGCAATGTGCAGCTGGAAGTAGATAGCGGAGTGATTGCATATATCGACAACTATAACAACGCAATGAAAACCGGTAACCGCTTTTCATTGGACAAATTTGTGGATAAAAAGCTGGTTTCACATTTGACTGCACGACGGATTACCTACGATACCACCACCGTTCATAAATGGACGATCCACGATTATATGGTACGCGAACTGGATGGTTTAAAGGAAAAGATCACTAAGGGAGACCGGATAGACTCTATCATCAACATGGAACCTTCCGACTTTCTTATCATGAAAAACCAGCAGGAAATGCTGACCAGTCCCGAATTAAGCGATTATATCGCCAAACAGAAACGAAGAGGATTTGCCAACATCAAGGAGTTTGAGATTGAATATCACAAACGAATCGCTATGTCGTTCGCCTCTTTCATCCTTACCATCATCGGTGTATCGCTTTCGTCCCGAAAAACGAAAGGCGGTATGGGGCTTCATCTGGGTATCGGATTAGGATTAAGTTTCTCTTATATCCTGTTCCAGACGATTACTTCCACCTTTGCCGTGAACGGAAATGTGCCACCTGCCGTTGCAGTCTGGATTCCTAATATCCTTTATGCGGGTATCGCATTCTTCTTGTACCAGAAGGCACCTAAATAAAAGGTAGGCAAGCCTTCTGCAGTCTTCACGGATTCTATCCATAGATTGCCCCAAGGTTTTGGATGCACCGAATAAACGAAGAGTATAAAAGTAGAAGTTCCGCCTATTCTTGCTAATGCAAGTGTAGGCGGAACTTTTTTGTTGTATCCATTTCCTCTTTTGTCTATTCTCCATTGTTTTCACCTGACGGTGATTTGGAAAATCCCTCTTTCTCCTTACATTCTTAAAATCGTTAACCGACTTCTTTTACATAAGCAGAAAGATCTGCAGCAGAGATGTTTTTGGCTATAATTACACCATTTCCATCCAATAAATAGTTAGTAAATCCCCGGTTTAAACGGTACTTCTTAAATAAACCGGAATCCTCGCCTTCTGTTTCCACGAAACAAGTGGGCGTAACTATTTGATCCTTACGAACGGTTTCCTTAAATATTGACTGATATTCGTCAAATGAAATAGAAACCATTTCCACATTATGAGAAGAACGAAGCGCATTGCTCAAACTTACATTTTGCATCCGGGACTGCGCGTCATAACTTGCCCAAAAACTTAGCAACACATATTTACCTTTCAAATTTCCCAATTTAAAGGCGGGTTGCCCGTTTGACGTAGATTCGATTTTAAAATCAGGGGCTACGTCACCCTCACTCAAACCTCCGGTAGGTTTGTCTTTCTCAACGAAAGCGGTCAAGGAACAAATCAGTAATACAACAAAAATCCATTTTACATGCTTCATGTAATTCGGTTTTAGTTAATACTATCCGGGACTGTCCTTAAACAGTGGTTTCTTCCCGAAACGTTGTCTTTTCAGGCATCAGGCGAAGAGGAATCCGCTGATTATCAGAGCCTTTATTTTTGAAACCGGGTGCAAAGGTAAGTAAATATTAAATTAACTTCCAAGCAAATAAGCAAAAATCTCACTTTTGGGGTATAACTTTTTATGTTATTTAGCATAAAAACGAACTTTTTTCTCTACTTTTGCAGCGTTAAAGTCTATTTTTTATGCAACCATCAAATACTGAATTGATTCTGATTCGAGTTACCGGCGAAGATCGTCCGGGACTGACTGCTTCCGTGACCGAAATCCTTGCCAAATATGATGCCACGATTCTCGATATCGGCCAGGCAGATATTCATAATACATTATCGCTGGGTATCCTGTTCAAGAGTGAAGAAAGACATTCCGGATTCATTATGAAGGAATTGTTGTTCAAGGCTTCTTCCCTGGGAGTGACCATCCGGTTTGAACCTATCACCACCGAGCAATATGAAAACTGGGTAGGTATGCAAGGAAAAAACCGTTATATCCTGACGGTTCTGGGACGCAAGCTTTCCGCCCGACAGATTTCTGCCGCTACAAGCATATTGGCCGAACAGGGCATGAATATTGATGCTATCAAACGTCTGACAGGTCGTATCCCGTTGGATGAATGTCAGGCAGATGCACGCACCAGGGCTTGCATCGAATTTTCAGTGAGAGGTACTCCGAAAGATCGCATTGCGATGCAGGAGAAGCTGATGAAGTTGGCCAGCGAACTGGAAATGGACTTTTCTTTCCAACAGGATAATATGTACCGTCGTATGCGCCGTCTGATCTGTTTTGATATGGACTCTACATTAATCGAAACAGAGGTGATTGACGAACTGGCTATCCGTGCCGGTGTAGGCGACGAAGTAAAGGCCATCACAGAAAGCGCCATGCGTGGAGAAATAGACTTTACAGAGAGCTTTACCCGCCGTGTAGCACTATTGAAAGGGCTGGACGAATCGGTAATGCAAGAAATAGCCGAGAGCTTGCCTATCACGGAGGGCGTAGAACGGCTGATGTATGTATTGAAGAAGTACGGTTACAAAATCGCCATCCTTTCGGGAGGATTCACTTATTTCGGTCAATACCTGCAAAAGAAATACGGTATAGATTACGTCTATGCCAACGAACTGGAAATTATTGACGGCAAACTGACCGGACGTTACCTGGGAGATGTAGTAGACGGAAAACGGAAAGCCGAACTGCTCCGCCTCATTGCACAAGTGGAAAAGGTGGATATTGCACAGACCATCGCCGTAGGAGACGGAGCTAACGACCTCCCTATGCTAGGGGTTGCCGGACTGGGAATTGCTTTCCACGCAAAGCCTAAAGTGGTGGCAAATGCTAAGCAATCGATCAACACCATCGGACTGGATGGAGTGCTCTATTTCCTCGGATTCAAAGATTCTTACTTGAATATGTAATTAGACCAAAAAATAGATTATCTTTGCTGACAAATTAAATAAAAGAATGAAGTTTTCCGAACTACAATTAAATGCAAATGTGCTTGAGGCGCTTGATGCCATGCGATTTGACGAATGTACGCCTATACAGGAGCAGGCAATTCCAATCATACTTGAGGGTAAAGATTTGATCGCAGTAGCACAGACAGGAACAGGTAAAACGGCCGCGTTTCTACTGCCTGTATTGAATAAATTATCTGAAGGTAAACATCCGGAAGATGCGATTAATTGTGTCATCATGTCTCCTACCCGGGAATTGGCCCAACAGATCGACCAGCAAATGGAAGGGTTTTCCTATTTCATGCCGGTATCGAGTGTTGCCGTATACGGTGGAAATGATGGAATATTGTTCGAACAACAGAAAAAAGGACTCACTTTAGGAGCTGATGTTGTTATTGCTACTCCCGGACGTCTGATCGCCCATTTAAGCCTTGGATATGTAGATCTTTCCAAGGTTTCTTATTTTATTCTGGATGAAGCGGACCGGATGCTCGACATGGGATTCTATGAAGATATCATGCAAATTGCGAAATATCTGCCGAAGGAACGACAGACAATCATGTTTTCTGCAACAATGCCTGCAAAGATTCAGCAATTGGCAAACACAATCTTAAATAATCCGTCAGAGATAAAGCTCGCAGTTTCCAAACCTGCAGAAAAGATTATTCAGGCAGCATACGTTTGCTACGAAAATCAAAAGCTGGGAATCATACGCAGTCTTTTTATGGATGAAGTTCCGGAACGTGTGATTGTCTTTGCATCTTCTAAAATCAAGGTCAAGGAAGTAGCCAAGGCTTTGAAATCCATGAAACTGAACGTAGGGGAAATGCATTCGGATCTGGAACAGGCTCAACGGGAAACTGTTATGCATGAGTTTAAAGCCGGACGAATCAATATATTGGTAGCTACGGACATCGTTGCACGTGGTATAGATATCGATGATATCCGCCTGGTTATCAACTTCGACGTGCCTCACGACAGCGAAGACTATGTACACCGTATCGGACGTACAGCACGTGCCAACAATGATGGTGTAGCACTTACGTTCATCAGCGAGAAAGAACAAAGTAACTTCAAAAGTATTGAGAACTTCCTGGAAAAAGAGATTTATAAAATTCCTATTCCTGAAGAATTGGGAGAAGCTCCGGAATACAAACCGCGTTCTTTTAGCAAGGGCAAGGGTGGCAACTACAAAAGAAAAGATTTCCGGGGAAAAAGGAATAATAATAACGGAGGAAAGAGAAATAACCGTCCGTCTCCCCCCAGACAAAATTAAAGCAAGGCTTTTTTAATCCGGCACTATACGATCTGAATGTATGGTGCTTTTTTATTTGGATGAAGTGATAGTCAAATCTCCTTTAAAACTTACTTCCATATTTACAATGCTATATATGGAAGTTTCCGGAATGGCCAGGACAGCTTGATAATGAAAACCGTTCCGGTCTACTTTCATAAACTTTGTATCTGACAGGATGGATTGCTCCAGAAAATCGACAGGAAGTACTTTGTCAAACATCTGTTTGGTAACATCGCTGGCAAACAGGCTCTTTTTACCTTCATACACACAAATGTGCATCACATTATCATAGTATACATTATCCATGCTAATCCCGTCTTCGGAATAAGTCGTCTTGATGACTCTCATTTTAGAAGGATTAATATATACGTATGCGCGATAGCGAGTGCCATTATAGGTCACTACACTATCGCGTTTGGTTACTTCCGTATATGCCGGAATGACTAATTCCTGACGGACAAAATAGATTGAATCATTGGCATCTTCGGATTTATGCAACTTAATTACATCATCCGTTATGGAATGAAACCAGAATATATGTTCTGCCTGCTTATCAATCTTGTAATAAGTAGTATCATTTCCATAAGTATAAAGAGTATCCCGTATTATTTTAAATGCAATGGGAGTACTTTGTACATCTGCATAGTAGATAGTATCTCCTTCTACACGCATCAACGGGCTCTCCGTTTCATCGTCCAGCCAAATTCCCTGCAGTAGTCCTTTTGCACTAAGATCCTCTTTCTCTTGTTGAAGAGAATGGGGACTCTTATTGCCGCTACATGCCGCGAAAAAGATTGCCATTAACGATACAGCCACATTTTTCATCATCTATTTTAGTTTTTGTATAAAGATACTCTTATTTTTTTATTTACCAATACAGTGATAAATAAATCCGAGTTCTTCCATCTCTTTTTTATCATATATATTACGTCCGTCCAACACAATCTGCCGGGACATCGTTTTCTTGATAACGGCCCATGAAGGCAGACGGAATTCTTTCCATTCGGTAACCAGCATCAACACATCAGCATCCAGTACGGCATCATACATATCGCAAGCATAATAGATAGTATCACCAATCCTGCGCTTACATTCTTGCACGGCAGCCGGATCGTATGCGCGTACTTTACAACCTGCTTTCAGTAATTTATCGATCAGGACTAATGCCGGAGCCTCACGCATATCATCCGTTTCCGGTTTAAATGCCAATCCCCACAAAGCAACAGTCTTACCCTGCAAATCACCATTAAACTGTTTCATTAACTTTTCGAACAAGACGCTTTTTTGGTTCTCATTCACTTCTTCCACAGCCGTAAGTACCCGCATGGTATAACCATTCTGTTCTGCTGTTTTAATCAATGCCTTCACATCTTTGGGGAAGCAGGAACCACCATATCCGATACCCGGATACAGAAACTTACGTCCGATACGAGTATCCGAACCTATCCCACTACGCACCATATTCACATCCGCACCAACAATCTCGCACAAGTTTGCAATATCATTCATAAAGCTTATACGGGTTGCCAGCATCGAATTTGCCGCATATTTAGTCATTTCCGCAGACGGAATATCCATGAAAATCACACGGAAATTATTCAATAAGAATGGTTTATATAGTTTGGACATCAATTTCTCCGCACGTGCCGACTCCACTCCCACTACCACGCGGTCCGGGCTCATAAAGTCACTGATAGCATTTCCTTCTTTAAGGAATTCCGGATTAGAAGCCACATCAAAATCAACCGTCACGCCTCTCTTATCCAGTTCTTCCTGAATAACCGCACGAACCTTACTGGCAGTGCCTACCGGAACGGTACTTTTGGTAACTACCAATTTATACTGTTTCATATTGCGACCAATGGTACGGGCCACCTCCAATACGTATTTCAAATCAGCGCTGCCATCTTCATCCGGAGGAGTTCCAACTGCACTGAATATAACTTCCACTTCATCCAGACAACTTTCCAATGAGGTAGTAAACTTCAATCGCTTTGCTTTCATATTACGGAGTACCATCTCTTCCAATCCATTTTCATAAATTGGAATGTTCCCCTTTTGCAAAGATTCGATTTTCTCTTTGTTCGTGTCTACGCACGTTACATTCACGCCAATTTCGGCAAAACATGTGCCTGACACCAGACCCACATACCCTGTTCCCACGATTGCAATTTTCATACTTAATCTATTGTTTGTTTAGAAATTCATTCAAAATAAACGGCGTCCTTGAAAGCAGTTCCCTCTCTGTCTTTCGCAGATAATAACATTTGCGACTCTGCCAACGGCCAGTCGATCCCCAATGTTTCGTCATTATATAAAATAGAGGCTTCCGCTTGCGGAGCATACTTGTTATCTACCTTATATGTAAAAACAGCTTCTTCACTCAAGACAGCAAAGCCATGAGCAAAACCACGGGGAATAAAAAATTGTCTCTTATTTTCTTCACTAAGCAATACACAAACATGCTTTCCAAACGTAGGCGATGATTTACGCAAATCAACGGCAACGTCGAGCACTTCTCCTTTAAGAACACGAACTAGTTTCGCCTGACTATGTTCTCCTTTTTGATAGTGCAATCCACGCAATACACCAAAAGATGATTTCGACTCGTTGTCCTGTATAAAGTTTACGGGACCAATATTGGCTTCAAACTCTTCTTTCTTATAGGCTTCCATAAAATAGCCCCGTTCATCGGAGAAAACTCTAGGCTCGATCAGCCATACTCCGTCTATTTCTGTCTGTATATAGTTCATTATTGATAGTGATAAATAAAACGATGCAAAAGTAGTGAATTTTTCGAAGTTTTCTGGGATATATTCAATTTATCTCTTAATTTTGCAGACATGATTGAATTGGCACAACATATAGAGACTTTACTACTGGAAAACGACTGCGTCATTGTTCCGGGATTTGGTGGTTTTGTAGCGCATTATTCGCCCGCAACCCGCGTAAAGGAAGAAAATATATTTTTACCTCCTACCCGTACAATCGGTTTTAATCCTCAATTAAAACTGAATGACGGCGTACTGGTGCAATCTTATATGTCAGCATACGACACAAGTTTTGCTGACGCCAGCCGTATAGTAGAAAAAGAAGTAAACGAATTTATCGGTCTCCTTCATGAGGAAGGGAAAGCCCATCTGGATAATATAGGCGAGATTCATTATAACATTTATGGCAACTACGAGTTCGTTCCTTATGATTATAAGATAACAACTCCTTCATTATATGGTCTCGACTCTTTTGAAATACATGAACTTTCGGCTCTGCAGCAGAAAGAAAAAGTATTGGTACCGACTTATCAGGAAAAGGAAAAGAAGACTTTTGAAATTAGTATCAACCGCGCGTATCTCCGCAATGCTGCAGCAATGATTGCTGCCATCGTACTGTTCTTTGCCTTTTCAACTCCGGTAGAGAATACCGACGTTCAAAAGAACAATTATGCACAGTTATTGCCCAGCGAGCTTTTTGAGCAAATAGAAAAGCAATCGGTTGCAGTAACTCCTGTTTATGTTAAGAACGATGCTGCGCAACAAGCAAAGAAGCTTTCTGCTTCTTCCGCTTCAACCAAAACTTCATCTGCTAAAAAGCATACAACGGATAAAGCCAAGACTTCCAAACCGATCGCAGTAAGAGAAGTGAAAGTGGTAAAACAGGAAACAGCGGCTCCTGCTCCTGCGGTGAAATCTCAAGAAAGTGCAAATCATCCTTTTCATATCATTGTGGCAGGAGGAATCAGCCTGAAAGATGCAGAAGTTATTGCGAACCAATTAAAATCAAAAGGATTTGCAGATGCAAAAGCTCTGAACACTGATGGTAAAGTACGTGTCAGTATCAGTTCATTTAACAACCGTGATGAAGCGACCAAGCAATTACTTGAGCTAAGAAAAAACGAAACTTATAAGAATGCCTGGTTACTGGCTAAATAAAAACCCCTTTTAAAAAGCATGAAACGAGTTCTTTGTCCTAAATGTGAGAATTATCTTTATTTTGATGAAACCAAGTATAGCGAAGGCCAATCACTGGTATTTGAATGCGAACATTGTGGCAAGCAATTCAGTATCCGGTTAGGAAAAAGTAAAGTTAAGGCTCTTAGAAAGGAAGAAAACCTGGAAGAAGAAGCTGAATCTCATAAAGAAGAATTCGGATATATCACTGTTATCGAAAATGTATTTGGTTTTAAACAGTTACTTCCCTTACAGGAAGGTGACAATGTCATAGGCCGCCGTTGTGTAGGAACAAACATTAATACTCCCATTGAAAGCGGTGATATGAGCATGGATCGACGCCATTGCATCATTAATATAAAGCGTAATAAGCAAGGAAAGCTAGTCTACACATTACGAGATGCTCCTAGTCTCACAGGTACTTTCCTTATGAATGAAATTCTGGGAGATAAAGACCGTGTACGCATTGAAGATGGCGCTATTGTGACAATTGGAGCTACTACATTTATTTTGCATACGGCTGAACAAGAATAATAAATAACTTGATAATAAAAAATAGCGCCACTTGTTCAGAGGACAGTGGCGCTATTTTTTTATTTAGTCTTCTAATTACAGAATACCTTTAACGGTCTCAAGCATTCCTTTTTCCTGGATAGAATCCAAATCAGCTTTTACGGCTTCTGTCAATCCCGGGATCTTATTCAAATCTTCTCCCCAGATAAAATCTGCAGCCAGAACACCTTCAGCAACTTTCTTTGTGCAACCTGTTGCCCAAAGTTCTTTCAGCAGGTTCATGATTTCAGGAGCATCATTCGGAACAATTTCAGCACCATCAGCACGTACACCACCTTTATAATAAGTAATGATAGCGGCTAAACCAAGTACCAGTCCTTTAGGAAGTTCACCTTTACGTTCCAGATAAGTCTTCAATCCCGGCAAATCACGAGTTTCGTATTTAGGGAAAGAATTCAGCATGATGCTGGTTACTGCATGATCCACGAACGGATTGTTGAAGCGTTCCAATACATCATTTGCAAATTTCTCCAACTCATCCTTCGGCAAGTTCAAAGTTTCCATCAGTTCGTCAAACATTACCTTGTGGATATATTTGCCAATCACTTCGTGCTGGCAAGCATCACGCACAATATTCACTCCCGAGAGATAGGCAACCGGAGAAAGAACTGTATGCGGGCCATTCAACAAAGTAACCTTACGTTCGTGATAAGGAGCTTCTGACGGTACAAACAATACATTCAAGCCTGCCTTGTCAGCCGGGAACTCTTTTGCAACTTCCTGCGGAGCTTCAATAACCCACAAATGGAAAACTTCAGCCTGAACAACCAGATTATCATCATATTGCAGTTTTTCTTTGATAGCAGCAATATCCTTGCGCGGGAATCCCGGAACAATACGGTCTACCAATGTTGCATATACACCACAAGCTTCTTCAAACCAAGTTTTAAACTCATTACCCAGGTTCCACAATTCAATATATTGATAAATTGTTTCTTTCAACTTATGACCATTCAGGAAAATAAGCTCGCAAGGGAAAATAATCAAACCTTTTGTCTTATCACCATTGAATGTTTTAAAACGATGATAGAGTAATTGAGTCAGCTTACCCGGATAAGATGAAGCAGGAGCATCCTCAAGTTTACAAGCCGGATCAAAAGCAATACCAGCCTCTGTAGTGTTTGAAATAACAAAACGCATTTCAGGTTGCTCTGCCAACTTCATAAACTCGTCATTTTGAGTATATGGGTTTAAAGCGCGGCTGATTACATCAATCATTGTCAAGCTGTTAACAGCCTCTCCTTTATCCAATCCTTGAAGGTTTACATGATAAAGATCATCCTGTGCATTCAGCATATCGACCATACCTTTATCAATCGGTTGAACCACTACTACACTGCTGTTGAAATCAGCTTTCTGGTTCATGTTATAAATAATCCAATCTACAAATGCACGCAAAAAGTTACCTTCGCCAAATTGGATAATACGCTCCGGACGTTGTGTTTTAGGAGCAGTTTCTTTGTTTAATGCTTTCATGTTAGTTGTAATTTATAAAGTTGATATTATACAAATTCAAAATAAAAATCAATGTTTTCCTTTATCAGGATATCAATAGGCATGTATTTTACAGGTTCAACAGACTTCTTAAACACGACATGGTCGCACAACGCCTTCACCCCACAATATCCTTGCAAACCCGGACGTTGCCCGATTAAATAATGCACATCACCGGATTTTAATAAATCTACGTTTGCTTTCAGAAGGTCATATCCTATCAGTCCTTTCATGCTACGTCCCGCATGACGAAGATACTCTCCCAACTGATACACTCTGGAATTAAATACAACTCCCAGTAAAGCCTTCGGATGCGCCTGAAAAAACTCATCCAATGTCTGTTGGTTACTTTCCTGATCGGATTTATTAAGTACTACCTCATGGATTACCAAGTTATTATATTCTTCGGCAATGTAACTCATAAAACCATCCAAACGGCGTTGCATCTGTATTTCAGCCGGATTATCTTTATTGTTACTTAAAAACAAAACCAACTCCTGGCCTTCTCCTGCCGAATAATTGCGCATCAATATTTTCGCTGCGATATATCCGCTCTTATATGAATCCTGCCCGATATACGTCAACGCTTTCGCTTCTTCCATATTGAAATCGACAAAAGCATAAGCAATCTTATTTTCCTGTAAATAGGCTGTCAGCGCCAGTGTCTCTTCCCGAAAATTCGGAGAAATCAATACCGCATCCACATTCTTTTCTTTTATAGAAAGGCAGGCTTCCTGATAACTCTTCTCATCCCCATGGTGATAGCACAAATAATCTATACTCACATTAAAAGGACGTAATTCTTGCCGGGCACGCTCAATCCCCCCTACTACCGAATGCCAATAATCATGCTCTATATAATAAGGTATCAAACAGAGGAAAGAATATTTCTTTTTAGCGGCCAAACCGATAGCAAATACATTGGGCTGATAATGAATCTCGTCCAACACCTTTTGTACTTTGGCTTTGCTTTTGGGAGACACGTCACCACGATTGTGTAACACCCTGTCAACCGTCCCGGCGGAAACACCGGCCATACGGGCAATGTCTTTAATGGTATAGTTCTGGTCCTCCATAGTGCTAAAACTTAAATATTATAAATAATCGCTGCAAATATACGAATTATTTTGTTACTCCAAGTAAATTTTCTATTTTTGTGTTCGATAACGGTTAATAAAACTAAAACAAGATTTACGCCTATTAGCTTTAAAATCAATACTATATAGGTATAAATATAGAAAGTAATAATTTTATATACTTAAAACACAGTAATAATGAAGAACTTCATGGACGAAAACTTCTTGCTGCAAACAGAAACTGCGCAAAAGTTGTATCACGAGCATGCGGCTAAAATGCCGATCATCGACTATCACTGTCACCTTATCCCTCAAATGGTAGCTGACGACTACAAGTTTAAATCACTGACTGAAATCTGGTTGGGCGGTGACCACTACAAATGGCGTGCAATGCGTACAAACGGTGTAGACGAACGTTTCTGTACGGGAAAAGATACCACAGACTGGGAAAAATTTGAAAAATGGGCGGAAACAGTACCTTACACTTTCCGCAACCCATTGTACCACTGGACTCACCTTGAACTGAAAACGGCATTTGGTATCAATAAAATATTGAATCCACAAACCGCACGTGAAATTTACGATGAATGTAACGAGAAACTGTCTCAACCCGAATATTCAGCTCGTGGAATGATGCGTCGTTATCATGTAGAAGCCGTTTGCACAACGGATGATCCTATCGATTCATTGGAATATCATATCAAAACACGCGAAAGCGGATTTGAAATCAAGATGTTACCAACATGGCGTCCTGATAAGGCTATGGCTGTAGAAGTCCCTGCAGATTTCCGCAGTTATGTAGAAAAACTGGCAGAGGTAAGTGGTGTTATCATCTCCAACTTTGATGATATGATCGCTGCTTTGCGCAAACGTCATGACTTCTTCGCAGAACAAGGCTGCCGTCTGTCTGACCATGGTATTGAAGAATTCTACGCAGAAGATTATACAGATGCTGAAATCAAAGCCATCTTTAATAAGGTATATGGTGGCGCAGAATTGACCAAGGAAGAAATTCTGAAATTCAAATCAGCAATGCTTGTGATCTTCGGTGAAATGGACTGGGAAAAAGGATGGACTCAACAATTCCATTACGGCGCTATTCGTAACAATAACACGAAGATGTTTAAATTACTGGGTGCTGATACAGGTTTCGACTCTATCGGTGAATTCACAACTGCCAAAGCAATGGCTAAATTCCTTGATCGCCTAAACACTAATGGCAAATTGACTAAAACAATCCTCTACAACTTGAACCCATGCGCCAACGAAGTAATTGCAACAATGCTGGGTAACTTCCAGGATGGTTCTATCCCGGGAAAAATCCAATTTGGTTCCGGATGGTGGTTCCTCGATCAAAAGGATGGTATGGAAAAACAAATGAATGCTTTGTCAGTACTCGGTCTTTTGAGCCGCTTCGTAGGTATGTTGACCGACTCTCGTTCATTCCTATCCTACCCGCGTCATGAATATTTCCGCCGTACATTGTGTAACTTGGTAGGACGTGACGTAGAAAACGGAGAAATTCCGGCATCTGAAATGGATCGTGTAAACCAAATGATTGAAGATATCAGCTACAACAATGCCAAGAACTTCTTCAAGTTCTAATAGATAGTAGTTACACTATAAAAAAACCGCTACCAAAGTCGAATATAGCTTTGAGTAGCGGTATTTTTTATTCCTATAGCTGAACAGTAACAACCCAAAAAGCTCTTAACAAAAAAGGAGAACCTTTTAAGTTCTCCTTTTAATAATCTTTGTACACCCTCAGGGACTCGAACCCTGGACCCATTGATTAAGAGTCAATTGCTCTACCAGCTGAGCTAAGAGTGCAACATTTTATTTTTATTGCAACGTTGAATTTGTACACCCTCAGGGATTCGAACCCTGGACCCACTGATTAAGAGTCAGTTGCTCTACCAACTGAGCTAAGAGTGCTTAATTCCTCGTTTGCGGTTGCAAAAGTAGGTCTTTTATTTTATTTGACCAAACAATCATGCAGCTTTTTTACTATCTTTTTTTCGTCTTTATTCGAACACATAAAGCTCGGAAGGCGTATTTCGCTTTAAAGCAAGTAGTTGCACATCTTTGCCTACAATAACACCTTTGTTCTTTAATTTCCATTCCACCGTTTTATAAGCCAGCTCCGGGTGATTATTGTCTTTACTTAAATGGCATAACCAGATATATCGCAAATGTTCAGTGATATTTTCCGCCAGAAACTCTGCAGTATCAGAGTTACTCATGTGTCCGGTTTTACTTGCAATCCGTTCTTTCAGATATTGAGGATAAGGCCCCATTTTGAGCATTTCCTCATCGTAGTTGGCTTCAAGTATCAAATAATGGGCTTTACTGATATAATGAGCAGCTGTAGGAGTAATCTCTCCAAGGTCGGTTAAGAAAGAAAAGACTTTGCCATCAATTTCAATGCAATACCCCACATTGTCCGTTCCATCGTGTGGCACTTCAAAAGATTCGATGTGAAAATCTTCCAGCGTCATAGGCTCTTGCTTTTCCAGATAACGAACTGACGAGCTAAGTTTCTCCGTCATACAATAGCTACGATTAATTCCAGCATGAATACGTGCGGTTGTATAAACAGGAATATTCATTTTTTCTCCCAGATTACCTACTGCTTTAATATGGTCAGCATGATCGTGCGTTATAAATACCGCACGAATACTATCCATCAAGATATTATAATCTTTCAGTGATTTTTTGATAGTACGTATGCCGATTCCGGCATCTATCAGTATTCCATAGGTTTCAGTGCCCAAATAATAACAGTTCCCACTACTGCCACTCGCCAGGCTTATAAATTTTACTTTCATGTTTTATCCTCTTTATTAAAATGCAAAATGCCGTCAACTTTTACAGCAAAGTGACGGCAAATATACATAAAAAAGCAGAGAATTACCGAGAAGCCTCCTTCTTTTTGTCGATGGATTCGGTGATTTTTGCAAATAAAAGTAGCGCTACAGCGGCAATCAGGCCTATAGCAGCAAAGTAATACCATATATAATGGGCATTTCCACTAGCTGCCTCCCATGCTTCCCGCGTCTCGAACAAAGCCGGATCCGGACAATATTTAGTGAGCAGAATTCCCGCCAGACCAAAACCGAAAATGGAAGAAAGGAATGAATGCAAATGACTGAATCCTAAATACATTCCTTCTTCTCCTTTCGGAGCCTGTAAAGAGAAATATTCCAGATAACGCGGTGAAATGAAACATTCGGCAAGCGCCTGCACAACTATACCCGCAATCATCATCAGAGTAATATTGCTCATACCTGTAATAAGATCATTACCCAACAAATTTCCACATGCCATCAGTAATGCCGAAATAGGAATCAAAAACATTCCCACATTCATCGAAGTAATCGCACTGCGTTTGGCCATCAAACGAGTGATAAAACTAACGCAGCAAACCACCACAAACGGATTCACGTTGGCAATCCAACCCGGTTTTGCCGTCTCTCCAGCCATACGAATCACATATTTAGGCATAGTGGCATAAAGCTGCTGTTGCACCATCCAGAAACCAGTAACAATCAAAATAAGAATCAATAAACGCCAGTTTGTGATGATTCGCATAAATCCCTGTCCAATCTCATGGAGACTTTTTCCTTCACCTGCCGTATGCGTCGATTTATAAAGAAGAATAACAGCAAGTAAAGCAACTATTGTCATCGCACCGGAGAAATAATTAATATAGATATACGCTTGTTCACCAATGACATTACGCAAAGGATCGATAATCGTTTTACCGGTGAAAGCACCCACATTTACCATCATATAAAATATGGAATAACCACGGGCACGAGTTGCTTCCGTTGTTTCTTTAGCCACAGAAGCGGAGATAATGGACTTAATGAAAGAACCTCCCACCATAAGCACAAACAAAACCGGCACGATGATCCACCGGGTATAGCTATCAGGCAAACCATTAAATTGAGTAGTGACACCATAACTAACCAAACCGGCAGCTTCCAGTAAAGTGGGCAGTACACCCAACCCTAAATATCCGATGGATAATAAGGAAAATGCTATAATCATTGATTTCCGGAAACCGATCTTGTCAGCATAAGCACCGGAAAAAATAGGAAGCAGATACAATCCACCGGAAAAAAGCCCGGAAATCATACTTGCTTCGAAATCATTAAAACCTAAAATGGAAGATAGATAAATAGTGAGAACGATAAAAACGGCATAATATGCCATACGCTCAAACAGTTCGACTGTGTTGCTGACCCAAAATGCTCTCGTAAAGCCTTTAGCAGCACGCTGAGGGGAATTGTTCATGTATTTATATTTTTATTAAAATGTTAATTTGAGACAAAGATACGTTTTTTTGGCTTACTGTCCGTATCTTTGTTCCAAATTAGGTAATTAAAAACTATGATTATAGCTGTTGATTTTGACGGAACGATTGTAGAACATCGTTATCCACGCATTGGTGAAGAGATTCCATTCGCTGTTGACACATTGAAGTTATTGCAACAAGAAAAGCATCGTTTAATACTGTGGAGTGTGCGTGAAGGAGCACTTCTGGACGAAGCTGTCGAATGGTGTAAAGCCAGAGGTTTAGAATTTTATGCCGTTAATAAGGATTATCCTGAAGAGCAGAAAGGCCATCAGGGATTCTCTCGAAAGTTGAAAGCCGACATGTTCATTGACGATCGAAATCTGGGTGGTTTACCAGACTGGGGAGTCATTTACGAAATGATTAAAGAGAAAAAGACGTTTGCAGATATCTATAGCCAAAACGGAGAAGAAGAAAAAACATCCCTGAAAAAGAAGAAAAGATGGCTGCCTTTTTAGGAAGCTGATAAATATCAAACTAATAAAATAGAAATGCACTCTTATCTGACATGATTAGAGTGCATTTCTATATTCATAAATGATTTATCATTCAACATTGAATCACAATTTACTACGCTTCTTTATTTTCCCACTTTTCCCTAAACTCCCATAATTGCTCAATAGTAGGATGAAAAGTCGGATTCTCCCAGTTTCTGGAAATCATTGCAATCAAAGATTCCAAATACGATTTACCATCAATAATGGTAGTACATTTATTGACCTGATATCTTTCTGTAGGATAATTCTTTGTCTCAATCATCTTTTTTGCCCAGTTCAATAATTCCTGAACAGCTTCATTGTCATAAGTATGTTGTGCCATATCTTTAGAATTTTCCGCAAAGATACAAAGTTTATTTATTCATAAATAAAGTTGTTCGTTTCTTTTTACTATAAAGATTCCATTTTAAATTTATACCTTTACGTCCAATATACTCAATTAGACTAACTAATAGAAACAATAATTATGAAGAAAATTTTCATTTTAGTATGTTCATGTGCTCTTTTGGCAGCATGCAACAATAGCGCGAAAACCAACAAGAGTGCCGGTGCAGACAGTACTTCAATCGAAGTAACCGATATCCATAATGCGGAAAATTCACTTGATTACGAAGGAACTTATAAAGGAGTTTTCCCCGCTGCCGATTGTCCGGGTATTGAAACAACCCTGACATTAAATCCGGACAAAACATTCAGCCTCCATTCCGTATATATCGATAGAGACAGCTCATTTGACGAAAAAGGTACATATACTTTAAAAGACAACCTATTGACTCTTAATGAAGAAGGCGGAGAACTTTCTTATTATAAAGTAGAAGAAAATCATTTACGCAAACTAACAATGGATAAACAAGAAATAACCGGAGAACTTGCAGACCATTATGTTTTAAATAAGGAATAAGGTCCAAACAAATTTTACTATCAATAGAGAACAATTTCAAGATTTTTTATGTTTATATAAATAGATATAAACTTAAAAATAGAACAACTTATGATTTATAGTTTTTTATTTCCCACAAAATCGAATACAACGAAAGTATCTTTGTTGCTATTGGCTGTCCGGATCATCTTCGGTATATTATTAATGAACCACGGTATCCAGAAATGGAGTAACTTCCAGGAGATGTCAGCAGTATTTCCTGATCCGCTTGGAATAGGAAGTCCCCTATCTCTCGGATTAGCAATTTTTGGCGAACTCGTATGTTCGATGGCATTTATCATCGGATTCCTGTATCGCTTGGCAATGATCCCGATGATTTTCACAATGATAGTAGCCTTCTTTGTTGTTCATGCTAATGACGTATTTGCGGTTAAAGAGCTAGCTTTCATCTATTTAGTTGTATTTATATTGATGTATATTGCCGGTCCCGGTAAATTTTCAATAGACCATATCATAGGAAACGAATTGTCACGGCGGAAGTCAAGAGCATACAAAAATTAGAAATAACAGCCCCGATTAATTAAAAAATATTATATTTGCATACACATAAGAGAGAAATTATCAATATTTTTTATTAATCAAAAACATTTTAACATGAAAAGAGGAAAACTGACTTTAGTCGCAGTAGTACTTAGTGGTAGCTTATTATTCAGTTCTTGTGTAGGATCATTTGGTTTATTCAACCGCCTGTCTTCCTGGAATCAATCAGTTGGAAACAAGTTTGTAAACGAACTCGTATTCCTTGCTTTCAACATTGTTCCGGTTTATGGTGTAGCTTACCTGGCTGATGCTTTAGTTATCAACTCAATCGAATTCTGGAGTGGCTCCAATCCGATGGCTAATGTAGGTGACGTAAAGAAAGTAAAAGGAGAAAACGGCAACTACATGGTGAAAACTCTTGAGAATGGATATTCCATTACTAAAGAGGGCGAAACTGCTTCAATGGACCTGATCTACAACAAAGAAGCCAACACATGGAATGTCGTTGCAAACGGTGAAAGCGCTGAATTAGTAAAAATGAACAATGATGGCACTGCTGATTTGTTCTTGCCAAATGGCGAAAAGATGAATGTAACGCTGGATGCTCAAGGCATGCTGGCAGCACGCCAGGCTACAATGAGCAATTTTATGTTTGCCGCCCGCTAAAAATAAAAACAAATACGAAGGAGATGAAACATCATATAGGAGTTTCATCTCCTTTTTCAATCTTATCTTCTTCTATCAAGAATCTTTTGTACTATGAATAAACTACATACACTTATCTATTCTGTTCTAATCTTCACCTGTCTATCTTGTCAGCAACAGACTCCTCAAACTCAAATAGAACAGACAGCCATAGATTTTTGTGAAGCCTTTTATAATTTCAATTATCCGGTCGCCAAAGAATGGAGCACGCCTTCTTCTCAATCTTATCTTAGTTTCTTAGCATCTAATGTCGGGCAACCCCATCTGGAGCAACTTAAGACACGAGGCGCTGCAAAAGTTTCTGTTATTTCAAGTGAGATAGATGCTAATTTAGAAGAAGCGTCGGTTGTCTGCCAAATCAAAAATGCATTCGTCATTCATCCCATCGGAGGAAAAATGGAATACGTAAGTTCCCTGCAAGATACGCTCGAATTAGTAAGAGTAAATAATAAATGGCTGATTAGAAAGGATATCCCACAGCAAAATGGAAAGCAAAGTCACGACTGAATTTAGGATGAATGATGGGGAAATGCTCTTTCCTCGTTTCATAGGCAGGATTGACAGCTTTCATACCTCCGTCAAAACGCAAAATAAAGAAATCCAAATCCAGGCGGAGACCTAATCCGTAGGCCACTGCTATTTGCTTATAAAACCTATCAAACTTGAAAACCCCTCCCGGTTGATTGGCATAACTCCGGATGGTCCAGATATTACCAGCATCAATAAATACCGCCCCCTGAAACTTCCAGAATAACTTGCTTCGGTATTCAATACTGGCATCCAGTTTAATATCTCCGGATTGATCGAGCAAATTCCCATTTCCTGCAAAAGAGCCCGGTCCCAAATCGCGAACACTCCATCCGCGGACACTATTGGCTCCACCAGAGAAATATTGTTTCTCAAACGGAATAGTCTTCGCATTTCCATAAGGTACAGCTATTCCCACACCAGCATGAAACGCAAAAGAGTTACGATAATCGATTCTGATATTCTTAGCAAAATCAAACTCCCCTTTCAGATATTGAGCATAAGGAATTCCCAGAATAGCGTATTCACCATTACTGTTCTTCCGAATGTTTGCAGCCTTTGACAGAGCATACATTACATTTCCCGCCGATTCGAAATTAAAACGGATGGAGTATGAATTAGAAGCAATCGTATTATTGATAATCGATCCTCCCACGCTATTATAATTATAGCTATATCCCATATTTATAATCAGTCGATCCTGATAATTATACTGGAATATATGGTTCTGTCCTTTATTTATATAGTCTTCTTTAAACCTTTCAGAGATACGGGGTAAATAAAGGAAAGCAATATTTATCAAATCAATACGGTGTTGTATCTTCTGACGTTGTGTCCACTTGTAACTCCAGTTAGCAGAAGCCATCGTACGCAAGAACTCCGGTCGCAACTGATAATTATACTGTAAACCAAACTCTGTTGTAGCCCTGATTTTCCGTTTAAAATCAGAGGAAATGAAAGGGAACAGAAAATTAGGGAAGTTGATACTCGTTTCCACTCCATACTCCGTATAGTTATTATTTGAATAGCCTGCCTGAAGCCCGGAAATAACCTCATACGCTCCACGGAATTTTATCATAAACGTTTCCGACCCGCGAAAGAGATTCCTATTCTGGAAAGAAACGGAAGCTGCCGCTCCCAAGTCACCGGCAGAATTGGTTCCCTCTACCTCAAAGGATACCGATTTATGCTTGCTCTTAGTCAACATCACGTAACAATCGAGCATTGTTGAATCTCCAACTTGAGTCTCGATAAAACGGATATTCGTATATTTCAATGCAGACAAACGCCCGAAACTGGAATAAGTTTGCTGCACATCACGCTCATTAAACAAATCGCCGGAAGCAAATCGGAGGTTATCCGTAAGCACTTTAGGACGTAAATAGAGCTTATCCTTATAGTAAATCGGATATCCCTTATAATGAACCGAATCATTAATATCCACACTGCTCAAGGCAGAAGACTGCAAAACGTCATAATCCGTAATAAAATTAATCTTATTGATCCAATATTGCTGATGTGCCCTTGCCGAATCACTCGCATGCGCTTTATACATCTGCAAATGTTGAGTCAGATCTACATTATAAGTATTACGAACCGTATCGGCCGTATATCCGATATAATCCTTATTAAATTTATAATAGCCATTCCGAAGCAACTTATTCGTGATACGTTGTCTGTCCGCATCCAATACATTCACATCCAAATACATTCCTTCCTTCAACAAGCTTCTGGCAGAATCCTGTTTGAGAAGAGAGGCTATTTTAGGATCATAAATATCATATTTGATAGATTGAACAACGTAGGGTTTGCCGGCCGTTACATCATAATACAGCTTAATCTTTTTCTTTTTTATTTTAGTCGAACGCTTCACGGTTGCCGCCATATATCCCATATTGTGCACAGCCTTAGTGATCTCTTCTTCAGAGCGTTTCGCTTCGTCCTCGCTATATATTACAGGAGCATCCCCTATCCTTCTTAAAAATTTGTTTCCCCATTTGGTTGAATCACGCCCCGACAGATTGTAGACATAAAGTTGAGTCTTTATCAGGCTGAACCACTTGGCATTAGGATTTTGACGAACATACATGCGTAAGGAAGAAGGCCGTATGTTTTTCTGGTCCGTACGAATTTTAACTTCATCCAGCAAATAAGAACCATCCGGCACAAACTTAGTGGTAGTACACGAAGCAAGTGACAAGACAGCAGCAGAAGCAAGCAAACAAAGAAAATTTCTCCTCATACGGTTTTACATCGATAGCATGAAAAATGCGCCTACAAAGATAAATTATATTTTCTGACGGGGAAAATAATTTAAGAAAAAGAGAGGAAAGTAAGGATAGATTGGAAATATCTTTATAGCTTTGCAAAAGAATATCAAATCTATGGCATCATTAAGTAAAAACAAAATAAAGTATATCCACTCGCTGGAACTGAAGAAAATACGCAAAGAAGAGGGAGTATTTCTGGCTGAAGGTCCTAAATTGGTAAGTGATTTACTCGGACATTTTCCTTGTCGTTTTTTAGCAGCCACTTCTTCCTGGCTTCAGGAACATCCCGATATAGATGCAAGTGAACTGGTAGAAGTTTCACAGGAAGATCTTTCACGGGCCAGTTTATTGAAAACTCCCCAACAGGTACTTGCTATTTTCGAACAACCACAATATACTTTGGATCCGGAGGCAGTTCGTTCATCACTTTGCCTTGCATTGGACGATGTGCAGGATCCCGGAAATCTAGGTACCATTATCCGTCTGGCCGACTGGTTTGGCATCGAACATATTATCTGCTCGCAGAATACGGTAGATGTATATAACCCTAAGACCATACAAGCCACTATGGGTGGAATTGCCCGGGTGAAAGTACATTATACTTCCCTCCCCGATTTTATCCGGTCGCTCGGAGATACTCCTGTGTTCGGTACGTTCCTGGATGGAAAAAATATGTATGAACAACCATTAACGGCCAATGGCTTGATCGTAATGGGAAATGAAGGGAATGGCATAGGGAAAGAGGTAGCCACATTAATCAATAGAAAATTATATATCCCCAATTATCCGGCAGGCCAAGAGACATCCGAGTCTCTGAATGTAGCCATTGCTACCGCAGTAATCTGTGCCGAGTTCCGTCGACAGGCTGCATGGAAGTAAAATCAAAAGGATAAAACAAATAAGGAAATAAAGCTTCCCCCTTCTTTTCTGCTTCCTGCAGATACTCATTAAAACATTGGGAAGATTGATTCGAAACACTGGGAAGATTAATTTGAAACACTGGGATGTTTTTTAAAATCATCCCAGTGTTTTTTATTTCTTCCATCTGACTTTCAGAAAGCAGCACTATCACTCCCGGCATCCATTCAACCGATTCAATCTCTTCGGTCAATGGGAACACACCTCGGACAACTCCTTCGTCAGTGATCTCCACTACCTGCTGCTTCATATATCCAACGGCAGGTATCAGCAAATAATGAGAAGCAAAGCGTTTCATTACAATCAGTTGTTTGAACGTCTTTGTTGTCGCTGCCTGCGTTGATTCATCTGGCGTTCTTTTCTTTGCTCTATCCGTTCCTTTTGGATATGCTGTTCCACCTGAATCTGCTCCGGCTTCTTCTCACGATGAGTTCCCGTACGACGACGGTTCATCTCTTCCGGTGTTAGACGCTGAATGTCATCTTTATTCTTGTCTATGACCTTATGTAAAGAGTCGGCATTTTCTTTAGTAGCTATCTTCTTCAAAGAATCCGCTTTCAATGCTTCTATCTTATTCAAAGAATCGCGTACGGCAAATGCGAGCGTATCCGTACAATGATAACGAGTCATCATGAAGCGGTCGGCCAATACTGCCCCGCCTTTTTCCTGGCTATCCATCGGATAATAAATGAACCCTTTTATTTCTTTCATCGAACCTAATGTGTCTGCAAACAAACGAATTTGTTGCACACCCGGTTCAGTCACCGTTTTCCAATGATTGATCGTATCTTTCTCATAAATCACCTGCATAGCCATAGTGACACCTCTTAAAGAGTCGGCAAGCATCGGCTCCAGGAAACGATACCGCACTTCCCATACCAGTGTATCCCGGTCTTTGTAGTTAGAGTCGGTCGGCAAAGTAAATACATATTGATTATCCATCATTTCACCGGTCAAACGTACCATACGCTGCCACGGCCAGACATCGATGCTATCACCCTGCTTAGTCATTTTCGGTTTCTTATCACGCTTGGCTATCAGGTCGCCAACAAGTTCCTGTTCGTCTTTCAAGCGTTTTTTCACCTTATCATAAATTTTCGATAAAATCTCTGTGTTACGGGTATACCAAACCATGGATGAGTCAAATGCAGCTTGTGTAGTCCCGTATTTCTTGAAAACGGCGTCGATATACAATGCTTTCTTATAGTTCTCACTATAAGGCAAATTATCTCCCATAGACTTTGCCACATGATAATCATACAGCAAATTCTCCATCTTCGATTCCGAGATTACATCACTGGGTCTTTTCACTTTACACCCGGCTACCGCAAAAACGAACATGCAGATGAGACACAGATGAAACCGAAATTTATTTTTCATGATCCGTAGCTTCCTTTTTATCTTTATCCAGCGAATGATAAGACTCATTCAAATATTTACTATAAAAGAGTAACAAGGCAATGATACCGCAACTGATAGCGGCATCCGCAAAATTAAAGATCGGACTAAAGAATATAAAATGCTCTCCACCCACAAACGGCATCCATGTAGGCCAGTTTGTATCTATAATCGGAAAGTAAAACATATCCACCACTTTTCCGTAAAACCAGGTAGAATATCCACCACCTTCGGGCATGAAACTGGCAATCTGCGAATGAGTGCTTTCATTGAAAATAACTCCATAGAACACGCTATCTATGATGTTCCCCAAAGCACCGGTCAGAATAAGAGCCACACAGACGATATAACCTGTTTTGAACCCTTTCTTTATGATTTTATAGAGATACCACCCTATCAATGCTACCGCAACAATGCGGAATGTTGTCAGGAATAACTTGCCGAAGATTTCCATACCGAAAGCCATCCCGTTGTTTTCGGTGAAATAGATATAAAACCAATCGGTCACACGTATACTTTCGTGCCAGTACATGTGAGTTTTAATCCAGACCTTGATGATCTGGTCAATAATCAATACGGAAAAGATAACGAGAAGGGCAATTCTCCCCTTCGTGAATAGTTTCTTCATGTGTTTATTATAAGTTAAACATAACGAGCTACAAGTGCCGTGCGTAAACTTTGCGCAGCTACTTGTAGCTCGTTACCTGTAGCCTACTTGCTATCTGTTATTTTTTACCACTGTTCTTTGCTTCAATGCTTAATGTAGCATGAGGAACAGCACGCAGACGTTCTGCCGGAATCAACTTTCCGGTTTCACGGCAAATGCCGTACGTTTTATTCTCAATACGTACCAAAGCAGCTTGTAATCCTTGGATAAACTTCAGCTGACGTTGTGCCAGTCGGGTCGTTTCTTCCTTGGAGAGCGTATTAGCTCCTTCTTCCAATACTTTATACGTAGGAGATGTATCGTCGGTATCATTGCCGTCCAGTCCCATCAAACTTTTCTTCAACTGTTCATAGTCACGTTGTGCCAATTCCAGTTTCTCCATAATAATGGCACGGAATTCCTCGAGTTCCGCATCCGAATATCTAGTCTTTTCTGCCATAACTTTACAATTTTAAAAGGTTAATCAATATAGTATTAGTCTTTTATCACGTTCACAAACAATGAGAAGTCGTCAAACTCCAGCATTGTTCCGTCTTTCACTTCATCTACAAGTTCAAGAGATGTGCCTAAAACCTGGTTACAAATATAAGTATTATATTCATTTACCGCATCATCTGTTTGCGTATTTTTCGAGATTGTTATTTTTATTTTGTCTGTAATCTCGAAGCCGCTTGACTTACGTATATTCTGAATACGGTTCACCAGTTCACGAGCGATACCCTCGCGACGCAGTTCTTCGGTAATAGTCACTTCAAGCGCTACTGTCAGTTTGCCTTCGTTGGCAACCAACCATCCCGGAATATCTTCACTAAAGATCTCGACATCTGATGCTTCAATAACAGCTTCCGCACCATCCAGGTTTAATGTATACTTTCCGTTTTTCTCCAATTCACCGATGGCTTCCTGTGACATTTCTGCAACCGCAGCGGCTACTGCTTTCATTTGCTTGCCAAATTTCGGGCCTAGCTTTTTAAAGTCACATTTCACTTTTTTCACCAATACACCGGCTGCACCATCAACGAATCTGACTTCTTTTACGTTCACTTCATTCATAATCAGGTTCTTCACAGCTTCGATATGAGCTTTCTGCTCTTCATCTACCACCGGAACCATGATACATTGCAGCGGTTGGCGTACCTTGATATTCACCTTGCGGCGCAATGCCAACACCATAGATGTAACATCCTGTGCCATTTGCATGCGGGCTTCCAGTTCCTTGTCTATCATTTCTTCCTGATATTTCGGGAATTCGGCAAGATGGACAGAAACTACATTGTCGCGTCCTGTTGCCGTAATCAAGTCAGTATACAGGCGGTCTGCATAGAACGGAGATACAGGAGCCATCAGTTTGGCAACTGTTTCGAGACAAGTGTACAATGTCTGATAAGCAGACAATTTATCCTGTGTAAATTCACCACCCCAGAAACGTTTACGATTCAGGCGAACATACCAGTTGGACAAATTATCATTCACAAAATCAGAGATCAAACGTCCTGCCTTTGTCGGTTCATATTCATTATAGCATGTATCTACCTCCTTTATCAATGTATTCAATACAGACAAGATCCAGCGGTCGATCTCCGGACGTTCTGCCATCGGTACATCCGCTTCTTTATACTCAAATCCGTCTACATTCGCATAAAGCGCAAAGAATGAATACGTATTATATAAGGTACCGAAGAATTTACGACGAACCTCTTCCACTCCTTCAACGTCAAATTTCAGGTTATCCCACGGAGAAGAATTGGTAATCATGTACCAACGCAACGGGTCGGAACCATACTTTTCAATCGTAGTAAACGGATCGACAGCGTTATTCAAACGTTTAGACATCTTGTTACCGTTCTTATCGAGCACCAGACCGTTAGAAATAACAGCTTTATAGGACACACTGTCAAATACCATGGTAGCGATAGCATGCAAGGTAAAGAACCAACCACGAGTCTGGTCTACTCCTTCCGCGATAAAGTCAGCCGGATATACCTGACGGTTATCCAACAGTTCTTTATTTTCGAACGGATAATGGATCTGCGCGTATGGCATAGCACCCGAATCGAACCATACATCAATCAAGTCTGATTCACGCTTCATCGGTTTGCCATCTTTCGATACCAATATGACGTCGTCTACATAAGGACGGTGAAGATCAATCTTATCATAATTTTCTTCCGAATATTGACCCGGCACGAAACCTTTATCCTTGTATGGATTGGATTTCATAAATCCGGCAGCTACCGATTTCTCGATTTCATTATAAAGTTCTTCTACAGATTCGATGCATATCTCATCCGTATTATCTTCTGTACGCCAGATAGGTAATGGAGTACCCCAATAACGAGAACGGCTAAGGTTCCAGTCATTCAGATTTTCCAGCCACTTGCCGAAACGGCCGGTTCCGGTAGATTCCGGTTTCCAGTTGATGGTTTTATTCAATTCCATCATTCGCTCCTTGCAAGCGGTAGAACGGATAAACCAGCTATCCAACGGATAATAAAGCACCGGTTTGTCTGTACGCCAACAGTGCGGATAGTTGTGAACATGCTTTTCTATCTTGAAAGCCTTGTTGTCTGCTTTCATCATCATGGCAATGACAATATCCAAAGATTCGGCAGCTTGCGCAGCTTTCTCATCGTATTTGCCATCCACCATAAATTGAGGATCATAAGCATTTTTCACCCATGCACCCTGATATTCTTTGTATTTATCTACATCAACACATTCTTTTACGAAATTCTCATCCAGCTCATTCAACAGATAGAATTTACCAGTTAAATCCACCATCGGACGAGTTTCGCCTTTCTTATTAATCATGAACAATGACGGGATTCCTGCAGCACGTGCCACATTCGCATCGTCTGCACCAAATGTAGGTGCAATGTGAACAATACCTGTACCATCTTCTGTAGTAACATAATCACCCGGTATTACACGGAAAGCCTTATCACTAGGCTTCCAGTTGCCATCTTCGGATACCTCAACCGGTTTCACCCAAGGAATCAACTGCTCATATTCCATACCAACAAGATCAGTGCCTTTGTATTCGGCAATCACTTTAAATGGTACAAGTTTATCTCCAGCTTTGTAGTCCTCCAATTTCAGATCAGCAGCTTTTGCATTGAAGTGTACATTCAATAAAGCTTTTGCCAGAACAACCGTGATAGGTTCTCCGGTATAAGCGTTGTAAGACTGTACAGCCACATAGTCAATTTTGGGTCCCACACAAAGAGCCGTATTTGAAGGCAATGTCCATGGAGTAGTTGTCCAGGCGATAAAATAAGGAGTTCCCCATTCCGTCATTTCCGGTTTAGGATTCTTCATTTTAAATTGGGCAACGGCTGTTGTATCTTTTACGTCCCGATAACAGCCCGGTTGATTCAACTCATGTGAGCTCAATCCTGTTCCTGCAGCCGGTGAATACGGTTGGATCGTATATCCTTTATACAACAATCCTTTTTTATGCAGTTGCTTCAATAGCCACCATAATGTTTCAATATAGCGATTATCATACGTGATATAAGGGTGCTTCATATCCACCCAATATCCCATCCGATGAGTCAGGTCTTCCCACTCCTTGGTATATTTCATCACGTCTTTCCGACAAGCCGCATTGTAGTCGGCAACAGAGATTTTCTTACCAATATCTTCTTTTGTGATACCTAATGCCTTTTCTACACTTAGTTCCACAGGCAGTCCGTGCGTATCCCATCCGGCTTTACGCTTCACCTGATAACCCTTCATCGTTTTGTAGCGACAGAAAATGTCCTTAATGGTACGAGCCATTACATGGTGAATACCCGGCATACCATTAGCCGAGGGAGGTCCTTCGAAAAACACGAACGAAGGACAGCCATCACGTTCTGTCATACTCTTGGCGAAAACCTGGTTCTCGTCCCATTTCTTCAGCACATCTTTGTTCACCTGCGAAAGGTCAAACTGCGAATATTCAGTAAATCTCTTACCCATAGCTGTATCTACGATTTTACTATTTACAATTTACAATTTGAGGGGTATCCCCATTTTTAAGGGTGCAAATTTACAAAAACATTTGTTTAGTTGAGCAAAAAGCTAAGACTTTTAATCGGATTCGTGTGAAGTTAACGATTATAAACCGCCTACAGCCTAAACAAAACAAGTATCTCCTTGTTTTAGTGGGAAACCTAAAAGCACTTTAACTTATGAATTACGGTATTAGCATTTTATTCAGAGCAATCCCTTTGGCGATGGCTATTTTTTGCTTCGGATACGGAGCGTTTATTTATGGTTATGGAGATGACGGGAGTCGTGTTGTGGCCGGTCCTGTTGTGTTTTCACTCGGTATGATATGCATTGCACTGTTTTGCACGGCTGCCACTATCATCCGGCAAATCATACATACTTATAATAAATCGGCCAAATACGTTTTGCCGATCATAGGCTATCTGGCAGCCATCATTACTATTATTGGAGGCATCTGCATTTTCAGTAATGCCACTTCCACCTCTGCATTTGTTGCAGGACACGTTATCACCGGCGTTGGATTTATTACTACTTGTGTAGCTACCGCCGCCACCTCTTCTACCCGATTCTCTTTAATTCCGAGGAATTCAAAAGCGACAAGTAATGAAGTTCCGGAAGGAGCTTTTTCCCTTAATCAGAGACGGGCATTGGTAATTGTTGCCATCATCGTTTCGCTGATCGCATGGATATGGGCATTTGTATTATTGGGCAACAGTCATTCTCATCCTGCTTATTTTGTGGCGGGGCATGTAATGGTCGGTCTGGCATGTATTTGTACCAGTTTGATTGCACTGGTAGCTACCATAGCACGCCAGATACGTAATGATTATTCAGAAAAAGAACGGAATAAATGGCCGAAACTGGTTTTATTAATGGGATCTATCTCTTTTGTATGGGGATTATTCGTGATTTTGGCAGATTCCGGAAGTGCAAACGGTACCACCGGATATATTATGCTCGGATTGGGGTTGGTATGTTACAGTATTTCCAGCAAAGTAATCCTGCTGGCTAAGATATGGAGGCAAGAGTTCAAATTAGCCAACCGTATTCCTATGATTCCGGTATTAACGGCATTGACTTGCCTGTTCCTGGCGGCTTTTGTATTCGAGTTTGCCACTATACATGCTGATTATTTCATTCCGGCACGTGTTTTGGTAGGTCTCGGAGCTATTTGCTTTACGCTGTTTTCTATCGTTAGTATATTGGAGAGTGGCACGTCTTCCAAATAAAAAAGTATTCTATCAAAAGGGCGTCACTATATGCCCCGGATAGTGACACTATCCAAGGCATATAGTGACGCTATCCGGACAGCATAGCGTCACTCTTTTTATTTCTTGTATCTCACCTCATACAGGTCATTCCTACGGTCTTTCAAATTGCGTACACTACCATAAGTATGCAACTCGTTCAGCAAATCCAAGTCAACATCCGATACCAAAATCATTTCGGTGTTAGGAGTTGCCTCCGCCCTCTTTCCGTCTGTTGGAAAAGCAAAGTCGCATGGGGTAAATACACCCGATTGGGCATATTGAATATCCATATTGTGCACACGGGGAAGATTTCCGACACTTCCGGCAATGACTACAAAACATTCATTCTCGATGGCACGTGCCTGCGCACAGACACGAACACGGGAATAGGCATTCTGGGTATCTGTCAGGAAAGGAACAAATAATATCTGCATTCCCTGATCTGCCATCAGGCGGGAAAGTTCAGGAAACTCGACATCATAGCAGATCAAAACTCCAATCTTTGCACAGTCCGTGTCAAAAGTATTCAGAAGTTTACCACCATTAAGTCCCCAGCTTTTTATTTCATCGGGAGTGACGTGTAATTTTTCATACATTTCGTAGGTTCCATCCCGTCGGCAAAGGAAACCTACATTATAAAGCAATCCATCCTCTTTTACGTATGGCATACTCCCGGTTATAATGTTGATATTATAGCTAATAGCCAGATTCATAAACCGTTCCCGAATTTCATCCGTATACTTTGCCAATCCGCGAATAGCCTGCGATTCTCCTTTATCGTTATACTTCGACATCAAAGGAGCATTGAAATATTCCGGGAAAAGAACAAAATCACTTTTATAATCGGATACTGCGTCCACAAAGAATTCTACTTGTTCGAACAGGTCATCCAACGTTTTATAACTACGCATCTGCCATTGCACCAGTCCTACACGAACCGTAGTTTTGGGACTGATATATTCCTGTGTAGGTGGCTGATAATAGATATTATCCCACTGGAGCAAACAAGCATAATGTTTTGATTCTTCATCATTTGGCAGATAATTAGTCATTACCTTACGAACGTGAAAGTCATTCGACAACTGGAAAGTAAGTACCGGATCATAAATCTCGCGTTGACGTACCCGTTCGATATATTCTTTTGGACGCATTTTGTCAGCATATTTATGATAATTCGGTATACGTCCGCCAAACATGATCGCTTTCAGATTCAATGTTTCGCAAAGCTCCTTACGATATTCATACATACGACGTGCGAGACGCAAACCTCGGTAGCTCGGGTGGATGAATACTTCAATGCCATACAGGATATTTCCTTTGGGATTATGTGTATTAAATGTTTCCTTACCCGTAACCTGTGCATACGTATGGTCGTTCTTTACTTTATCATAATCAACAATAATAGAAAGAGCACAACCAACTATTTTATCGTCAACGACTGTGACGATCTGACCCTCCGGAAAGATTTTAATCAACTTCTGTATCTGCTCACGAGTCCAAAACACATCGCTACCGTCAGAATAAACACGGGTAAACGATTGGGATAGTTGTACATAATCTTCTATTTGCAGATTGCGTATCTGCACTTTATTAATTTTTATCGGATGTTGTTCCATAACAATACGTGTTTTTATATAAAGACTGTGCAAAGGTACTGTTTATCTTTATACATTGTCATTGCAAAATTAAAAATGCATTATACTTAATTTTAATACATGCTTCAGAAATGGCTACAGTGCTTTAACATCACATAATTTTCATACAGATTCTTGCGCCGTTTAATTTGCGACTTCCGAAAATTATCGTACATTTGCAACGCATAACATTTTATACCCACAGAAGCAGTGAACCTGCTTCAACTCCAGTAGCAGGCATTTTTATGCCTGTTGCTGCCGTAGATACGCGGTTTCGTACCCCCGTGGGGAACGTTAATGCGTCCCCAGCTTCTGTGGAGTGTTATGCAACGGGAAAGGCGGAACCGTTTTTTTTATTCCCGCCTATCTTAAAACCGTTGTATCATGCATGAAGAACAAAACAATGCACCTGTAAAAACCGTTCGAAGCAATCGGCAGGAAGCTAATTTTCCTAATCTGGAAGAAAAAGAAAACCTAAAACAGTTTTATTTAGCCCAATCACGACGACTATGCCCTACCGTATCAGTCGATCGTTCGGAATCACAACGTCTGGGAGCGTTACACCACAAAATCAAACATTTTATTAAAGCGTTAACCAACCTCGACCGTTCATGGGAAAATGGGATGCCGGAGATGCAAAAGGCTTGCCTGCATTTCTTTTCTTTACAAAATTCACCTCGCACAGAGTGTCAAAAGATTTTTGAAGAATGGGCAAAATGGTCGAACTTCCTGATATCAGCTTCTTGCTATCATGGTTTTGTCAGTCAGATGTTGCAGGATTATCAACGTCAATTACGTGACTTGGAAAAGCTCTTGGGCGGCAAACCTTCCGAAACTTTGGAGAATGTATCTGACCGTTAAGTCATACAGATAGATATTGATATTGCATCGAACTGACGTTAAAAGTAGTTCGTTTCTTGACGATTTTAATTCTTTTCAGTATAAAAATGAATGAAACGGTGCAGAAATGAATGAAAGTTTTTCCTACTATAAAGTTGAAAAACATAAAAACATCTGCCACCTGCAACCAAACGCGTGTAACACACTAGTTAATAAATAGTTGGAGCGTGGCAGATACCTGCGGCAGATAGGTTGCAGATAAAGTATCTGCAACACGTTATATAATCAAAGAAAAAGCCTTGATTCCTTTATGCAAAGCTATGGGATAATTGGGGTGACTCTATGGAGAAATTGTGGTATCTCTACGGGGAAACGACAGTATCCTTACGTAGAAACTGTAGTGTCCCGCCTTAGAAACTCTCGTTTCCTACCGTGGAAACTGTAATTTCTAATGCCGGAAACGACAGTTCCCCGCCTGGAAACGGGAAGTTAATGCATACAATAAACTTTTTCCCTCCTGGAGAATTGGCTTATGCAAGGCTTATACTGTGTTGCAGATACTTTGATCTGCAACCTATCTGCAACAGTATCTGCAACGCTCCAACTATTTATCAACTAGTGCATTACACGCTTTTCGTTGCAGGTGGCAGATGTTTTCATGTTTTTTCAACTTTATAGTAGTTCCCAAAAGTTTCAAATAAAAACAATTATGACACCATACCATTGGTACGATGTCATAATCTTAATAGAACCATGCCAAGAAACCGAAGTCATAATGACATGATGAAATTACACTAACCTAATTTATTTATTTTTCTTCCAAAGTTTGCTCATATCTTCCAGTGTCTTACCTTTCGTTTCAGGTACCCAACGCCAAACGAAGATGGCAGCAGCCACACAGATTATTCCATATAAACTATATGCAAACATTGGGCTGAAGTCGTACAGTGCCGGGAAAGTAGAAGATACAATGTAATTGAATATCCATTGGAATGCTACGGCGATTGCTACCGCTTTACCACGGATCGTGTTCGGGAATATTTCCGAGATCAACACCCAGCAAATCGGTCCCCAAGACATCATAAAGAATGCTGCATACACAATCACTGAAAGTACCGGTAGAATACCCTTTATTGCCATGCTATCACACATTGCTACTGCAAAGGCTCCTACAGCCATACCGATAGAACCGATTATCAACAGCGGTTTACGTCCAAAGCGGTCTACAGTGAAGATTGCAACCAATGTAAAGACAATGTTTACAATACCCATAATAACTGTTTGCATCATGCCACCTCCTTCTGCACCTGCATTTTCGAAAATACGAGGAGCATAATAAAGTACCGCATTAATACCGATAGCCTGTTGGAATACAGAAAGCAAAATACCGATCACAATTACTGCCACTCCATAAGTAAAGATTTTCTCTGTCTTTTCATGAGCAGTAGCTTTAATATCATTAAGAATTTCCTGTGCTTTTGTCTTACCATTGATCTTTTCAAGGATCGAATAAGCCTTTTCATCTTGCTGTATCAATACAAGATAACGAGGAGTCTTGGGAACAAAGAACAATAACAGACCGAAGAAAGCGGCAGGGAAAGCTTCCGAACCGAACATGTAACGCCATCCTTCATAAACAGTCCACATATCAGATTCAGCACTAACAGACAGTACACCGGCTGCATCTTTCAAAATAATAGGATTTTGATGGTCGCCCATAATCAGGAAATTCACGAAGTATACTACCAACATACCGAAGATGATAGCAAACTGGTTACACGATACAAGCGTTCCACGAATATTAGAAGGAGCAATTTCAGCAATATACATCGGACAGACTGCAGAAGCCAGTCCAACACCGATACCGCCCAAAACACGATACAAATTAAAAGCAATCAGCAAATCCATGTTCGGCTTTCCATATTCGAAGAATAAGACTTCCGGATAATAAGAACCTAATGCTGAAAGGAAAAAGAGTACGGCAGCAAGCCTTAGAGAATTACGACGTCCCAAACGGGAAGCAAATATACCGGACAAAGCACCACCCAGTACACAGCCAATTAATGCACTGGAAGATGTGATTCCATGCATTACTTTATTGTATTGAAAATCAGAGGCCGAAAGGAAAAAAGCCTCCAAGCCTTTCTCTGCACCGGAAATAACCGCTGTATCGTATCCGAAAAGCAGTCCTCCCAAAATGGCGACAGAGGTTATCGAATATAGGTAGAGTTTACTACCTTCGTTCGTTGTATTAATCATGGTTATAAGTAGATAAAGTAGTGTTGTAGTAGTTGGATTTATATCACCACAGATTTCACAGATTGACACAGATAAAATTCAAAATAAGAGAGAAGAAAATTAATCTGTGACGATCCGTGTAATCTGTGGTGGGGTTAATTAGCAATACATATTCAGAATTGCTTCATAAAGTTCTTGTTTACCGCTAGTCTGCTTCGGTTCACCGTTTGCTTTTGCATAAGCAACTACATCTTCCAAAGTCAACTTGCCATCTTCAAACTCCTTACCTTTACCGCCATCGAATGAAGCGTAACGGTCAGCCAACATTTTCTTATAGGGAGATTCGTTCAGCAGAGCAGCTGCACTTTCCAATGCACGAGCCATAGCGTCCATACCTGCGATGTGAGCGATGAAGATATCTTCCAGGTCAGTAGAGTTACGACGAGTTTTAGCGTCGAAATTTGTTCCACCGTTACCCAAGCCGCCGTTGCGGATTATTTGCATCATAGCTTGTGTCAGTTCGTAGTTGTCAATCGGGAATTGGTCTGTATCCCAACCATTCTGATAATCACCACGGTTAGCATCGATAGAACCCAACATGCCGTTGTCTACTGCTACTGCCAATTCGTGTTCGAAAGTGTGACCAGCCAAAGTTGCGTGGTTTACTTCAATGTTCACTTTGAAATCTTTATCCAAGCCATGAGCTTTCAGGAATCCGATTACTGTTTCTGTATCTACATCATACTGATGTTTTGTCGGTTCCATCGGTTTCGGTTCGATCAGGAAAGTACCTTTGAAACCACGGGCACGAGCATAATCACGAGCGATGGTCAGCATTTTTGCCAGGTGTTCTTTTTCACGTTTCTGATCTGTATTCAGAAGAGACATATAGCCTTCACGGCCACCCCAGAATACATAGTTCTGACCACCCAGTTCGATCGTTGCATCGATTGCATTCTTGATCTGAACAGCAGCACGAGCTACTACGTCAAAATCAGGGTTAGTAGCAGCACCGTTCATATAACGTGCATGGCCAAATACGTTGGCAGTACCCCACAACAGTTTGATGCCAGTTTCAGCTTGTTTCTGTTTTGCATAAGCTACGATTGCTTTCAGATTAGCTTCGTATTCTTCGATGCTTGCACCTTCAGAAACCAAGTCTACATCGTGGAAACAGTAGTATTCGATACCCATTTTCTGCATGAATTCGAAACCTGCGTCCATTTTATCTTTTGCAGCTTGTATAGCGTCAGCATTACTATTCCAAGGGAATTGTTTTGTTCCGCCACCGAATTGGTCGCCACCTTCAGCACACAAAGTATGCCACCATGCCATAGCAAATCTCAACCAATCTTTCATCTTCTTGCCGTTGATAACCTTTTCAGCATCGTAGTAACGGAATGCCATCGGATTCTTACTATCTTTACCTTCGAACTTAATCTTTTCAATTCCCGGGAAAAATTCTTTTGTTGCCATAATTCTTTTATTTTTAAAATGGTTATTATTTAAATTGTTAATTATTTATCTGAAGAAAGAACCGGAGCCGGTATGTTACCGGTCATCGACTTTTCAAGACGGTATTTCCATTTTGCGTACGCGTCAGCATATTCTTGGCGTTTTGCCACATTAGGCTCAATCACATCCAGTTTGTCAAGCGTAGCAAATGCTTCATTGTTATCCTTGTAGATACCTGCACCGATGCCCGCACCTTTCGCAGCGCCTACGGAACCATCTGTATCGTAAAGCTCGATAGTAGCTCCTGTGACTCCCGCCAAAGTATCGCGGAAGATAGAACTCAAGAACATATTAGCGTGTCCGGCATGGATCATCTTCACAGGAATTCCCATTTGCTCCATGATATCAATGCCATATTTAAAAGAGAATACAATACCTTCTTGAGCGGCACGGATAATGTGGTGTTTGCCATGTGCATTGAAGTCCAGTCCACGGATGCTGCAACCGATTTCTTTATTATTCAACATACGTTCGGCACCATTACCAAAGGGCAGAATACTGATTCCTGCACTGCCGATAGGAGCTTTGGAAGCCAATACATTCATTTCATTATAAGATATTCCTTCGGGAGCAATGTTGCGTTTTACCCATGAATTGAGAATACCCGTTCCGTTGATGCAAAGCAATACTCCCAAACGTGTCTGGTCTATGGTATGATTGACATGCGCAAAGGTATTGACGCGTGACTGCGGATCATAGTTCACTTCACCGTTCACACCATAAACCACTCCTGATGTTCCTGCCGTAGAAGCAATCTCTCCCGGATTAAACACGTTCAAAGAAAGGGCATTGTTAGGCTGGTCGCCTGCACGATAAGTAATCGGTGTCCCTTCTTTCAGTCCAAGCTCTTTGGCAGCTATTGCATTTACACGTCCTTGTTCAGCGAAGGTCGGCTTAATATCTGCAATCAAAGAAGAATCAAACCCGTAATAATCCATTAAGAAATCAGCCACCCGATTGTTCTTGAAATCCCAGAACATACCTTCCGAAAGTCCGGAAACAGTTGTGCAGATTTCTCCACTCAACTTCATGGCAATATAATCGCCCGGCAGCATTATCTTATCAATCTGCTCATAGATGGTAGGTTCGTTTTCTTTAATCCACGCCAACTTGGAAGCGGTAAAGTTTCCCGGTGAGTTCAACAAATGAGAAAGACATCTCTCCTCCCCGATTGTCTCAAACGCTTTCTGACCGTATGGCACCGCACGGGAGTCACACCAGATGATAGCAGGACGCAATACATGCTGATTCTTATCAACACAAACCAATCCGTGCATCTGATAAGAGATACCGATGGCTTTAATTTCAGCGGCACTCACTCCGGATTCGGTCATAATAGCCTGCGTAGCCAACTTTAAGTTTTCCCACCAACTTTCAGGATCTTGTTCCGCCCATCCGGGATTCACTGCAATAATATTCGCTTCTGTTTTCGGAAAAAATGCCGAGGATACACATTTACCAGTCTCCGCATTTACCAAACTCGCTTTTACAGACGAGCTACCTATGTCATAACCTAATAGAAACATAATTTTATTTACGATTAAACGATTTACTATTTACGATTTAACGCTCAATGCCCGACTATTAATACTTTAACATTCAACGCCTAATACTTAATATCTAATACTTGATACTTAATACTTGAATAAAGTCTACCTTCTCACCTTATTATATATCTTCTTATCAAATTTATAATAACGGGCAGCACGGTGAGCCACTCCTTGTTGTTTTTCTTCCAAAGGAACTACATATTCCATCATTGCTATTTTTTTATGGAAGTTACGCACGTCCACGGCTTTGTCGTATACTAATTCAAAAAGAGTCCTTAATTGTGCGGCTGTAAATTTACGCGGAAGCAGTTCGAACAACATGGAAGGATTAAATTCTACGAACTGACGAATATAAGTCATTGCCTCCTTTATAATCAGATTATGGTCGAAAGCCAGTGTTTTCACGTCTTTCAAAGCGACCCAGCAAGCCTGGTGATCGTCCAGATTCTTATCCAACGTACGGTCTATCTTCACCATCGACAAATATGCAATGGTAACAATACGCTCCACTTTTGACTGCATAGCTCTTTCCAACCAACGTACATCTTTCGGATTACTCGTTCTGTTTTTAGAACCAAATGCTTTAAACTGCATCAGATTCACATTTTTAAGTCCTGTCAGTTCATACAAAACTCGTTGTGCAGCTTCATCCAAGGCTTCATCCATATAGATAAGACTTCCGGGAAGTTTCATATCATGATATACTTCTCCATTATCCTCACCTGCACGTTTTACAAGCAACACTTTCAGTTGTTCTCCGTCAAAACCAATCACTACACAGTCTACTGATATATGATTGTTTGCTAAAGGTGTATTTTTCTGTAAATTTTGCATATACATTTCTTTAAGACGATGCAAATATAGAGGCTACAAACCATCAAAACAAAATAAGAAACATGCTATAAAACATTGTTTTTCATATAAATACATATCATACATTCTACAATATGAATAGTTAGTGTTATCTTACGAATTACAATATGTATTTTAGTATTTCCGCGAGTGAGTAATTGTATAAAGTACAAAAACTAGATGGACGCTTTATTATCAGTACTTTTCATATCATTTCCAGCAGATAGCGGTAAAGGTACTTATTGTATTTTAAACGATATGCCATTTTGTACCTTATCGTTTTTTATTCTATCTTTGTCGGGTAAATATTAAAAAAACTAAAATGGAACGTCATCCAGTCATTTTATCCATTGCCGGCTCCGATTGTTCGGGAGGCGCAGGTATTCAAGCAGACATAAAAACAATCTCCGCTTTAGGTGGCTATGCGGCATCGGCTATTACTGCCATCACCATACAAAACACACTGGGAGTACGTGCCGTACAATCTATCGCCCCTGACATTGTTCGTGGACAAATAGAAGCAGTGATGGACGACCTGCAACCGGTTGCCATCAAAATAGGAATGGTAAATGATATTCAAATTGTTCGTGTGATTTCCGACTGTTTACAAAAATATTCACCTGCATACGTCGTCTACGATCCGGTAATGGTGTCTACCAGCGGAAAGAAACTCATGACAGATGAAGCTATAGAAGAAATAAAAAAAGAACTTTTGCCGCTTGTGACATTAATCACCCCCAACATCGACGAAGCGAAGGTGCTTACAGGTAAAAGTATTCACAACATTCAAGACATGCAGGCAGCCGCCAAAATGCTGACGGACGATTATCACACTAGCATCTTGTTAAAAGGCGGACATCTGGAGGGAGACAATATGTGCGACCTTTTGCACACGTCCGAATCTATCTATCATATATATGAGGAGAAAAAGATAGAAAGCCATAACCTGCATGGAACCGGGTGTACCCTCTCCTCTGCCATTGCTACTTATCTGACCAAAGGATACCCCATGCGAGAATCCATCCAGCACGCTAAAACGTATATCACTCAAGCTATTATCGCAGGAAAAGAATTGAATGTCGGACACGGCAACGGCCCTTTATGGCATTTTCCGGACTCCGTTGCACAAATGTGTACATTTTGTGCGGTTGTATCATAAAAATACGTAACTTTGCACCCGCAATTAAAAATCAATTAAATAATAAAAATATGAAAGCATTTGTATTTCCCGGTCAAGGCGCTCAATTTGTAGGAATGGGTAAAGACCTGTATGAAAACTCAGCTTTAGCAAAAGAATTGTTTGAAAAAGCAAATGATATCCTCGGATATCGCATTACAGATATCATGTTCGACGGCACAGACGAAGATCTTCGTCAGACAAAGGTTACTCAGCCTGCCGTATTCCTTCACTCTGTTATCTCTGCTCTTTGCATGGGTGATGACTTCAAACCGGAAATGACTGCCGGCCACTCACTCGGCGAATTCTCTGCATTGGTAGCTGCCGGTGCATTGAGTTTTGAAGATGGTTTGAAACTTGTGTATGCACGTGCAATGGCTATGCAGAAAGCTTGTGAAGCTACTCCTTCTACTATGGCTGCCATTATAGCATTGCCTGATGAGAAAGTAGAAGAAATCTGCGCAGCAGTAAATGCAGAAGGTGAAGTTTGCGTACCGGCTAACTACAACTGCCCGGGACAAATCGTTATCTCCGGTTCTGTACCAGGTATCGAAAAAGCTTGCGAACTGATGAAAGCGGCCGGAGCTAAACGTGCCCTTCCGCTGAAAGTAGGTGGTGCTTTCCATTCTCCATTGATGGACCCTGCCAAAGTTGAATTGGAAGCTGCTATCAAGGCTACGGAAATTCATACTCCTAAATGTCCGGTATATCAGAATGTAGACGCACTTCCTCACACTGATCCTGCAGAAATCAAAAAGAACCTGGTTGCCCAGCTGACTGCTTCCGTACGCTGGACACAGTCTGTTAAGAATATGGTTGCCGACGGTGCTACTGATTTTACAGAATGTGGCCCGGGTGCAGTACTTCAAGGACTGATTAAGAAAATTGACGGTACTGTCAACGCTCACGGTATTGCATAAGCATCCGTAAGAAAGACTTTATCTTTAAATATATGAAGCGTGTTGGTAACTATTGCCAACACGCTTTTTTATATTAAGCCTATTCATAGCATACGGATTAACATGTTGTATAACACCCCATTACTTTTCTTTTCCGGCAAACTTTCCGTATCTTGCTATTGTTTTTATTACAGGAATCATTTACTCAAATTTATGAGCCATGAAAATACATGAATATCAAGCGAAAGAGATTTTCTCCAAGTACGGAATACCTGTCGAGAGGCACACTTTATGCCGTACAGCCGCAGGTGTCATAGCCGCTTACCGGAGGATGGGAACAGACAGGGTGGTTATAAAAGCACAGGTATTAACCGGAGGCCGGGGAAAAGCCGGAGGAGTGAAACTGGTAAACAATACGGAAGATGCTTATCAGGAAGCTAAAAATATTCTCGGAATGAGTATTAAAGGACTTCCGGTCAATCAAGTACTGGTTAGTGAGGCGGTAGATATTGCTGCCGAATATTATGTCAGTTACACCATCGACCGAAATACACGTTCTGTCGTTCTGATGATGAGTGCATCCGGCGGTATGGATATCGAAGAGGTAGCCCGTCAGACACCGGAGAAAATCATCCGATATTCAATCAATCCATTTATTGGTCTTCCCGACTATCTGGCAAGGCGTTTTGCTTTCTCCCTCTTTCCTCAAATGGAGCAGGCGGGTAAAATGGCGGCCATCCTTCAGGAACTTTATAAGATCTTCATGGAAAATGATGCATCATTAGTGGAAGTAAATCCGCTGGCACTAACCAAGAAAGGTACGTTGATGGCTATTGACGCAAAGATTGTTTTTGATGACAATGCGCTCTATCGCCATCCAGAGGTACATGCTTTATTTGATCCGACGGAGGAAGAAAGAATAGAAGCAGACGCTAAAGATAAAGGATTCAGTTATGTCCACATGGATGGTAACATCGGTTGTATGGTAAATGGTGCCGGACTCGCTATGGCTACTATGGACATGATTAAACTTTATGGAGGTCAGCCAGCCAATTTTCTCGACATTGGTGGTAGTTCCAATCCTGTCAAGGTAATTAAAGCCATGAAACTTTTATTGCAGGATGAAAAAGTGAAAGTGGTCCTGATTAATATTTTTGGAGGAATCACCCGCTGTGATGATGTAGCAATGGGGCTTCTTCAGGCATTCGAGCAGATAAACAGTAATATACCTGTTATCGTACGGCTTACAGGCACTAATGAGCATATCGGACGGGAACTGTTACGGAATTACAGCCGTTTCCAAATAGCCACAACGATGAAAGAAGCTGCTCTTATGGCTCTGAAAGCATAATAAGTACCCAAATCATTAATAAATAAAGCAATTATGAGCATATTAATAGATAAATCCACCCGCCTGATTGTACAGGGAATCACCGGGAGAGACGGGCTTTTCCACGCCAAGAAGATGAAAGAATACGGAACCCATGTTGTTGGAGGAACTTCTCCGGGCAAAGGAGGAACAGATGTAGACGGCATCCCCGTATTCAATACTATGTATGACGCGGTTGAACAAACGAAAGCCAATACTTCTATCATTTTTGTTCCGGCACGTTTTGCGGCAGATGCCATTATGGAGGCAGCAGATGCGGGCATCCGGTTAATTGTCTGTATTGCGGAAGGAATCCCCACGCTGGATGTAATTAAGGCGCACCAGTTTGTCGAACAAAAAGGTGCTATGCTGATCGGCCCCAACTGTCCGGGACTGATCTCTCCGGGAAAAAGCATGGTAGGCATTTTACCGGGACAGGTCTTTTTAGAAGGGAATGTCGGGGTTATCAGTCGTAGCGGAACACTTACTTACGAGATTGTGTATCACTTAACAGCTAATGGTATGGGACAATCCACCGCTATCGGCATCGGGGGCGATCCTGTTGTAGGTCTTCATTTCCGTCAACTGCTGGAGATGTTCCAAAATGATCCGGAAACAGAAGCAATCGTTCTGATTGGAGAGATTGGAGGAAATGCGGAAGAGCAAGCGGCCGAATATATCCGCAATAATGTAACCAAACCTGTGGTAGCATTTATTGCCGGGCAATCAGCTCCTCCGGGAAAGCAGATGGGACATGCAGGAGCTATCATTTCGGGAAGTTCCGGTTCGGCAAAAGAGAAGATTGAATCTTTAGAAGCTGCCGGTATCCGGGTAGCACAAGAACCTTCGGATATACCGAAATTATTGAAAAGATAAACTCCCAAAGAGAAAGAAAAGACAAAAGTAGTCATATCATAACAGATGCAGATTCACTCCCTCAAATAAGTAATTACATACTTATCGTTTAGAGTAAATCTGCATTTATTTTACATACCTTTCTTTATACCTAATTTTATAAGAAGAGCATTCATAGGATATGCACAGAAGAAACCGAAAAGCATAGCCAACTGCATCATAAACCAGAATATCCATGTGTCTTTGGGTAATGGTTCATTGATGAACAATACAAAATAGACAATCGCCATCCAGCCATACATTCCTACCTGCCAGGATAAAAGAGAAAAGAAATCCGCTTTGAAAGCACGAGCCAAGGCATTACCTACCGATATTTTTTCCATCTCCCGAATAGCATAGAATTGGAAATAAACACCAATCATCAAAGCCAGAATAAAGTCAAGTACCCAATTACCAAAGAGCTGACTTCCTGCCACAGTTACAGGAACATAGTTTGTGAACCACTCTCCTATGATATCTGCCAATGTACATCCTGCACCACAATGAAGCGCCGACAAAGCTACCGATTGCCAATAAGGACGTTGCATTCCCTGCATCGACATTTCTCCCTGCATGGCCATATCCATCTCCATATTATCTTTCATACCGGACATATCCATTCCCTTCATATCAGACATATCTTTCATGCCAGACATATCCATTTTCATCCCATCATCCTCAGCTTTCATCGGACTACTCCGTCCAAACTTATTATACGCCCATAAAGCTAAATAACTTCCCCATAATGCAGATAATATCCAGACTGCATTCATTATCTTCATTGATTGCGGACGATGTGTCAGGTCTATGGCAATATGTACTGCAATTCCGATACCTGAACATACTAAGAAAACGGCTATTAAATTGAGCATGGCTGTATGTTTTTTAAAGATTCAGATTACAAAACATCCTTTATTTGTGAATAGTTCACCCCATTACTTTAATTTTATCCCGTCGAACTATTCCCTACACGAGTTGTTATCATTTTATAATCAAAACAATAGAATTATGAGCAGACGTAGACAATTAGAGCATGAAGTATCTGTTGCTCAAGAAAGAATAAAGAAAGCTGCAAAAGATACACCGAAGGATATCCTGAAATTATGGGAACAAGAGCTGGTAGACCTGGAATTGGAACTCAATAATATGGTGGATGATGAAGAAGATAACAATGAGGATTAACAGAAGAAAGGCGCGCTAGTTACCTAGTGCGCCTTTCTCTATTACTGTATATGTATTCAGTATTAATTCTTTGGCAATGCTTCTTTTACTACCATTGAACGACCTACATATTCTGCACCGTTCAATTGTTCGATAGCTTTAGCAGCTTCTGCATCATCCGGCATTTCGATAAACGCAAAACCTTTTGATCTTCTAGTTTCACGATCTGTGATTAACTTTACTGAAGCAACTGTTCCATACTCTTCCATTACATGTCTCAAATCTGATTCCTTAACATTATAGCTAAGATTTCCAATGTACAAATTCATAAAATACAAATATAAAAAATTAATAATTCAATAAGAAAGTTTTAGGAAGATCTTAATTAGAGATGGATATGCTCAAATAAATGAGAAGATTCATGTAAAAAAATCAAATCGTAATAAACCTCTTTATTGTTGTTGGTACAAAGGAAAGCATTATTTGGGGATATTGCACTATATTCTCTCCTTTTTCTTTCTGCAAAACATCTTTTTTATGAAAATAGGCCAATACTTAACGTTCTTATTCTTTTTATACCAAGCCATTCCATGTAAACTACCGGATTAGTCTTTCTGCAAATTCTTCGCTACAAATTCCTCAAAAAACGTTTTCTTATAGTTTCCACCTCCTATTCCTATCTCATAAGACTTAATAAAAATATCATTGGTATCAAAAGAGTCAATCCGTGAGGTATTGACAATATAGGACTTGTTTATCCGGAGAAACTGTTTAGCGGGCAGTTGCTCATGAATATTTTTCAGATTCATCTTAGTAATCACCCGCTGACCTTCCAATTGGAGAATGGAATAATCCTTTAGTCCTTCAATAAAAAGAATATCACTGAAGTTTATCTTGATATAGCGTCGTTCCGATTTGATGAAGATATATTCTTCCTGTATCTCCTCCACTCTTTCGGCTGTTTCCGACAATAACAGTTTATGATATGCTATTGCCTTATTGACTGCTTTCAGAAAACGGTTCATTTCAATGGGCTTCACCAGATAATCAATGGCACTTACTTCATAACTATCGAGTGCATATTCCGCATACGCCGTTGTAAAGACAATCAACGTATTCACGGGAATGCTTTGTGCAAATTCTATTCCGGTAATTCCCGGCATCTGAATATCAAGGAAAATCAGATCAACCGTATATTCATTTATATAAGCGGACGCTGCGATAGCATTATTAAAGCTACCCACCAATGTCAGTTGTGGAATCTGCTCCACCAATGACTTCATACCTTTGCGAGCTACCGGCTCGTCATCAACAATAATACAATTCATAAGTTTAGATGTAAGTTGACATTATAAGTTGTTTCTTTATCTTCTATCTGTAACGTATACCGTGATTCATAAAGTAAATCCAGTCTGCGTTTCACATTGGCCAATCCTATTCCCCCTTCCCGCTTAACAGGAACACGGGGCTTAGAATTTTCGCAACGAAACGTCAACCGTTTATTATGCACAGAAAAATACAGGTGAACATAAGATAAATTGTCGCTATCCAAATTATGTTTCACCGCATTCTCTACAAAAGGGATAAACAATAACGGAGGAATACAGATATTCTCCATATTTCCCTCTTGAAAGATTGTATATTCAAAATGATCCCTTCTCACCTTCTCCAATTCAAGAAAGCTGGTGAGAAACTGTATATCTGCAGTAAGAAATACTTCTCTTCTTGTACTGTCATTCAACTGGTAGCGAAGTAGATTGTCCAGTTTCTCCAATATCTGTGAAGCCTCATCCGGAGCATCCTTTACCAAAATATTGGCATTATTCAGCATATTAAAAAGAAAATGCGGATTGATCTGTTTCTTTAATTGTTGCAATTCTGTCTGTTTAGTCGCCTTCTCCAATTCAAGAATCTTTTTATCGGAGACAACCCAACGGCGGAATAGTTCAAAGCTCGTACAGCCACCTGCACTTAATAGCAGTACTAATACTCCATAAGCAATACTATCAAAAGAAACAGCGTGGTTATCCTGTATACAAAACCCACGAATACCGTATCGTTGATATAATGGAGACAGAAATATAAATCCTAATAATACACTCACTAAATTGACTCCGAGAAACGAAATCCAATAACACCATAACTTGCGCTTGGCTTTATACAGGAAACGGGGCACTAACCAATATATATTCAGATAGATAGGAAATGCAAAAACCAATATACTAACCGGATATGCATATAGGAAACCTTCTCTAGTAAAATCTCCATATACATTCTGAAAGCCCAAAAAGAGTATAATAAATAGCAATAGTAAGTTACTGATAAGCCTGAAACGGTCATTTACCAGATTCTTCCCCCATTCGTATACATTCCAGGTATCTTTCATAATTCCAACATTAAACCAATGGTACACAGTGCCTCATCATTATAGCCACTTTTTAATTGATAACCTCCCGGATATAACAAGTCCAATCGTTGCCGTAACTTGTCAAAAGCAGGTGCTACTTGCAGACTTTCCTTTTTTCGCAGACAGTATGTACAAATAAATCGAAGCTGATTCTCTTCCATTTGAAAATCGATCCTTATATTTTCTCCCTTTCCATTCTCTCCACATACAGTTGTCTGAATCACATATTCTATCACAGGCATAAACAATAAAGGAGGAACTTGTATATAACGCACTTCATTCAGGATGTTGACTTCAAAATTAAACTCCGGATTACATAGTTTCTCCAACTTCATATAATCAGTCATAAAATCGATATCATCTCCCAACAATACCTGTTGCCGTTCACTTTCATAAAGTTGGTATCTAAGCAACCGACTTAATTTAAAGATAAGCAATGACGCCTTTTCTCCATCTTCTCCCAGCAAGGTTCGTACCTTATTCAATATTCTCGAAAAAAACTCCGGTTGGAGTTGATCTTTCAAATGATTTAGATCAGTCTGTATGCTAATATTCTCCAATTCATTTAATCGTTGTTGATAGGCCACCCAACGATGCAGAAAAATAGTAAAAGAAAAAGCCAGGAAATAGAGTATCAGTGCCAATGCATTTATCAACAGAAAGAAAGGGAGATCACTGTTTAGTCTTTGCATCTGTTCGGGTATAACATAATATTGCCCTAGAAAACAAATAGCACCAACCATGGCGGTCAGCATAAATCCAACAAGGCAACTCAAATATATGATATACTTTTTATATCTACGCTGAAACAGATAACCGGGAATTAACCAGTAAGTATGCAGATTTATGATTCCCCATAGAATGACAGAAAGTAAAAGACTAACTCCCGTAGAAAGATTTAGCCCTAAACTATCGCTTTCGACAAAAGTGCCTCTGAACACTAAAAAGGAGACTACAAGAAATATCCCAATTTGCTTCAGTAACGTATATAATAGTATCTTAACTGACATCAGGCGATAAAGTTACCATTTTTTTAGAACTTATACTTCATTCCCACCGAAACATACATTGCCGGTTTAAAATATGGATCAGTATCTTTAGACATATCTTCGAAGAAAGCCTTTAAAGTGCGGGTAGTGTAATAAGCTATTCTGCTACACGACACACCGGCAGTAGCAGTGATTGAAAAAGAATTCCCCATACTTACTTCCGGTTGTAAACCTACAATAATGAATTGCTGGGAAAACATAGTATCTTTTCCTTCTCTTTCCAACAATGCCAATGACCCGTTCATCTCTGCCACGATCCTTAGATTCAGATATTTATTCATTTTCATTCCTGCCGATACTTCCATGGCATTCAGCATCGAAACTTTAATTTGATAACGTCCTTCAGTGCTCCAATCAAAATAAATAGCAGGAAATACCATCGGATAACCAAATGTGTTGTTCACAGCCAAACCAGCCCCAAGAGATAAATTGGACTTGAACTGCCGGATGAAAATAACTCCTCCCTGTCCCAGAACATTCTTCAGTTTTACATCAGAAGAGGTATAGACGCCTGCACCGACAGTCGTCAACAAAAGCCATTTTTTGCTGATAGGGCGAATATTGGTTACGCTCAACTGCATATTTATAATTTGATCTATGTCTATGTAAGATTGAAGATTCTTATTATTCATTGCCGTATAGCTTCCTCCTGCCGAAATCATCCAAAGAGTTGGCTGATTTCTTTCATTCATTTTCTGTGATACGGGAATATTGACGTTCCCTTCCACAAAGCACATATCCCCTTTCCCGGGATACTGTCCATTTTCATCTTTATATCGGGAAGAAGATATATACCCGGTTTTCACAGTAACCTGTGCCTGTATATTTTCAGGAAGTAATAGAAACAAGGCGAACGCACTTAACAAAATAATCCTCATTCTTTTATCTGTTTTAGGGTTTGAATGAGACAAAAGTAGAGTTTTACCGATCTGCGTAGAGAGTTTGTAGACCAAACCCGGCATTAAGTAGACCAAACCTGTAAATTTGTAGCCTGTTTGGTCTGAATGTATTATATAAAAAAATAAAAGACTACCTTTCAACCGAAGATAGTCTTTTATCCGTATATCATTTTTTAATTATCCACAATGGAAATACTTATGTACGAGATCTAACATCTCCATCGGCTTTCCTTCCAAATCCGCACGCAATGTTTTATCTTCATAACCACGAAGTCTGCGGATGATACCGTCAATCATTGCCGGGCTGAATACATTATATTGTTCAAAGATTGCCCGTTGTTGTTGCAGGCAATCGGCAGAAGCTTCACAGCTATCCGGCAGTTGCGCCAGTGATTTCAGCTTATCTTCGTTTTCTTTCTGATGGATATTCACATTTACATAAGTTTTTTCAGCAATGTCCAGCGCATTTTCAATCTCAAAACCATGACGGCAGGCAACAGCCAAACCAGCCAACAGTTGATACAAATCTGCCGAACCATCCGGAGAGCGCATTTCTACAGTCTGCTTCTGGCTGGTGTCAAAATGACTTTCAGCTTCCAACGGATTTGCCAATGTACACATATCTGTTTTTGCAGCCCATCCCAGAGGTACACGCACTAATACAGAGCGGTTACGATCTCCCCAACAAACATTGGTAGGTGCTTCCTGATGAGGAACGAGACGGAAATAAGAAGTAGGGTTGGTATTTCCAAAAGCAGTAATTGACGGAGCAAGCACCATCATTCCGGCAATTGCCTTGCGTGCTGTTTCCGACAAAACACCGTCTTTCAGCATCTGGTTCTTTCCGTCTTTCATGATACGCATGTGGACATGCAAGCCCGAACCTGCTTTACCTGCCGTAATCTTTGGAGCAAAGGTTACATTGTATCCATATCTAAATCCCAGGTTACGAATCACCCATTTGGCAATCATTAATTGATCTGCTGCCTGCGATACGGGAACCGGCAGGAATTCTATTTCATTCTGCTCATAGATATAACCATCCAGCGTAAAATTACCCACTTCGGAATGTCCATACTTTATTTGCCCGCCTGTCTGTGCGATGTAAGACATACATTGAGTACGGAACTCATTGAATTTAGCATAAGGACCCGATTCGTGATAACCACGTTGGTCGGTTGCCTGAAACATACCAGTATCCGGAGCTATTACATAATATTCCAATTCGCCCATTGCCTGAAATTCCATTCCGGTAACTTCTGTAAAAGTTTTGCTTGCTTTGTAAAGAGTGTGTTCTGGTGCACTTTCGAGGGGTTCACCGTCTTTATTGAAGAAAGAGCACAGCATAGACAGCGTCGGAATCTCGGCAAACGGATCAACGAATGCTGTGCAAAAACGGGGAATTACATAAAGGTCACTACTGCCCGCTTCTATAAATGAGAAAAGGCTGGAACCGTCTACCCGTTCTCCACATGTGAGAATAGCTTCCAGATAAGCTTGATTGTTGATGACAAAGTTCAGAGTTTTCAGACGCCCGTCTCCCGCCGGATACATAAAATTAACCATGCGGATATCTTTTTGCTGGATAAATGAGATAATGTCAGCTTTTGTAAACTCTGAAGTTTGTTTTTGAAGGAATGCCACCAACTGGTTAGCATTCATTGATAAATCATAATTCATAATCGGTTGTTTTTCGTTGTTGTATGATTAAAACGGTTTGTTGAATGCCAAAGATAAGGAAAAGATGGAAAATCGAGTAAGAAAAGATTTAATTATTTCTTTGCTATGTTGCATTTATGTCTATTATCCTATTTAAAACGCTTCAGGTCTTTCTTCTCAAAAATCCATTCCGGAGTGTATAGTTTCCCTGCATCCGTTTCCGTCAGCTCGTACCAGGGAGAAAGGTTGCGGCTGGTTGGATTGACCAGGATATGAATCTGTTGGGCAGGCATATAGCTTTGTGCCAGGAGAAATACTTTCTTCCCGGTATTCGGATGAATGGCAACATCCATAACAATCACAGCATGACCGGGTGAACCACCTTTAATAAAGACATCCCCGGGTTGCAAGGAAGTATAAAGCACAGCTGGGAGTTCACGAGATAAAGAGGCAGTTCCGGCATACATAAAAACCATATCGAGATAGTTACGGAAAGTTTTATAGGAATAATCCACTCCCTTGCCCGAAGCATACCATTGAACCTGATTATCGTTGACTTTTATTCGATTTCCCTCCGCCCATTTCTTATATTCGGCAGTAAATCCACTTGTGAAGTTGAATTTTATGTCTGCATACCGTTTATGTTTCCACAGATATTCCGCCCGCAAGCGTATCACTGCATCGGCACACTGCTGCAAATCACGATTACCTATCTCCATATCTACGACTGCAAATGCGGCTGCCTGATTGGCTTTTTCTTTTCCATTGTAAAGTAACACTTTACTGCCTTTAGGCAATAATGGCAAATTGCGCAAATAAGTTGTAAACGAATTATCGGAGCAGGTCTCTCTAACATATCCTGACGGAGGAGCGATTCTATCCGCAAGCCTCTCCTGTCCCCATGAGTGAAAGACTATGAGAAGCAAGCCTGCACATATTAACAAATACTTCATATCGGTTTTTCTTATTCCATATCCGGACAAATATAAGTAATTATTATGGAAAACGAAGTTGAATGTCTGTTTTTCTCCCGATTGAAGACGCTATCGTCTTAAAAATATGTAATATCGGATTCTGACTAAAACAAAGTGGCCTATACTCTCTTTTTTCTGTAAGAATAGTGCGAACTTTGTTTTCTACAAATTATAATAGTGTTTTTATGGAACAGGTGGTAGATTTAGCTTTACCAGAATACTTTGAAAGAATATCCGCAGAAGCTACCTTTCAGGAGCAATTGTCCGTCATAGATATAGATAACTCCCGTCGTTCGCCGGTTCAAGTCAAAAACTATCCGATACGCTTAAAAGGCTATTCCCTCATCTTTGTTCTTTCCGGAGAAATTACAATAGGAATAAACTATTTATCGCATACACTGAAAAAGAACATGGTGATGCAGGTGTATCCGGATGATATTATAGAGCACACAGCTTATTCAGCCGATTTCAAGGGCTATCTCATCATTCATTCTGCTGAATTGAAAAAGGAAATAATGGCTATGACATCCGGCATCCGTCTGCAACAGGCGGGTCAGTTGAAGAAATTACATACCAGGCAAGAGTTGAGTGAGGAAGAAAGCCAACGTTTGAGAAAACAGGTTGAACTCATTAAAAGTTATATTCCTGATAAAGAACACGTCTACCACTCTTATGTCATCAAGAATCAGATTATAAATCTATTCTTTGACCTTGACAACTGCCGCTGGCATAGGTATGGCGACGGAGAGCTGGGACTATCCCGCAGTGAAACCCTCCGTCAACGGTTCAGGGAATTACTTATGGAAGAATGCCGGATGCACAGAGAAGTCACTTTTTATGCAGACAAACTTTGTGTTACTTCTGATTATTTATCGAAAGTGGTCAGAGAATATGATGGGCAGTCAGCAGCAAAGTGGATTATCAATGCAGTGATTACAGAAGCCAAAATTCTACTTCGTGAACCGGACAAGACGATCAACCAAATCGCAATAGAATTGAACTTCCCGGATCAGTCTACATTCGGGAAGTTCTTTAAAAGGAATACAGGTCTCTCACCATTGGAGTACAAGAAAGGTGAAAAGACAACGAATGGCGTTAGAATTTAAACAGCCCGTTCTCGTCCAGATTAATCGGTAACATTGCCGAATTGGAAGCATATTCTTTAGGAATCATCTGCTCGATACGTTGCAAATCCTCCGGACTAAGGTGAATATCAATCGCTTTCACAGTATCGTGGAGCTGATCGACAGTACGCGAGCCTACCAAAGCCAATATGTCATTCCCCTGCGCCAATACCCATGCAATGGCGAGTTGCGATACAGATACGTTCTTCTCATCGGCCATTTCTTTCAACAGTTCGAGCCGTGAAACAGCTTGCTTTAATTTCTCAGCAGCTTGCGGTGGCATCCGCTGACTCAATCCCGCAACTTTTCCGGCAGGATTGCTACCTCCAATTACTCCATGAAAGAGATTAGCAAATGTAACCACATCAATACCCAATTCTCGTGCAGTGGGTAGAATCCCCTCTTCAATGTCACGATCCAGCAAGGAATATCGTACTTCAACCAAACTGATAGGATGAACGGCATGCGCCCGACGCAACGTTTCAGCATCTATCTCGGTGATCCCGACACTACGCACATAACCAGCTTTTACAAGATCAGCAACGGCACCAATAGTATCTTCCACCGGGATGTGCGGATTGATACGTGCTGGCTGATAGAGGTCAACATAATCTGTGCCTAATCGTTTCAAGGTGTAAGCCAGATAATTTTGTACGTTCTGCGGACGGACGTCAATACCATAGAACCGATCATCTGGAGTGAGCATTCCACCAAACTTGACGGCGATAAAAATGTCTTCGCGCTTCCGGGTTTTCAAAGCCTCGCGGATCACCAGTTCACTTTCTCCGTGACCATAAAAGTCCCCTGTGTTCAGATACGTAATTCCACTGTCCAGCGCGGCATGTATCGTGTCGACTCCCTGCTGAACGTCAGCCATTCTCATGGCACCCAGTCCGATACGTGAAAGGGTGATACCATTGGTTTCTTTATTCAAATACTTCATTGTTTCTTTTATTATATAGTACTAATTCGATTGCAAATTTCGGATAAATTCCTTCATGATACCAGAGCAATATCCGTTCATTTTTGGTCATTATCCGTCAAGAAGCCTCTTTCTCATGAAATGTCTCAAACATACTGATTATAAAAACCAATTGACTGCCTCAACTGTTTTATTTGAATAGAACTATTAAAACTACCGTCACATGAAAAAGGATATTCTAAAAGACCTGCTGGCAAAGCCCGGAAAGAAACATTTGGTATCGGATTTTGACTCGTCATTCACTGGCGATTTATCCAAACAAGACGCTAAAGAGCAACTGGCAAAGGATATTGAGAAGCTTTCGGAGCTGCAAAGTATGCTTTATGCACAAGACCGGTATTCAATCCTGATTATCTTTCAGGCGATGGATGCTGCAGGAAAAGACGGGACTATCAAGCATGTGATGTCCGGCATTAACCCACAGGGATGCCAGGTGTATTCGTTCAAACAACCGTCTGCTGAAGAACTGGACCATGATTATCTCTGGCGTATCAATCGCTCTCTCCCGGAAAGAGGACGAATCGGCATTTTCAACCGTTCGCACTACGAAGATGTGCTGATTGCCAAAGTGCATCCGGAAATTATTCTATCCAACAAGTTACCAGGTGTCGAAACCATAAATGACATTGATCCCGACTTCTGGAAGCGTCGTTATCGACAGATCAACGATTTTGAACGCTATCTGACGGAGAATGGAACGATTGTCCTGAAATTCTTTCTCAATGTATCGAAAGCCGAACAGAAAAATCGATTCATGGAGCGACTGGACGATGCATCTAAAAACTGGAAATTCTCTTCGGCGGACATCAAAGAGCGTCAATTCTGGGAGGACTATATGAATGCTTATGCCGATGTACTGACGGAGACATCAACGGAACTGGCTCCATGGTATATAATCCCTGCCGATAATAAATGGTTCATGCGTTACGCAGTAGGACGAATTATTTGTGACCGGATGCAGCAATTGGATTTACATTACCCCAAACTGTCGAAAGAGGGATTGGAAAAGCTGGAAGAGTGTAAGAAAAGTGTATCAAACATTAACTTTTAAATCACTTGCGCTTATCCTTTTTTATTCTAACTTTGTAGAAAGACCTACATACAGAACTAAAATTGATAAGCTTATGGACATCCAAACTTTTATTCAAAATTTCAAAGAGGCATTCGGAGAAAATGCTGAATTGCCTCTTGTTTTCTGGTACTCGGACGAGCAAAAAGGAGAAACAGAAAAGATAAACGGTTGCTTCTTCAAAGGTATGAAGACGGTAAGAGATGGTGGTATTATCAGCCTGAATGCTGAAAACATCGGTTGTGGCGGCGGTAAATTCTATACTGGCTTCACCGAAATGCCAGAACGTGTACCGACTTTCGTTTCGCTCAAAGAGAAATACAAACAGACTCCTGAAATGGTCATCGACTTTATACAGCAAATCGGAGTTCCCCGAACAGAAAACAAGTATCTTCATTTTGCACGTATAGATAAGGTAGAAAGCCTTGAAGAAATAGAAGGTGTCGTATTTCTGGCAAATCCGGATATGCTTTCGGGCTTGACCACTTGGGCTTTTTATGATAATAACGCAGCAGATTGCGTCGTTTCTACCTTTGGTTCCGGCTGTAGTGCTGTAGTGACGCAAGCCACGATAGAAAATCGTAAAGGAGGCAAACGCACTTTCCTCGGTTTCTTCGACCCATCGGTTCGCCCTCATTTCGAAGCTGACAAACTAAGCTATACCATACCTATGTCCAGATTTAAAGAGATGTATGAGACGATGCGCCAAAGTTGTCTATTCGATACGCATGCATGGGGAAAGATTAAAGAAAGAATGAACGGATAATCTCCCATAACGAAATTGCATATCATTATACAATTATCGGGACATTAGGTATGCTTATTCCGAACATACAAGGCTTCTCTTTCGTTGTTATAGGAAGAAACTGCCACTTGATACTGACAATTCATTATCAAGACAGATATTTTCTGAATATCAATCCCTGCCTGTCCTATTTTGTTTCCCAGTGTGGAACTTATAGTTTCACGCTTTGAAACCATCAGTTTCACACCGAGAAACCATTAGTTTCATGCCGGGAAACTAAAAGTTTCAAGCGCCTGAAACTTTCTTTTCCTACAGGATTAAAATAATATATCAGTCGGATTAAACCTTTTATCTGGAGAAAAGTCTTATTATTAATATATTATCGTTCTATTCAACATTAAAGTATCAACGAAAATGGAAACATCCGTCAAACTCTATTCGCTGAAACACAGCAATGTGAAAACCTACCTGTTCGCCTTACTATTCGTAGCGGGTAACATTGCACTTCCACAATTATGCCATCTTGTACCTTATGGTGGTCCTACCCTGTTACCTATTTATTTTTTCACGCTGATTGCGGCTTATAAATATGGTTTTCTTGTAGGATTATTGACTGCTATTCTTTCACCAGTCATCAATCATTTATTGTTTGCCATGCCCTCGGAAGCGGTACTTCCCATCCTATTAATCAAATCGTCCTTACTCGCCGGAGCTTCAGCTCTTGCAGCACGTACTATAAAATCGGTTTCATTACTGGCCATTCTTGGTGTCGTACTCACTTATCAGGTCATAGGCGTTGCATTTGAATGGGCCATCGTCGGAAGTTTCTACGAAGCAGTACAGGACTTCCGTATCGGTATTCCGGGAATGTTACTGCAATGGTTCGGCGGATACGCCCTCCTGAAAGCAATTGCCAAACTCTAAACTAATATAGAAAGATGGACAGAAGGGATTTTTTAAAAACAGTAGCTATCACCGGAGCCGCCTTGACTATACAGCGTTCGGAGGCTATGGAGGTGTTAACTCAAACAATCAATAAAGCAAACGGAAGCAATCCTGATCTGGTGGCCGTTATGGGCGGAGAACCCGAAGAGATGTTCCGCCGTGCCATAAGCGAACTGGGGGGTATGAAGCAATTCGTGAAACCGGGACAGAAAGTGGTTGTAAAACCTAATATCGGTTGGGATAAAGTGCCGGAACTGGCAGGAAATACGAATCCGAAACTGATTGAAGAAATCGTCAGACAATGTTTTGCCGCCGGAGCTAAAGAAGTGGTCGTGTTCGACCATACTTGTGACGATTGGCAGAAATGCTACAAAAACAGTGGTATTGAAGCTGCTGCCAAAAAAGCCGGAGCCAAAGTAATGCCTGCACATCTGGAGTCGTATTACAAACCAATTGATCTGCCAAAAGGCAAAAAGATGAAGAAAGCCAAAGTGCACGAAGCGATTCTGGATTGTGATGTATGGATCAATGTTCCTATTCTGAAGAATCACGGAGGTGCCAATCTGACTATCTCCATGAAAAATCACATGGGGATTGTGTGGGATCGCGGATTCTTCCACCAGAACGATTTGCAACAATGCATCGCAGATATCTGTACATTACAGAAGAAAGCTGTACTCAACGTAGTAGACGCCTACCGGATCATGAAAACAAACGGTCCCCGGGGACGCTCTGCATCCGATGTTGTACTGGCAAAAGGATTGTTTATCTCACCGGATATTGTAGCCGTGGATACGGCTGCTGCCAAGTTCTTCAATCAAGTACGTGAGATGCCACTGGATACAGTAGGACATCTCGCCAATGGGGAAGCATTGAAAATAGGAACCATGAACATTGACAAATTGAATGTCAAGCGAATTAAGATGTAAAACAACCATGTTAAGAAGGCTACGTATTGGAATATCAGCACTTTTATTTGTGCTGATTTCTTTCTTTTTTCTCGATTTCGCAGAAATATTACCGAACAGTTTTCATCGGCTGGCACATTTGCAATTTATTCCAGCCATCCTTTCACTAAGTATAGGTATCTTATTATTTCTCATTGTGTTAACGCTTTTATTCGGGCGTGTATATTGTTCTACAATCTGCCCTATGGGTATCTTGCAGGATGTGATTGCACGAATTTCCAAAGCAACGGGAAAAAAGAAAAAAAAATATAGTTACAGTCCTGCAAAAAACAAATTGCGCTGGGGTGTGCTCGGACTGACAGTGGTCGGGTTTCTATGTGGATTTACATTTATTGTTGGTTTGCTCGATCCGTACAGTGCGTATGGACGTGTAGTAGTGCACATATTCAAACCTATCTATATGCTGGGGAATAATCTGCTGGAATCACTCTTTGCCAGATTTGACAATTATACATTTTATCAGGTAGACACCTCCATCTTGAGCATTTCTTCCCTTCTCATCGCTATTATTACTCTTGCAGTCATCTTTGTAATGGCATGGAAACATGGACGGACATGGTGCAATACGATTTGTCCCGTAGGAACAATATTGGGGTTATTGAGCCGATTTTCATTATTCAAAGTCCGTATTGATACTGCCAAATGTAATGGATGCGGGCTTTGTGCCACCAAATGCAAAGCAGCTTGCATCAATAGTAAAGAACACGCTATTGATTATAGTCGTTGTGTAGATTGTTTCAACTGTTTGGGAGTATGCAAACAAAAAGCATTAGTTTACGCCCCTTCTTTAAAAAAACAGTCTGATGTAGAAACTCCTGCACCATCATCACCGGATTTGGATTCATCCAAACGCCGTTTTTTGGTTGCCGGTCTTGTTACTGCCGGAGCAACCCCCAAACTCATCTCCCAAGCCAAGGAATCTGTAGCAAGCTTGGAAGGTAAGAAGGCATACAAAAAGGAAAATCCGATCACTCCTCCGGGGTCTATCAGTCGGGAACACTTCCAACAGCAATGCACATCCTGTCATCTTTGTGTCAGCAAATGCCCTTCTCATATCTTGAAACCGGCTTTTATGGAATATGGCTTGGCAGGCATGATGCAACCTACTGTTAGCTTTGAGAAAGGATTTTGTAACTTTGACTGTACTGTCTGTGGAGATGTCTGTCCCAATGGAGCAATTCTTCCCATAAGTGTAGAGCAAAAACATCTTACACAAATGGGATATGTTGTTTTCATCGAGGAAAATTGCATTGTTTATACAGATGGAACCAGTTGCGGAGCCTGCTCCGAACACTGTCCCACACAAGCAGTAGCGATGGTGCCGTATAAGGACGGATTGACGATTCCTCATGTAAATAAAGAAATATGTGTAGGTTGTGGAGGATGTGAATATGTTTGCCCAGCCCGTCCATTCCGTGCCATCTATATCGAAGGAAATCCCGTACAAAAAGAAGCAAAACCATTCAAAGAAAGCGAAGAGCACAAAGTTGAGATAGACGATTTCGGATTCTGACCGACATGGTGCCGGAGCAGAGTTTCCATCCGTGTTTTATGTTCTATGACGGTTTATTTCAAATGTGAACAAGACAGATGGTATGGATTTAAAAAAAACTATCCATTATATTCCTCCTACTTTCAATAAATTCACTAAATTCGTGGCGAACTAAAGAAAGCAATTCATGGAGGTATTCACAAATAACTGGAATAGCCGGAAATATCAGATTGGCTATGCACTAAGCGGAGGATTTATTAAAGGATTTGCCCATTTGGGAGTCATGCAAGCTCTTTTGGAACATGATATTAAACCGGAAATCATCTCTGGAGTAAGTGCAGGGGCACTTGCAGGTGTCTTTTACGCGGACGGCAACGAGCCGCACAAAGTACTTGATTATTTCTCCGGACATAAATTCCAGGATTTAACCAAACTGGTGATTCCCAAGAAGGGACTATTTGACCTCTGTGAATTTATTGATTTTCTCCGGACTAACTTAAAAGCAAAAAATCTGGAAGAGCTACAACTTCCCCTGATTATCACAGCAACTGACCTCGATCACGGTCGCATGGTTCACTTTCATCGGGGAAGCATAGCGGAACGGGTCGCCGCTTCCTGCTGTATGCCTGTCATGTTTTCTCCGGTCAACATAGACGGCACTAACTATGTGGATGGAGGATTGATGATGAATCTTCCGGTCTCTACCCTGCGCAGGGTTTGCAATAAAGTCGTAGCTGTCAACGTAAGTCCCATCATGGCACAGGATTACAAAATGAATATTGTAAGCATTGCTATGCGCTCATTCCATTTCATGTTCCGCGCCAATACCTTTCCCGAAAGAGAAAAATGCGATTTATTAATCGAACCATACAACCTATACGGGTACAGTAACACCGAACTGGAAAAAGCTGAAGAAATCTTCGGGCAAGGCTATAATACAGCTAACGAAGTACTTAGTCAACTGTTGGAAGAAAAGGGGAAAATATGGAAATAATCTCCTATCCATCAGAAACAAGAATGAATACGAATATTAATAATCTACTCTATATGAATGACGAAAATAAAATAATTATCTACCAAGTATTCACCCGCCTGTTTGGAAATAACAACAACCACTGTGTCTACAATGGAGACATTGCCACCAATGGTTGCGGGAAAATGGCTGATTTCACGCTCAAAGCACTTGGTGAAATCAAGAAATTAGGTGCTACACATATATGGTATACAGGCATCATCGAGCATGCCACTCAAACGGACTATCGCCGTTATAATATCAGTCCGGATCATCCTGCTGTTGTAAAAGGAAAAGCGGGTTCTCCCTATGCTATCAAGGATTATTATGATGTAGATCCTGACTTGGCTAACGACGTGCAAGGACGTATGAAAGAATTTGAGAATCTGGTACATCGCACACATCGCACAGGTCTGAAAGTAATTATTGATTTTGTACCTAATCACGTAGCACGCCAATATCACTCGGATGCACAACCGGACGGTACGACCGAATTGGGAGCTAACGATGACTCCAGCCAATCTTTCAGCCCATATAATAATTTCTATTATATTCCGCAAGCGGAACTTCATGCCCAGTTTGATATGAAAGACGGTGCAGCAGAGCCTTACCGGGAATTCCCGGCGAAAGCTACCGGTAACAATCGTTTTGATGCTACTCCCAATATCACCGACTGGTATGAAACAGTGAAATTAAACTATGGAGTGGATTATCAGAATGGCGGTACCTGCCACTTCTCCCCGACTCCGGATACTTGGATAAAGATGCTGGACATTCTTCTTTTCTGGGCATCAAAAGACATTGACGGTTTCCGCTGCGACATGGCCGAAATGGTTCCTGTTGAATTCTGGGAATGGGCTATTCCTCAAGTAAAAGAGGCTTATCCTGAAATACTTTTCATCGCAGAGGTTTACAATCCAGGTGAATACCGTAACTATCTGTTCCGCGGCAAGTTTGATTACCTGTATGATAAGGTAGGGCTGTATGACACGTTACGCAATGTAGCTTGTGGATATGAATCTGCATCCGCTATCACTCATTGCTGGCAAAGTCTGAATGGAATAGAGAAAAAGATGCTCAACTTCCTGGAGAATCACGACGAGCAACGTATCGCTTCTGATTTCTTTGCCGGCAACCCGCGTAAAGGAATTCCCGCACTGATCGTTTCCGCCTGTATGAACACTAATCCTATGATGATCTACTTCGGTCAGGAGTTTGGAGAACTGGGCATGGATAGTGAAGGATTTAGCGGAAGGGACGGACGGACTACTATATTCGATTATTGGAGTGTAGACAGCATACGACGCTGGCGCAACGGAGGTAAATTTGACGGGAAGATGCTTACTGAAGAGCATAAACACCTCTACTCTATCTACCAAAAAGTACTGACGATTTGTAATGAAGAGCAGGCAATCAGCAAGGGAGTATTCTTTGATTTAATGTATGCCAATATAAACGGATGGCGTTTCAATGAGCATAAACAATATACTTTTATGCGAAAATATAAAAATGAGATTCTGTTTTTCATTATTAATTTCGACAGTCAACTGGTAGATGTTGCTATCAATGTGCCTTCACATGCTTTCGACTTTTTACAGATTCCTCAAATGGAATCTTATCAGGCCACTGATTTGATGACGGGCGCTAAAGAAGAAATTAGCCTATTACCTTATAAGCCCACGGATGTTTCAGTCGGAGGCTATAACGGAAAGATTTTAAAGATTACTTTTTAAGTAAAAAGACTAAGATCTGTATACTCTTCATCCCTCGGTCACTTATGAATGACCGGGGGATTATTTTATGCACATCACTCAAACAAATATTCTCAAAGGCTGTTTAGGTAGATAAATAATCCTCTAAACTCAAAGCTTATGAAGAAATTTATGATTTGTGCAATCGCATTGTTTCTGCTATTATCTACATCTGTCTTTGGAGATACCCCTCCCGGCAATGTACAGTCGACTTTCAAGAAAATGTATCCTAAAGCAAATGGCGTCGCCTGGTCACAAGACGACGGATATTATTGTGCCAACTTTGCAATGAACGGATTTACTAAAAATGTATGGTTCAACGTTCGGGGACAATGGGTGATGACGCAGACTGATCTTGTCAGTCTCGACCGGCTGACCCCAACAGTCTATAATGCCTTTGTATCCGGCCCATACGCAAATTGGGTGGTAGATAATGTGACAATGGTGGAGTTTCCCAAATGGCAGGCTATTATAGTAATTAAGGTAGGGCAAGATAATGTCGACATCAAATATCAGTTATTCTATACTCCACAAGGGGTATTGCTCAAAACGCGCAACGTTAGTGATATGTATGATATTCTCGGGCCAAGTACCTTTCTGGAAAACTAGGAACTGAATTATAGAATAGGGTAATAAACGAGAAAGCCCCCGCAGATATTCAATAATATTTGCGGGGGCTTCTTGATTTAAAGATAAAATTATTTTTTCTTTCTAAGTACTACAGCGGTACGGGCAGGAATATAGAGTTTCAGCCACTCTTTCTTTTCCTTCTTGTACAGCGGATCAGTAATAGTGAAGTGCACGACAGAGTCGTCTGCTAAACCATTTCCTCCAAATGCTACATCGTCGGTGTTCAGTATCACTTCATAAGCTCCCGGAGTTACCAGGAATCCATAATCAGTGAATGACTGCTTTGGATTAAAGTTAAAGACAAATATAAGGTCTTTCCGTTCGTATGCCAATACCTGATCGCCATCATTATGCCATATTTCCTGAACAGGTGTTGCCTGGAAATCTTTCACACTCTTGAGAACTTTCAGCATTTCTTTATCAAAATCACCCATATAGTGATAGGTCAGATTTTTGTTGTCCACCAAATCCCATTGGCGGCGGGCATATTTGCACGACCATCCGTTACCTTCACGCGGGAAGTCAATCCATTCGGGATGCCCGAATTCATTTCCCATAAAGTTCAGATAACCTCCGTTGATAGTCGAAGAGGTCAGCAGGCGGATCATTTTATGCAAAGCAATACCACGGTTGACAACATAATTTTCGTCTCCCTTCTGCATGTGCCAGTACATATCGGCATCAATCAGGCGGAAGATAATCGTCTTATCTCCTACTAATGCCTGGTCATGACTTTCTGCATACGAAATGGTCTTTTCATCCTGGCGACGGTTGGTTACTTCCCAGAACATGCTGGAAGGCTTCCAGTCTTCATCGATCTTTTCTTTGATTGTCTTGATCCAGTAGTCCGGAATATTCATGGCCATACGATAATCGAAGCCGTAACCGCCATCTTCTACTTTGGCAGCCAGTCCCGGCATACCGGAAACTTCTTCGGCAATGGTTATCGCCTTCGGATTTACCTGATGAATCACTTCATTAGCCAGTGTCAGGTAACAAATCGCATTATCATCCTGATGACCGTTGAAATAATCTCCGTAGTTACAGAAAGCTTCACCCAGTCCATGGCTGTAATATAACATAGAAGTCACTCCATCAAAACGGAATCCGTCAAATTTATATTCTTCCAGCCAGTACTTGCAGTTTGACAACAGGAAGTGGATCACTTCATTCTTGCCATAATCAAAGCAGAGAGAGTCCCAAGCCGGATGTTCGCGACGAGCGCCCGGATAAAAATACTGATTCGGATCACCGGCAAAGTTTCCTAGTCCTTCTACTTCATTCTTCACTGCATGTGAATGAACGATGTCCATAATCACAGCAATACCCATCTCATGAGCAGCATCAATCAATGCTTTTAGTTCATCGGGGGTACCAAAACGCGAAGAGGCAGCAAAGAAACTGGATACATGATAGCCGAAGCTTCCATAATATGGATGTTCCTGAATAGCCATAATCTGGATACAATTATATCCTTCTTCAGCAATACGAGGAAGTATTTTCTCGCGGAATTCGTTATATGTGCCCACTTTTTCCTCCTGCTGTGCCATTCCGATATGACATTCATAAATCAACAGCGGATTCGTGTCGGGCTTAAATGTTTTCTTCTTGAATTTATAGGGGTTCTCCGGAGCCCAGACTTGTGCACTGAATATTTTGGTCTGTTCATCCTGTACCACACGTGTAGCCCACGCAGGAATACGTTCGCCTTGTCCGCCTTCCCAATATACATTCAGTTTGTAGAGATCGCCATGATGAATGGCATCCGCCGGCAGGTTGATTTCCCAAATACCATTCTTTTGTTTTTTCAGCTTGTAGGCAGCTTTTTCCTCCCAATTATTAAATGTACCCACCATATAAATATGAGTAGCATTAGGAGCCCATTCACGGAAAGTCCACCCCTTATCGGTGCGATGCAATCCAAAATAAAGATACCCCGATGCAAAATCTGAAAGGGTTTGTTTTCCCTTATTCGTCAATTCAGCTTCTTTGTCTAATACATGCTGATGGCGTCCGGTGATAGCACCGGCAAAAGGCTCCAGCCAGGGATCGTTTTTTACGAGATTAAGTGTCTTTTCCATATCAGAATTGAATTAGGATTATGCTTTTACTTTTACGATTACTTTCTTCACACCATCTGGAGTAATACCGGGAGCATGACCGTCTTGCGGGAAAAAGATAGCAAACATTCCCGGTTTTACGGCAACGTATGTTTCTGCTAATCCTTCGAAGAAAGTAATATCTTTTTCCTCGTTGTAAGGTGCATCTGCCGGAACACAGTCTTTAGCAGCAGTATACCCCATTATTTCTGTTCCCGACAATGGGATTTGAATATCAATAAATTCGTTATGAGTTTCCAGTTTGGCTTCCTCTTTTGTTTTAGGTTTGGTTTGTGCAATATTCACCAACAGATCTTTTCCTTTCAGTTCTGTCTTACCAACTTCCATGGCTTGGAGGTCATGAGACTTCAAGAATTCAATAGCCTGTGCAAACAGAGGGTTTAAAGACGCATATTTCTCCAGATTTTCTAAAGTATCTACTACCATATAAGTTAAATTTTAAAGTTTATATTCTAGGCATTATTTATTCAAAATCATCAATCGTATAATTTATAAAATCGGCAAACCGTTTGAATTGCCGGAACACTTTGTCTATCTGTTCCAACATATCCGGTCGGGTAAAGAAGTCATCTGGAACATTATAAGAGCAAACATATTCTTTACATTTCAAATAATCAATGTACTTGAAATCTTTCGGAAAACCTTTCGGAGCTGTTTTCAGAAAATCCTCTCCTATCACCGGGAAGTATTTCTTAAACTCCGGATCTTCTACGATCGCAACAAACTCTTCGATATTATCATAGATAGATTGTCGCACTGCTTTCAAGATATTGGTAGGCAGACAGAGGCTTCCTCCGGCAAGCATAGAACCATCCGGCTGCAAGTGTACATAATATCCACAATGATCGGACTTCTTTCCTTTGGCATTGATATAACCTCCGAAATGTATTTTATAAGGTGTTTTATCCGCAGAGAAGCGGGTATCCCGGTAAATGCGATAAGTACAGTCTTTGGGCTGAATCCCCCGGATAGTTTCATCAAACAGGGAAATACGGGCAATCACTGTTGCCAAGAAGTTGTCGAACTCGGCACGGGCTGTTTCATATTCTGCCTTATGCTCATTAAACCACTCACGATTATTATTCGCGGAAAGATCTTTTAAAAACTGAAAGATAACGGGTATGTTCATCTTTATCATTTTCTATTATTACTCTACAAACGTACAAATTTTATTTCATATAAACTACAAAAGGGGGTAAAAGGACATAAAAAAAGCATCGGCCTGGTAAAACCGATGCTCTAACACATTTATCAAAAAAACAGACTCTTCTGTCTCTGACGTACTTTAGCTTTCACAAGTGAAGTACAATCTCTTTAATTAATCTTATATCTAATACTATGAAAAACACATAAATATAACAGTACAAAAGAGACTTTTGTTCAGCAGTTCTCTGTATATTTCAGTTAATTATAGTTTATAGAATTAAATGTTTCTCATTTATAGGCAATATAATGCGTTTCCAGTCAATCATTGCGTTGAATAACATGATATGGGAATAGTCTTTCAGACATATTTGCGGAATGTCTTTCTCAACAATGAGCTGCCTGTCCAGAAATTCGCTTCGTTTCGTCCCACGGAGTAACGGATGAGCCGGTGTGAACCAGGTATGTCCGTCATAGAGAGCAACATTAGCTATAGAGGTATCTGTCAGATAGCCATTTCTCACAATTAAAATATCATCCGCCATTCCTCTTTGAGCGTACAAGGCATTCAGTTCTTCCCGATACGCACTTTTATAAGTATAATCAATGGTATCAGACACAACCAAATGCAAAGAAGATACCTGTCGCATCTGATAGGGCGCATACGTAACTTCTTCCACTTCTTTTCCATATACAATCCGGCATTTATGAATTCCATTTAAAGTTGGCGGAGATATAAATTCCCGTAAATCCAGCGGAGTGCTGTCTTTCCAAAAAGCTGCACGGGTTTTATTAAAGCGTTCTGTGTGATAATCAAGATTATAAATCTGTCCATCCTCTATTCGGATAGTCTCAATAAATGGGTACATATACTTTTTGTTTCATTTCATTATACTCGCTTTCCACATCACTCTGGCAGGTGATCCCACCTCCACTTTTAAAATACATCTTCTCTCCTTCCTGTTCTACAAATCGTATCATAACGGCACTATCTAAATCAATGCCATCAGAATATCCCATAACTCCCGTATAAAATCCTCTGTCGTAGGTTTCAGCTTCCTGAATAATCTGCATCGTTTTTCTCTTTGGAGCACCGGTAATAGAACCGGCTGGTAATAGCCTGAAAATAATATCTCCCAAATGCTCCTGATAATTTTCAGGCAATATACCCTGAATTTCAGAACTCGTCTGGAAAATGACTCCCCGATTAGTCTGTAACCTGTCCATATACCGATACCGGGAAACTGACACCCGGTTGGCAACCATACTTAAATCATTACGAATCAGATCTACAATGGTAGCATGTTCGGCAGTCTCTTTCGGATCATTCATCAATAATTGAGCAGCAGAGGGAATTGAAGCATCAATGGTTCCCTTCATCGGATATGAGCTAATTTTTCCTTGATGAATTCTAACAAATATTTCAGGAGAGAAAACCGTAAAACGATCTTTAATCCATAGCTTATAAATCGCTTTTGAATGAAAATAAATATCTTTCAGAGTGAGATTGGTTTCTACCGGAGTGCGACACGTCAAATTCGTAAGGAAACTATTTCCTGCCAGGATGTTCCGTCGCACGATATTAAACGAACGTTGATAAGAAGAGAAAGATTCTGCGAAAGGCTGCCAATGTAGTGAAGGCACTGTTTTTGCGGAGTAAGTAGCTATATCATCTTCAGCCGATATAATCTGATTGGTAAATCCATTCAAATTATACAAAACTTCAGCGGAATCAACAGCGGCAACCTCCTCTATATAAGATACATCTTGTAGATAATTTATAATGAAAATGAAAGGACGGTGGAGTTGTCCCAACTGGTTCATTCGTTTAATAGCCTGTTCCTTATTATATAAGTGCATATAAAATACTTCTACGTTTAGGGAAGGCAAATGTACACAAAAAGTATAGATTAGAAAAAGATAGCAATAAAAAAGGGTTGTCCGACGTGTCATATCGGCAACCCTTTATCATTTATAAAATTGGTCAAATTACTTCATAACAGCTTTCACTTGAGGAAGCATCTTCTTCACATTTTCATTTTCCGGAGAGATCTTAGCAGCTTCTTCCAGATAGTCTAATGCTTCTTTAAATCTACCATCAGCTTTTTCTTTTTCTGCAGCATATTTATCTGCATCAGAATTTGCCAAAGGAGCAGCTTTCTTCAGGATATTAGCGCCATCATTATAGCACAGAACTCCTAAACTGTACAATGCATTTGTTTTATATTGCTTGTGATCCAAAGGAATTACTTTCTTAAAACAATCTTCAGCTTCTTCTGCTTTTCCTGCTTTCTGTGCTGCAAGTCCTGCTTTTAGATAATGAAGACCATAATTCTTCACCATTGTCTTATTCTTAGGATCGACTTTCAGCCCTTCTTCTAATGTAGCTACATATTCAGCAGTCTTCTTTTGTGCATCTAAAGCCAAAGCTTTACGAGCATACGCATTTCCTATATTAAATTTTTTCTGAATAGCAATATCGAAAAAGGTCACGGCTTCCGCATACTTTTTCACTTCGTCTGCTGCTATACCACAATAGTAAGCTGTTGCAGAATCCTGATTATTAGTCTGTTTCAGATATTCGCTGAACTTCGCATACGCTACTGGATAATTTTTAGCATTAAATGCATCATTTCCTTCTTTTTTCAATTGCTCTGGGGCGGTTTGTGCAAAAACATTAGTCACTACAATACAAAATGCAAATAAAAAAATCAATTTCTTCATAACTTTATGTGTTTTTTAGTTGTTTATCGTTCAAAAGTAGAAGTTATAATAGAAAAACACAACCGTATTTTATTTTTTTGACCTTTTTGAAACCTATATAACGTTCGTTATTCTTCGTAAAAATGACGTTTTCCTATTCATTCCTCCCCAATCATATAAGTAAACAAAATATTTCTCTTTTATAAATTACTGATTCATAGCCATAAAGAAAAATATGAATAAAAAAGTGCCGGAAAGTTTTTGAGTTTTCATAAAAAGCACTACCTTTGCATCCGCAAATAAGGCTGGTTCCGTAGCTCAGCTGGATAGAGCAACGCCCTTCTAAGGCGTGGGTCCTGCGTTCGAATCGCAGCGGAATCACTTAGCAGAAAGGCTGATTATCAAATGGTTAATCAGCCTTTTTACTTTTCTAATTAGCTGCTATTGATTAAAAAAAAACGAGAAAACTCTCACTTTTGAGCAATTTACCTTGTCGAAATCTTGTCCGAGTGTTTTCTCTAAATTTTGAAACTATGGCAACAATCAGATTAGCTCTAATCCCAGCAAAGGTGTTAAGTGATGGATCTCACAAAATTTGTATAGCCATCCATCACAAAGAAGAAACAAAGTACATTGTCACTCGATTCAAAGTCGACAGTCTTTCACAATTCAAAAACGGGCAAGTAGTCAAACGTCCAGACGCAGCACTAATCAATACCAAACTACGTAATATACTCAATGAATACCAAGAGAAACTTGACAGCATCAAATGCATTCAGGGTTCCTTTGGGGTCAGCCCGAAAAAACTTCTATTTTTAATTATGACTGCACTGATAGTAGTTGGATGTAGTAAAAGTGATGAAGAAAAAAGTGACATTCAGGAAATTTGGCTAAATGGATACAAAGCTCTTACTCCAGAGTCTGATTACGAAAATATTTCCACCACATTTTTATTATTTAAGGCTGACAACAATGAGGAATTTGATGTGAAAAAGCAAACTTTTTCAGGGAATATACTTGATTATCAAAAAATACAAGATGAAACTTGGAATTTGCTGTCAAAATCAAAAATTAAAAAGAAAGATGGTAGCATAGTTGATGCTACTTATTCTATATTTGCCTCGTCAATAAAGGAAACATATACTTCCGCTAAAGTAAAGATTGGTAAATATTTTATGGTAGCAATATATAGCGACTCTAAAACAGGATATCATTGGCTATATTCAAATAAATATGCTTGTCAATATGTTGACATACCATATCGATATAATCCATGGGACTATTCTGTGGTTTTCCCATGTGATTTGCATAATTATGGAAAGATAGAATGGGTTTCATGGAATCAAACTCCTTATCCATATGAGTTTGAATTTTCAAAATAGGTCCATCTGCCGAAAACATTTAAAATCAGCAATACTCATTTCAAATCGGACTCTCTATAAAATAGAGCAATTTCTCAAGCTCTGAAAATAAAATATAGATACCTCTAACACTTTACTGTATCTGTTTCAAATTGCTAATAATAAAGCGATGAATTCAAATTCATCGCTTTATTATTAGCCCTAGATGGAAATATTTCCTTTACTCTTTTGTATTCTCATCCCCCATTATACCTGATGAAGAATTATCAGGAGCCTGATCTATCAAATCCATAAACTGATCCAGTTTAGGAGTTATAATAATCTCGGTCCGGCGGTTACGAGCTTTTCCTTCTGCCGTATCATTACCGGCTACCGGATTAAATTCACCTCGACCGGCAGCAGTCAGGCGTTTGGGATTTATACCATAAATATTCTGTAATGCCTGAACAACAGATGAAGCACGCAACGCACTCAAATCCCAATTATTACGTATATTCGTACGAGATATCGGATCGGTATCTGTATTTCCTTCTACCAGAACATCATAATCTTTGTAGTCCTGAATGATTTTGGCTATTTTACTAAGCACAGCCTCTGCTTTATTGCTAATTTCATAACTTCCTGATTTATAAAGCATGTTATCTGCTAAGGAAATATATACAACACCTTTCAATACCTTAATATCCAAGTCACGCATCTCTTCACGGGTAAGCGAACGGGTAAGTTTATTGACCATTACGAGATTCAAAGAGTCTGATCTATTCTTTTCTTTAACCAAATGCTGGATGAAACGGTTTGAAGCATTGATCTCATCTATTAACTTACCCATATTCATATTCCCTTGAGAGCTCTGTGTAAGACTCTTATTCAAGATGCTTTGCATATCGGACAAGCTCTTGCGTAACTCACTATTATTCCGCTGCGCTTCGGCAAGTCTCTCCTCAAGACTTGTTGAACGTGCCTGATTTTCTCTTAGCTGCAATTGACTTTCCTGATATTCTGTTTGCAACTTTGTATAATCAGTTTTTAAACCTTTAAATTGCTTCTGACTTACACAACTCGCCAATACTATACATCCTGTCAGTACTAACAACGGTCGAAAAAGATTCTTCATAACTCTATTATTTTAATTACTAACTTTTTAAGTGACCAACTGCAGCCGTTTCCACAACAATTGCGTAAATCGGTTGGTTATGAATACATTTATCGAGATAAAGCTCGAACGACCTTATAACATTTCAAAAGAACGAAAGGTTTAGTATGTAAATAAAATCTGTTTTTATCAGAGTTTGATCCATCCTGCCAAGTTATCCAACTTAATTTTATAAATTTGCACCATACTAAAACATTACTGCGTGAAAAACAAACGTTGGATTTATTTAGCAATTACTTCCGCAATTATAGTGTTAGGATTGGCTTCCCGAAAACATGGTGATATATTGCCCGAATTTATCGCAGAGTATTCAGGCGATACGCTTTGGGCAGCCATGGTGTATTGTGGAATACGCTTTCTTTTCCCGTCATTATCTATACTCAAGACCATTGTTATTTCCTTATTATTTTCTTATTGTATAGAAATTAGCCAACTATACCAAGCAGACTGGGCAAATACTGTACGAAACACCACACTTGGAGCATTAATCTTTGGACATGGTTTTCTATGGTCAGATATGATCTGTTATACTGTTGGAGTATCATTATCCGCTGTTATAGATTCAGGAAGGATTATTATCTCCCAAAAGAGAAACCCCTAGAAAAAAAGCACTGCAAACCTACTTTGTTTACAGTGCTCTTTCCGATTATCATTTAAACTACCTATCACAATCTACAATGAAAACTATCGCTCAAAGGTAACTTCTTATTAGTGGAAACAACCTTTATTTCATTTTCACCAGGTTCTAGTTCCACATTTTTCCATTCCAGAATAGCATACGAATCCGGTATTGCTTTACCATAACTCTTACCGTTTACAAACAATTCGGCTCCTGCCTGATTCGTGAAAGCAATAATTGTTTGCAAACGTTGTGTACGTACTGTGTTACGTTTGCCTGTTAAATAAAGCATTGGTTCTTCCCTATTCCAGTTGGCTTTATAAAAGTAGAAAGCATCTTTACGAACTTTCCGGTCGAAGGTGACCAAACCTTTATCATTAATTCCGGGACGGTCTCCTTCAGTGCGATGTGCAGCGCCAAAATCAAACATATTCCAGACAAAGCTCCCCCATACATAAGGACGGGAAGAGATTGTTTTCCAGTTTTCAATGTGATAATACGTCTGCCAGTTTTCAGGATGCCACCAACTGGTTGGTACAGTTTTAACCAACGAATCTTGTTGATGGTAAATGCTTGCGCCGGCACCATATTCACTGATAGCAATACATATTTCCGGATGATCCTTATGCATTCGATCCAACCATTTCCCCAAATCAGCGGGAGTGCCACCATACCATCCATCATAACGGTTCCAAGCAATAGCATCCGTTATGAAATTCAAATCTCCCATTTGATTACTTGCGGAGGTCGTAGGCCGGGTAGTATCTTCCTGATGTGCCAGCACATTTAATTCTTTGATGTACTCAACCGGATTATCTCCCAACTCCGTCAACTCATTAAACAGCCCCCATACACAAATAGAAGGATGATTATAATGTTGACGAATCAGTTCTTTGAGCTGCTCTTTTCCGTTGGCACGGAAAGCAGGTAAATCCACAAAACCTTTATCATTATATCCACCAGGACCCACAAAAGGTATTTCAGCCCATACAATAATACCATTTTTATCCATCAGATCATAAAAATAAGTAGCCTGCGGATAATGCGCCAAACGAACAGCATTCACTCCCATCTCCAACATCAATGCCACATCTTCCTCATGGTGTTGCGGGCGCAGCGCATTGCCCACCTCACTCCTATCCTGATGACGGCAAACGCCTTGAAGAGGCAAATGTTTTCCATTCAGGAAAAAACCTTTATCAGGGTCGATCCGGTAAAAACGAAGTCCCAACGGTTGTGTAACACGATCTACCATCTGACCATTCCGGAAAAGAGTCACTTCCGCCTGATAAAGGAAAGGATCCTGACGACCATTCCACAAATGAGGCTGATCGATTTCAAATGTAAGTTCCTGCTGCATTACTTCGTTTCCAGAAAGATTCACATTCTTTGTTCCTTCTTTCACCACCCTTTGACCATCTAACAGGCGTACGTTAAGCTCCACTTCCTGATTACCACTACTCCCGTTTGATAAATCAACAATAGCCCGTACCTTAGCATACCGATGGCTCACACTATCCTGTATCAGACGTACTCCGGGGGAAGCATAATCCAAAGGAGAAATACACGTCTCATCAGTAATCAACAAATGTACATCACGATAAATACCTCCGTAAAAATTAAAGTCACCGACCAGAGGCATAATATCCAACTGTTCACCATTATTCACCCGTACTAATATAGAGTTTTCTTTTCCATATTCCACCTTTCCTGTGATCTCAAAGATAAAAGCTCCATATCCCCCACGATGCTCACCTATATGACGACGATTTATAAACACATCTGCAATGTTATTCACTCCTTCGAAACGAATAAAAAGACGTTTTCCTTTCCATTCGGGACGAATAAATAAATTCTTCTCATAATTACCAATTCCCCGTTTATAGTCTATCTTACCGGACAAAGCATCCTGCGCATTCCAAGTATGAGGCAAATCAACTCTTACCTCTGTTCCCTTCTGTACCTGATGCGAAAACCGGAAATTCCAATCATTATTTAGCAAGATATCCTGTCGCTGGGCAAACATCGACATTCCGTAAAGCATGAATAAAACAACCGATACCAAACGGCTGGACTGTAATAAAACTGTTTTCATATTATTTCTTTAATGATGACTTCTTTATTCTGATAAAAGAAGATAATGATTCAACCTTATTCTTATATTTTTTTTCATCGACCCGATTCTTGTTTTCCTTCCCGTCAATCCGATGGTCAAACAACATACTGGCTTTCTTCACGTCGCCTTTCATCCATTCCGCATAACTATAACGCCGGTCAACGGCATTATCTCCTCCTTCCCACTGAATATAGACTTCACCTTTCGTCTTAGCTTTCAGATTCTTGAAAACCCCGGCAAAGCTTTGCCCGCTTAGCTGTTCAGCGGGAACAGGCAGTTTACAAAGTTCACATAAAGTCGGGTACAAATCAACAAATTCCACCATCGATTTTGTTTTTCCTTTTTTCATTCCCGGCACACGGACAATCAACGGTACATGAGTAGAAGTATTCATCAGATTATGTTTACCTATAAAATCATGTTCTCCCAGATTCCAGCCATGATCTCCCAACAAAACCACAATTGTATTATCCGATAATCCCAGTTCATCCAATGCATCCAATACCTTGCCAATCTGTGCATCCACATAACTCATACAAGCATAATATCCATGTTTTACCTCCCGCTGGAAGTCAATATCACTCGTATCCGCAACCCGTGCATACGCATATATCTCGCTCGAATTACGAACCTGCTCCGGCAATCCTTCAGGTCGGAAACGATTGGTAGCCAAAGGTATTTCCTCCCGTTTATATAAATCCCAATATTTCTTTGGGGCATTGAACGGCAAATGAGGTTTCCAGAAACCACAAGCCAAGAAGAAAGGTTTGCCAGCCTCCTTCATCCTTTTCAAGTCACGAATAGCTCGGTTTGCAAGTTTCCCATCATCATAGGCAGTATCAGGAACATCAGCAGATTCACAAAAAGGTCCCCTCATCGTTTTCGGATTAATCGTTTTTCCCGATTCCGAATTCATCCAAAGTTCCCATTTATTATATTCCGCCCAATATACATCATATCCATTCGGATGATTCCGGTAAGGAGGCTCACTCCACGAATCCGCATGATCGCTGATATGATGAAACACCTTGCCGTCCGAAATAGTATGATAACCATTCCGGGTGAACCATCCTGAAATAGGTATTGCTTCGGGACAATCTTTGCTGGCATAGGCGGAAAAACTAATAAAGCGATCGGGATAATGAGGATATACCCCCGTCAATAAACTAGCCCGGGATGCCCCACTCACAGGAATATTACAATACGCATTCTGAAACAAGACGCCACTTGCCGCCAAACGGTCCATATTAGGAGTTTTCACTACATCTACCCCGTAACACCCCAGTTCGGGGCGCATATCATCAGCCATTATAAAAAGCACATTCATTTGGGATGCATCCTGTTGTGCACGTAGTATAGATGAGATGCAGCAAGCTGTTCCACAAAAAAACGCATATTTTATTGATATTCTATTTTTCATTTTCTACCTTAAATTTTCAAGACCTGCAATATACTAAAATATTACAGGTCTTGTGCATCATTTCAATTTAAAATTACTTTGTCCATACCGGATTTTGTTCCAAATTCGTATTTAACGCCAATTGCTTCAAAGGCAACGGATACAGATAATAATGTTCCTGCCATCCAAGCGGGGTATCAAAGAAATAAACATATCCTTCATCAGCACCTGCACCACCCGTTACTTTCAAATTCTTGGCCGAAGCCCCTGTCACATAGGCACCCAGCGGTTGTTTGTTAACATAGTCTCCTTTCTTCCACCTGCGCAAATCATCCAAACGGAAACCTTCGCCCATCAATTCAACTCGTCTCTCTCTACGCACTTCCCACAAAAGAGCAGGAACGGAAGGATCACGCTTCGGATCAAAAGCATCATTAATATCATTCACCACCATTTTCGCCACATTAGCTCTTGCCCGAAGTTTGTTAATAGACTTATCCGCAGCAGCCTGGCCGAACTTGTTCAATTCGCACATCGCTTCGGCATAGTTTACCATCACCTCACCTATACGGAACAGCGGGGCATCTGTTGTATTCACCCCATTCGCGTTGGTAGCTACAGTATGTGTATTATAATATTTCCATACCCAGAAGCCCATTTGGGAAGCGTTCCAGCCCTGTCCCCAGTTCATATTCTTAAAGTGAGGTTGTCCTTGCACGGTGAATCCTTTAAAGTTGGAAGACGGCAAACGATGATAAGTTTCACCGGAAATCGTAGCCATTAAATCTATAAATTCCCTGTCCTGTGCATTATCCGTATATTTCCAATCAGCCGTACTGGGTCCGTTTTCTTTCTTCACCATATATGGAGGACAGATCGTCAAATACAACCGGTAATCACGATCACGGAATTGTCCATACATATTCTTATCACCCCCATAACGGCTAGTCGTCGTGCTAACCGGTCGTCCATCCGTACAAAGATAACTGTCTACCGCGTCTTTCGTTGCCTCAATATAAGATTCACCTGTACGCACCATACGGGTCAAACCATGCATTAACTGTCCGGTTTCATAAGCCTTATACAAAAGAATACCTGTCACCCCATCCAGTGTTTCCGAATTAAACAACTCATCATATTTAGGATGCACATTCGGATATTGCTTAATCACCTCTTCAGAAGCACGGGCACATTCTTCCAGATAAGTATCCGCTCCCGACAAACCATGATATTTTCTCCAAGTTCCTTCAAATAAAGCAAAACGGGAAATAAGAGCTTTCACCACATACATATTAATTGTATTTTTCCCATCCGCTTCGATATTACTGCCAATATGTGTTTCCGCATATTTCAAATTAGACAGAATATTGGAAGCCACCAAGTCACGACTATCACGTTTTCCATAAAGCTCGGGACTTTCCTCAGTCAAAGCATGCTCTACCCAAGGAATATCACCAAATTTAGAAAGCATCTGAAAGTATTTATAAGAACGGAAGAAATATCCCACACTTCTCCAATGCTCCCTCTCGGTTTCACTCATTTCCGAATGATCAATATTATCAAGCATCAGGTTAACACGACGGATATAATCATAATCCCAATCTTTAGACTCATCCGTAGCCTTTGCTTTGCGATATGCCCACTGACCTTCATATCCATCCAATCCTTTTATCATGTTATCCGATTCAAAATCACCACGGAAAATTTCATCCGTTTGCCCTGTATCATACGTATATCCGAAGAACACGTTATACAATCCCCATGTATACGTTTTAAAGTTGTCATAGGTAGTAAAGACCGATGCTTCTGTTTGCTGTCCTTTGGGATAAACCTCCAGAAATTCGTCATTTAGACAAGACGACATCAACAAACAAAGACTAACGCTTACACATAGTATATATTTATTCATAATAATTACTCTTTAAGTTGTGAAACAATCAGAATGAAAGGTTTATACCGAACGAATACTGTCTCATATACGGATAGGTAAAACCACGTTGTCCTAAATCATCCGTGACAGAACGTTCCGGATCAAGTCCCTTCGGCAAGTGGTCGAACGTATAAAGATTCTCACCACTGAAGAACACAGCCAGATTATTAACTCCAATCTTACTCATCCACTTAGACGGGAAATTATAAGAAAGCGTTATATTACGAATACTTAAATACGATCCATCCTGTAGATAACGAGTTTGTACACGTGTATTGGCATCTGTATTTCCGGCCGCTTTCTCATAAATACGGGGGAAATAACTATTCGTATTTTCCGGAGTCCAATAATTCAACTGTGAATCATAAACGGTAGTCCAAGCATCATAATGCGGATAAAACAGATCGTTCATCACCCACAAATCTCGTTTACCAACTCCTTGTAGCAAGAATGACAGAGAAAAACCGTTCCAACTTGCACTACCATGAATACCATACTGATAACGCCGGGTATTATTACCAATGATTTTACGGTCTCCCGGATCTTTCGTTGTACTGGTACCACTGTTGATAATATCATTACCATCCAAGTCCTTATATAATATATCTCCCGGATTCGGATTATAACCTTCCACTTTAGCAATACCCGGTTTCAGTTTGCCATCTGCATCGAAATCATCCACTGTGTACAAACGATCGGTCACATACCCCCAAATTTCACCCAGTTCCATTCCTACGCGATATGTTTCATTATCGTTCTTGTCCTTGCCAAACAGTCCTGTTTCGTTGTTGTATTTAGTAATCTTTGTTTTCGCATCGTAAAGATTAAAGCCTATGCTATATTTCACTTTTCCGATCTGATCGTTCCAGTCAACCGAGATTTCCCAACCTTTAGAACGAAGGTCAGCCGTGTTCTGTAAAGGGGCACTTGCACCTAATACACCCGGAAGTTCAGAGCCCGGAGCAAGCATACCCTTAGTATCTCTACGATACCAGTCGAACACCATATTCAATCTGTTATCCAATAGCCCAAGATCGAATCCGACATCAATTGTCGTTACTTTTTCCCAAGTAAAGCTATTGCTAACCAAAGCAGCTGGTTTCAAAGTAGTAACTTTAATACCGGAAACAGTCCAATAAGCCTGTTCCGCATCCATACCGGGAATATATGCGTAAGGAGTGATGCTCTGATTTCCAATATTACCCCAAGAACCACGCAATTTCAAGTTCGAAAGAACAGAGTTCAAAGGTTTCATAAACGCTTCCTCGCTGATACGCCATCCGGCGGAAACCGAAGGGAAGAAACCGAAACGGCTATTCTTCGGGAATTTGGAAGAACCGTCATAACGTCCGTTCGTTTCAAGCAAATACTTGCCGGCAAACGAATAGTTGATGCGATAGAACAACCCTCTTACCGTATAACGTTCAAATTTGTCCTTAGCAAAATAATCACCTGTCGACTGCGAAATAGACGGCAGATCTTCATTAATCATATTCATACGCGACATCTCTGCATAACGATAGTCACTACTCTCCTGATTGAAACCTCCCATCACCGTTACATCATGTTTGCCCCATGAGTTGTTATAGTTAGCATAGAAGTTCAATGCATTATAATCCGTAATACCATTGGAATATTCATACTTGGAATTGGCAGTGGAAACCTCTTTCACAAAGTTACCTCCATGTGCATAATAGAACTTCTTCTCAAATTTCGTTTTCTCGTTACTTAGATGATTGAATGTATACTCACCAATCAACTTCACATTCTTCAAAGGACTGATCGTAACCTTTCCGAAAATACGAAGATTATTCTTTTGAATAGTTGTCGGATATGCCAGATCAATCAAGTTACGAGGAGTATTGATCTGTAATTCTTCGCCGTCAATATTCATTGTTCCAGTAGGGAAATAAGAAGGGAATGCGACTGCTGCTCCCCATATACCATATCCTCCGGAAGTTTCCGGCAATGAAGAGTTCGAGTTCGTATATTTAATATCCAATTCCGGAGTAATCCATGAAAACACATCCGAGCGGAGATAAGAAGACACGTTGTAACGCTTGTACGTATCTTTATCCGAAGCCAGTACCCCATTTTCATTCACCATACCGAAGGAGAAACGATAAGAAATATCTTTCGTACCGCCACCTACCGAGATATTATGAGTTTGTTGGAAACCAGTCTCCATCATATCATCGAAAAGATCAGTCTCTGCCAAGCTGTAGCGTAGCCCGTCCACCATTGCATAACCATCCGGATATGCAGACGGATTAGCATTATATTCCTTCAAAAGTCCCAACCAGGTATCTACGTTCTGACCACTTTGATAATTGATTGTCCCCATGTCCTTATAAGCTTGTACCGTTTGGAGCGGAGTAGCCTTATGAGGCATATTGGCAGGTCTGCTAAAAGAGAAGTTATTTGAATAATTAATAGAGAGTTTAGTTGCATCCGAGCCTTTCTTTGTAGTAATCAAAATCACACCGAAAGCTGCCCGTGCTCCATAAATAGCAGAAGATGCGGCATCCTTCAAAACAGTCACCGATTCAATATCGTTCGGATCGAGCATATTAATATCCATCTCCACGTTATCCACCAGCACCAGCGGTTTCCCATTCTTATCCAGACTGTTGACACCACGAATGTTGAAACTCATTTCTTCACCGGGTCTTCCTGAATTACCTGTAATCTGCAAGCCGGGCATTGCCCCTTTTAAAGCGTCACTCACAGACACCACCGGACGATCACCTAAAACATCATCCATCTTCACACTGCTCACCGCACCTGTCAGGTTCGCTTTCTTTTGTACGCCGTAACCAACAACTACTACTTCGTCTATTAACCGAGTATCTTCTTTCAAAGTTACATTGAGAGGACGTTGATCTTTCACCACCACTTCCTGTGTGGCATAGCCAATATACGATATGGATAAACGGGCATTCGGAGTAACCATCAAAGAAAAATTGCCATCCATATCCGTAATGGTACCTTCCGTAGAATCGACCACTTTCACATTTGCCCCAATCACCCCTTCACCTGTAGGATCAGTGATTCTACCTTTTAAGACAAACACTTTTTCCTGTTCTTTCTGCGGTGTCACTGCATGGAACATAATCACCCGGGGTCCGTTCACTTCATAACTGACGTCCGTACCGGCCAGCAATTGTCCCATCACATCATTAATAGTACCGTTATTTATATTCACAGAGACTTTCCTATTCAAATCAATGTCATTATTACGAATCAGGAAAGAGTAATTGCCTTGCTTCTTTATTACTTCAATGGCTTCTTTCAAAGTAATATTATCTACTTTCACACTGAATCGCTTACTTTGTTCCTGTGCCGATAGCTGGAAACCACCAGTCAAAACGTTTCCTACAGACAAAAGCAGAAGCATTAATAATATTCTTTTTACTATTAATCTCATATTTTTCACTATTAAAGGTTAACATAATATCTTTCTATACAACGCTGAACCGCCGATATATCTATCGACTAAGTTCCCAATCATACTTTACTTTTTCTTATTTTACCTCCTTTTTCTTGTCAGTTATAAAGATAGTGTCTCCACTAACTTTCCATGTATATTGCTTCTCAACGTTGATTTCTCCCAATATATCATTGATACTTTGATTACTGTTAAAACATCCGGAAAAGCGTTCCGCTTTCAGACGTTCACTCTCTAAACTGATCTTCACCTGGAATTTGCGCTCCAGACGGTGTGCGATGTCGGCAAACGGAGCATCTTCAAATGTCAGGCCACCATCCAACCAGTCACAGGCAGAACTGGCATTCGATTTCATTTTCTCCATGCGTCCCGTATTCTTATCATAAAAAGCCTGCTCGCTAGGGAATAGTTTCATCACGGAACCGGATGAAGCAGCCAAGTTGACACGACCTTCCAACAGAGATACCATCACATAATTGTCGTCGTCATAAGCACGGACATTAAAAACTGTCCCCATAACCTTCACTTGTACACCATTCGTATTTACAAAGAAGGGAATCTTCGCATTTTTCGCCACTTTGAAGTATCCTTCACCATCAAGCGTTACATCACGTTCACGAATACCGAAACCACGGCAATAGCGCAATACAGACCCCGCATTCAATGAAACCTCCGTTCCATCCGGAAGCACAACATTCGTCCGTGAGCCGGCCGGTACTTTGATTTCATAAGGAGAATCTGCATTCGTATATACTTCTGTAAGATTTTCAGTATAAGTGTACCAGAAGTAATTACAACCCAACAACAAGATAATTGCGGCAGCAACTTTCAGCCACAGAGGAACTATCTTCCGCAAACGAACAGGCTTCATCTCTGCAGCGGCTATTTGTTCTTTTATCTGTGACAAATTAGTATCCTCTATTTTCGCGAATGCAGGCACAGAAGAAACTGCCCATACCGCGGACATCTCCCGGAAAATTTTAGCAGCATCTTCATTGGAAGCCAGATAAGCGAGCAGAGTCTCTTTCTCTTCTTCGGTGCAGTTACCGGACAGATAGTTGCTTATCCGGATTTCCAATTCTTCTATATGATAAGAGTCATTCATAAACGTACTTTTTCTATGGGTGTATATAACTAGATACGCAATAAAAAAAGAAACGTTTAAAAGAAAAGCGATTTTTTTTAGAGAAACATCAAAATAGCTATCATATAAGGTGTACCCAATGATTCGCGCAACTTGGTCAATGCTATTTTCATCTGTACTCTTACAGTGGCCACATTAATATTCTGCTCCTCGGCAATTTCACTGTATGTCTTACCCTCATACAAACTTGCTTTAAATATGGCACGGCATTTGGCTGGCAATTCCTCCACCTTCTTCATGATGATGGTATTCATTTCGCTATGCTCCAATGCCTGCAAAGGATTATCGGAAGAAAGAATATGATTTTCGAGAAAAGCCCAGATTTCTTCCATCTGTTCCGTCATCTGTTTTTCGTTGAAGTAGGAAGAACGCAGATAACTAATACTTGCGTTTTGAATAGCACACCGCAAGTACGGAAGAGCCGGGTGAGTGATATGGTGGCGATTCTGCCAAAAAGCGACAAAGACATCATTCACAATCTCCCCTGCCACCCTCTTGTCATGCACATAATAAACAGCTATCGCACACAAATAAAGGTAGTAGGTATGATAGATTTTATCAAATGCTTTTGTATTACCGTGATTTAACTGTTCAATTAGATTTTCAGAGATTTCTGGTAGATTCATTCGTTGTCTTTCTTTAAGGAACGGTGCAAATATAGCGATTAATTCAGAAAAACAAAATTCCAATCAGATAAACCGGAGCCCGGCAATCATTCCTTAACCCTACAATCCCATCGGTATTTTCAACAAATACCAAACGATAAACAGCAATGTCCAGACAACCAGGATGCCTAATGAATATCTCCAAGTATATTTCAGCAATGAACCATACGTAATCTGCTTATCATATTGCCGCATATAGGTAAGCACCAGAGGCATATAGAATAAGAAAGGAGTAATGGCATTCGTCGAACTATCTCCGATACGGAAAGCACATTGTGCTATATCCGGAGCAATTCCCATCTGTGCAAACATCGGGATAAAGATAAAAGACATAAAAGCCCATTTGGAGGTAGCAGATACCATAATCAGATTTATCAATGCCGTAAACAGAATAAACAGAACAAGAGCAGACAAAGGAGCCGGTTCAAACGAAGAAAGCAAGTCAGCCCCCATAATCGCCAGACATTTATCCAGATGGGAATATTCAAAACAGGCAAACATCTGCGCAGCGAAGAAAGCGATAACGAAATACACTCCAAGAAGCTTCATTGGCTGCGTAAGTCCTTCAATCACATCATTGTCAGTGCGATACCGTCCGGAACTGAATCCATAAGCCATTCCCGTAATACCTGCTCCCAAAGAAAGCAAAAACAAAATACCGGCAATAAAAGGCGAATGCATCAAACCACCATTCACACCCCGCAAAATTCCATAAGAAGAAAAAGTAAGCCACAAGATAAGAGCCACATAGATAGCTGCCACAACAATGGAAATCATAATGGCACGCCGCTCTTTACGAGACAGAGGATGGTAAGCCACCACCTTCATACTGCCTTCATACTTACCTAACGTAGGAAGAAGCCATTTTTGAGTAATCCAATACACAATAGCCGTAATGGCCACCGTTGAAGCACTCATAAAAAAGTAATTGCAAAGAGGTTCTGTATTCCCCTGATAACCCGTTTGTGCCAGTGCAGCCTCTTGCGTGGTATGCGCCAACAACGGGTCCATCGTACTCAATACAATATTAGCACTATACCCGCACGCAACGGAAACATAAGCCGTAACAATCCCTGCAATCGGATGAAGCCCCACCCATTGAAACAGCATAGCAGCAATAGGCAATAAAATGATATATCCACCATCACCAATGGCATTCGACAACAAGCCAAGTACAATCACCCACAAGACGATCTTCCTCTTTTCCTGCCGGTTTCCCACCCCCATGCGGATACAAGCATCAATAAAACCGGAATGTTGTGCCACTCCCAATCCGAACATAGCAATAATCACCATGCCCAATGGAGCAAAACCTGTAAAGTTCTTAATAGCATTCCGCAACCACCAGCGGATTCCTTCTGGACTCAACAGGCTTTGTACACGGATATCCTCACCTGTCTGCGGCAATGTCACTTTCAATCCATAGATATCGCATATCCATGAAAGAAAGACCACTGCCATTGTCAGCAGAAGGAACATCGTAGCGGGATGGGGCATGCGCCATTTATTCTTCATCATTTTCCGACTAAGCAAGAAGCTACCGTTAATACTTAATTTACTCCTCGTCAGGCTCCAGATTATCCAGATCAATAATACGCAATTCCAATGCACGTACTGCCAACCGGGTAGCATTCACTCCCACCCGTTCACCATTCGGGAAAAGACGTCCAATAAGATCATTCTGCCGTTTCTCCAATGATTTCACACCAAAAGGCATTCCTTTCAGATTGGCAATCATCTCTTTCGTATAACCCAAAGCCAGATGACGGAGAAAACGTTCATCGTATTCATCAATATCATAGCTGATGACAGCCTCCTGACGCTTAGCATCATTGGCTACAGATTTCTTGAAACGATCTACAATCTTTTCCAGAATCGGATAGTTAAATACCAATTTCTTTCCATCCATCACAGCCTGTACATCTGTTTTCGTCAGTAGCTCACCCGTTTTGAGGATGATTCCATCGGCACCGGCATTCAATACGTCCACCCACAACTTTTCGTTCAGAATCTCACCCGTGAAGATCAATACCCGAACTCCTTTGTAACGTTTGAATATATTTTTGCAAATATCAACACCAATGGTCGTAGAACCTCCCAGTCCTAAGTCCAACAATACCAGATCGGGAAGCTGGGCCTCCATCAACGGCCAAAACTCACTTTCCGTCATTGCCGTGCCGATCACTTCTGCATTCGGTATTTCATGACGGAATATTTCTTCTGTCCCTTTCAACTCCAGTTTTACATCCTCTACAATAATAACTTTAAACTTCTGTTCTTCCATGTTCCTTATCTAATAACTTTTATGTGTTTTCCTTTTATCGGCGCGGAATAGTGAAATAAACCGTAAACCCGCCGCCTTCAGCCGGCTCGGCATTGATACGACATCCCCTACGTCCCGCAAATTCGTCGTGGTCGCGGATAATTTGCTTGCATACCAGATATTCCGTTCCCCTCAACTCCCCTTTTTCACCGGAAGTCATACGTGCCAGATTCGGATAAAATAGTTGATTCAACTCTTCCACACTCTTCTCACGTCTCGTATCCGTAAAGAGGAAACGAATATATTCATTATCCTTGCGCGCTTGCAGACGTATCACTCCATCTTCACGTACAGTCAATGCTTCATCAATCAAATTCTCCAATAGAAAACGCAACTGATTCACGTCTCCTATCACCTTCGCCTCCATCGGCTCTATTTCCAATTCTATCCTCTCCGGCCGATTCTTCATCAACTTCTTGAAATATTTTCCGGCAGCATCCAAAAGTTCCTGTACCGGAATCACCGTACGCCGGAAAGTGACCTCCTCCAATTGACGGGAAGCACACGAACTCAAAATCGTAAAGATTCCCTTATAGTATTCAATCAATTCCGTCATAGTCTCCACCGCTTCACGCTCCTCCGTTTCCGAAAGATTCTGCGCATTCAACCGCCCTACAATCTGCTTGATTTTATTCGGATAATAAATCGTCTCATGTTTAATAGTCGACAGACAGTTGTCAAGCACCATATTCTGAACATGCAACATGCTGTCTTCCCAGGAAGCCCGACGTGTTTCTTCGTGTGCCGACTCGATATCCCGATATTTTGTAGCCAGCTTCACCACTGCGTTAAACACGACAATAGCCACATAACGAGCTACCAGTTCAAAAAGCAGTCGATCCGTCTCCTGTTCCGTTCCTTCTCTGCGCTCCAGATAAAGCACACCGACACATTGATGCTCGCCCCCTGCTTCCACCATCAGCGGAATTGCCTGAAGATGCTGCTCAGAAAGATATTCTCCGGCGCTAAAACACTGCTCTACCATCTCCGGCATTTCCTGTCCGGGACGAGAAGCATATTCCAGCCGATGTGTCGTTTCATTATAAACGGCAATTCCCATCCGGTCAATCGTCAGTAATTCATTTACCGAACCGAATGCTTCATCCACAATCCGCTGCGGAATTTCTTTAAGCGTACTCTCTTCTCGTTGAAGTGCCTCTGCATTTTCCTGTTCCTGCGGTCTCACCAAAGATGCAGCAAACACCTTCTGGTTAATCTCAAGTACCTGTTCGAGATTCAAACGATTCTGCAAACGTTTTCTCATGTACAGAAAATAATATCCAACCAACGAAACAATCAATAAAACAAAGCATAAAATAATCCCTACCGTCTTATTGGTATTCGAACGCTCCAACTGCCGGCAATATGCTTCGAGAGTTTGATCCTCTCCCTGCAACTTATACAAATCCGTAAATGCCGAATTATTATAACTATATGCATCCAACTGTTTCAAAGCCAGAAAAGCAACCGCTGCCTCATTCCTGATATCCAGAATTACATGATAATCCGAATCAAACAATTCGTTCCACCAACTGATTTCAGCAGGTGTTCCCTCACCTACCAGCTTCATATACCGATGTGGACGATCCGGACGCGCATATTTTTCATAATGCTCATTCAGAAAAAGCATTGCAGAATCTATATATTGCAAAGCCAACTCATAATTTTCATCCACATTAGCAAAATAGGCAGCATTCGCATAATCCGACGCTACATCCAGCAAATCCTCATACGCAGAATCCATAACTACTACAATCGAATCGCCATCCTGCAACATGGGAGGAATCGGATCATGCAGACAAGAAACCATCCCCAACGGAAGCAACAAGCAAAGCAACAATACCCCCATTGCTTTACGCACTCCCGAAGGCAAACGAAAATAAAAACGGCTTCCCTTCCCCAGTTCACTCTCCACATCAAAAACGCATCCCCGGAATAAATCATTCGTTTTCTTATACTTCTCAATGATTCCCTTACAATTCATCAATCCGAAACCACTACCTTTGTTTTCTTTCAACACTTCCGGATCGGCTGCATTCTTCATTCCGATCACGCGGGAATCATACACCTTCTCACCAATGATATGCGCCACATCCTCTTCGGAAATACCTCTTCCGTTATCCTCCACAGAGATCTCGACATACGCATCCTCCGTAATACGGGCATACACTTTAATTGTTCCTCCTTCCGGAGTATATTTACGGGCATTTTCCGCCAGCGTATTAATCATAAACAAAGTTAGTGCCCGGTCGGCCTTCACCATAACCGTAGTCGGTTCAATTTCCAACTTCTGATTTTTCATTTCAAAAGCACGTCTTCCCTTGCCTAGCAGCTCAAACAGTTCATTGAGACTGAAAGTTTCAATATTCAGGCTAAGCGTTCCTTGCTTCATCTTAATCCAAAGAGCCAGAATATCGTTGTACTCATTAATCGTAGTTACCAGCTCATCAATGTATTGATACTTCTCTTTCTTAATCTTCGCATTATCAATATACCCCCGCTCCGTCAACTTATGCACTTCGTTCAAGATACGGTCAATATAAGGATTAATACCATTGACAATGGCCAGACAAGCCTTCTTTATAAGATTCTGACGTTTATTTCCCGCAATATGTTGTTCGTAAACATACCGTTGCTTTTCCAACTGCATCCGCTCGTCACTCAACGCTTCCACCATCTGCTCATTGTCCGCAGCCCAAACAATATACGGTTCAAGCACATGCACCAATGCTTTTTCATCACGGTTCAACCGATGCAGAGGAACCAGTGCCGCTTTTCCTTCCTCCGGAATTTCCAGTTGAAGACGTCCTTTCCCAAATAATTGATCGATACCTTGTTGAATTAATGGAACATTCATCGGAATGGACGAAGTTATATCCCGGCAAAGAGTCAGAATCCGTTGCAGACGCTCCACGTCTACCTGATTCCTTATTTTAGACCGTTTATTGAAAAACCACCAAAGAATAACCACCAATACAAGTCCGACAATAACCAAAGAAAGTACAAGCGTCATTTGTCGTGAATCGGCTTCCAATGAAAGATAGCGGCTCTCCAACTCCTTATCCTGACGGGTATAATTTAAAATATCCAAATATATATTCCGGTTGTAATCAGAAGCATACTTCATCCCGAGCCCCGCATACGACACACTCAATTGCTCCCGAATCCTTGAGATCCATTCAGGTACCGTTCTCACATCTTCCTGCATGATCCATGGAACCCCGGTATAAGTCGTATCTCCTTCTACAAAAACATGTAGTTTATCCAATGTATCCGCCGCATGGTGATAATAGAGCATGTGATGTTGATTCACACAATCCAACGCTTTTGCAAGCGTATCCAATGCCTCCGTATAACGTCCGTGCTCATTCATATATTTACCGATAGACACATACGCACCGGCAATCTGATACAAATCATTGTACTCACGAAATTTTTCAAGCGCACGCTGTGCCATTCGCAAAGGCAAAAGCGAATCTACGGGAAACCCAAACTGATCCAGCGCATATCCCCTTCTCGTCCGAAAAAGTTCGAAATTATTAGGTGAAACCATCAGATTAGCCAATCCTTGCAGACCATTTCCTTCGAAATAAGGATGATTAGTCTGAACAGCCGTCCGCCAGGTAATATAGAGTTGGTCGAACTCACGCATTTTCCGGTCTTCCGGCTTGGTTGCTTCCACCAACGAAGCCGAACCTTTAATATAATGATAATAAAGCAACTGATTAGTATCTGTCAAAGCTTCATCTTCCGGAATCCGGTTGAGAGATGTGATGGCCTCCTGCCGTTGCTGTAGATAGTAGTAATAAATAGAAGAAACGATGAAAAATTCGGTGAATGCATAATCCAGCCGTAGCGCCTCGTGACGGTCGGCAAACAAATCACTCTCTTCACGAATACGTTTCATGCGCTTGAGCGCACTATTACGATAATCATAAAATTCTTTATTCATAGCCGTCCGCTGACAGATTTTCATCAGTCCGATGTCGGCAATCAACAGTTCGAGTTCATTTTTAGTCAGTTTATATACTTCCTTATGCAACGCTTCCGCCCGGTCAAAGTCCATAGCCATAAAAGCACAGAACCCCAGATTGTTGGATGCTTCCGCTTTCCCCGACTTGTAGAAATTCACCTGCCGATAGGCTTCATTGGCATATTTATAAGAAGAATCCAGGCTTCGATAACGATAAGCATACGCTTTCCCGTTTAATGAATCAATCAGGCGCACCTCTTTGGTCGGCACCATATCAGTGCACGAAAAAAAAGAGGCAAACAACACTATACCTATTATATATAAAGGAAAGCGTGAACTCATTTTTGACTATTAACTGTTTTCAGAAAGCAAATCTACAAATATTTCCGATAAGTTGGAGAGAAAAATATTTTTTATACAATAAGTCCTTCTAAATAATAAGAGAAATTCCTACCTTTGCAGGCAAATTAACAAATAGGTAACATCTATTACAAAATGAGCGAAAAAGCACCCTTTATGGTATTCTCGGGAACGAACTCGAGATATCTTGCAGAAAAAATCTGCGCAAGCCTGGATTGTCCTCTGGGAAATATGAACATTACCCATTTTGCCGATGGCGAATTTGCAGTTTCATATGAGGAGTCAATTCGTGGCGCACACGTATTCCTGGTTCAATCCACTTTCCCTAACTCAGACAACTTAATGGAACTTCTCCTGATGATCGATGCTGCAAAACGCGCGTCTGCAAAGAGCGTTGTAGCTGTAGTCCCCTATTTCGGATGGGCACGTCAGGATAGAAAAGACAAACCCCGTGTATCTATCGGCGCTAAGTTGGTAGCCGACCTGCTGTCTGTTGCAGGTATCGACCGCCTGATTACGATGGACTTGCATGCAGACCAGATTCAGGGATTCTTCAATATCCCGGTAGATCACCTGTACGCATCAGCTGTATTCCTCCCTTACATCCAGTCATTGCAACTGGAAAATCTGGTTATTGCTACACCGGACGTAGGAGGTTCAAAACGTGCCAGCACTTTCTCCAAATACCTCGGTGTACCATTGGTACTCTGTAACAAATCACGTGAAAAAGCCAATGAAGTAGCATCTATGCAAATCATCGGTGACGTAGAAGGTAAAAACGTCGTATTGATTGACGATATCGTTGACACAGCAGGAACAATCACCAAAGCAGCTAACATCATGCTGGATGCCGGTGCCAAATCTGTACGCGCCATCGCCAGCCACTGCGTAATGTCTGATCCGGCTTCTTTCCGTGTACAAGAGTCTGCCCTAACCGAAATGGTATTTACCGACAGCATCCCTTACGCAAAGAAATGCCCGAAAGTAAAACAGTTAAGTATTGCCGATATGTTTGCTGAAACAATCAAACGAGTGATGAATAACGAATCTATCAGTTCACAATACATCATTTAATAGATGATAGGTGACAAATGCTAGTTGATAGTTGAAGTTACTTTCAACAGGAAATTATAAAATGGATAATGACCGCTTTTGGTTATTATCCATTTTTCTTTGTACCATAAAAAAGAGGCCACGCAATGCGCAGCCCACTATCATTTATCATCTATCATCTATTGAAGTCTTCCGAATTTATAGGTTCCTTTTTTAATCACCTTTCCATCTTTATCTGTTTCTACAAAAGGACCATTTTTCTTTCCTTGTTTGAAAAATCCGTCAAAGCGATTACCATCTTTATCAATTTGTACGCCCTGTCCGTCTTCCAATCCGTCAACAAAGCCACCTTTATATTGCATCCCAGCAACGGTTTTCAGAGTACCCTGTCCATTGGGACGGTTGTCTTTCCAGTCACCGTCATAAACATCGCCATTACTCCATTTATAGACTCCTCTGCCATCACGTTTATTGTTTTTCCAGCTTCCTTCGTACACGGCACCATTCGCCCAGGTAAAAGTACCTTTTCCGTCTTGCATGCCATTTTTGAAATTACCTACATACTTGTCACCATTAGCATGATAATAAACTCCTTCACCGGTGCGCTCACCTAAGAGATAAGAACCTTCATAACGATCGCCCGTGTGAAAGTAGTAAGTACCTCTTCCGTGTTGAATATCATCCGCCCAGTCACCATCGTATTTATCTCCATTGGTATATTCAAATACCCCTTTTCCGTGACGGACATCATCTTTCCAATCTCCTTCATACTTACAGCCATCGTCCCAGTTCATGATACCTTTGCCGTTCTTCTTATCATTTTTCCAATGACCGGTATATTTGGCTCCATTCGCCCAAGTGTATGTACCTTCGCCTTCACGTTTATCATTCACCCAATGACCTACATATAAATCACCGTTATGATAATACATTGTTCCTTCACCATGCTGATAATCCTGATACCACATACCGTCGTAACGGTTGTTATTCATAAAATAATAGATACCTTTTCCATGCTGCTGATCCTGGAACCACTGTCCTTCGTATTTTTCTCCATCGGGAAACATATAAATTCCATATCCTTCACGTTTCCCCTTCACATATTCTCCTTCAAAGACATCACCGTTTTTAAAGACTGTTTTTCCTTTTCCATTCGGTTTTCGTCCTTTCATTTCTCCCGTATAGACACTGCCATCCTTAAAAGTATAGTTGCCAATCTTTATTTCAGTGGAGAATGTATCTTTAATTTTTCCGAAAAATCCGCCTTTTTTTCCTTCATTTTCTTGTGCCATCACTCCCTCTTGTGCAAGAAGAGCCAGCAAAAGTGTAGTATATAGATATTTCCTCATTGGTTTTAGTCGTTACTCATTTTAGAATTACAATTTGGACAAAGATACAATTTCTATCCCAAACAGCCCACTTTCGGAAAGCAAATTATGACAACTTTTTACCTGCAATGACCTCTTTTAATGTCTCTTTGCACAAATAGCGCTGTGCCAAATCTTGTATTTCCATCGGAGTAACCTCATTCACAGCCAGCAGAGAACGTGAAAAGTAGTCATCATCCAGACCGGAAGTAGCTATGAAGATCCACGCATCCGAAAGTGAGAAAGGCGACTCATAACTACGGCACATTTCTCCCAACATATAGTTGCGTACAATAGTCAATTCTTCGGCTGACACAGGTTCCTGATGCAGGCGGTCTATTTCATGATACACTTCCTGTATCAACGGTTCCACATATTCATTATCCGTTTCTGTCGAGATAGCCAATAGTCCGCTATCCGGATAAAACATGATTCCTGCCGAAATACCATAAGTATATCCCTTCTCTTCACGAATATTAGACATCAGCCGACTGCCGAAATAACCTCCGAATAAAGTCATCAATACCCGAAGTTTCAAATAATCAGGATGATTACGAGTAATGGTCGTATATCCCATCTTCACAGCACTCTGCATGGCGTCTTCACGCTCTGTAAAAATTCTCTTTCCGGGAACAGCAATAAAAGGAAAACTTAATCTCGACACCTGCTGCTGATGCTGGCCGAAAGAAGTGCCGAATGTATCTGTCACCCGGCTGATAATATCCTCCGTCACCTTACCGGACAAAAAGATAGAGCAATTACCCGAATGATAATACCGTTCATAAAATTCACAGAGCACTTCCGGAGTGATGGCATGATAATCTTCCTCCACCACTATTTTACCACATGGATGCTGTTCACCGTAAAGCGACTGCAACAGACTGCGGTGTGCCAGAAAATCAACTTTGGAAGTATTGACCTGGTATTGTTGGATATTGGTATCGAGAATGGTATGCAATTCCTTTTCCGGGAAAAGCGGTTCTTTAATCATGGATTCCACCACCTCCAATGTTTTCGCCAAATATTTATTCAACGAATAAACAGTGATATATGCATATTCCGACGAGCTGGACAATTCGAGCCATGAGCCGTAGTAATCCAGTTTCTCGGCAATGGTGGCAGCCGTATATTTTTTCGTGCCTTCGCGCAGCATCCGGTTCGTAAACAGAGCTTGCAGTTTCTGCGACTGTTGCCAGCGCCCCCCGGCAAAAAGCACATCTATGCGTACCACTTCCTGTTCACCCGCATTAATAACAGTCAACGGAATACCGTTTGGCAACGTCATTCGAACGGGAGGAAGTATACGAAAATTTTTCAGGGTTTGTATTTCAGGTTGTATCGTACGATCCATAAGATTAGATTCTATTCTTCAAAAATTCTTCTGCCCGTTCCAAGTCTTGCGGGGTATCAATTCCAATAGTTTCCACCTCACTGATGCCGACCTTTATTTTGTATCCGTTCTCCAGCCAGCGAAGCTGCTCCAAAGATTCGGCCAGTTCCAAAGAAGACTGTGGAAGCATGGTAATCTCTTTCAGCACTTCTGTACGATAAGCATACAATCCGATGTGCTTGTAGTAGGTATGTCCCTTCAACCAGTCCTGTTTCTCGGCATTACGCTGATAAGGAATGATAGAACGGCTGAAATAAAGTGCATTCCAGTTCTTGTTGACTACCACTTTCGGTGAATTCACGTTTTCCAGTACGGCAAACGGTTCATCAGCAGTAAAAGGTTTCACCAGCGTAGCAATCTGCGTGGTTGCATCATCGAAACAAGCCTTTACCGCATCCAGTTGTGAAGGCTGAATAAAAGGTTCATCTCCTTGTATATTCACTACGACGTCAAAATCACCTCCAATCTTGGTACAGGCTTCATAACAACGATCCGTACCACTTTTGTGGTGAACGGAAGTCATCACAACCTTTCCCCCGAACGCCTTAACGGCAGCTTCAATGCGTTCATCATCCGTAGCTACATAAGCGTCATCCAGAACGCCTGCCACTTGTTCGTATACACGTTGTATGACTGTTTTTCCGCCCAACATAGCCAACGGTTTCGCAGGAAAACGAGTGGATGCGTAGCGGGCAGGTATAATTCCAAGAAATTTCATCTACTTAATAAATAATGAAGAATGGAAAGCAGATAATGACTGTTGTATATATCCCCTTTGCCAATCCTCCGGTTTTAATATTTTGTTATCATATAAAAGCATGTCAATATCCAGACAAACCTTCTCCTCTTTCTTATCCTCCGGACGACGTCCGGACCTCCGTTCTATATCTTTCAGCGTTTTCCTCACCACCTCTTCATCCTTATCGGAAAAGAACAGAACCACTTGGTTGGAAAACAAGGCCGGATTCTTAAAAAACAAAGGTTTAGTTTCCAGTTCGGGAGCAAAACATATAGAAGAGAACGATTCTGTCAGCTTCTGCCTGGCAAAAGTCAAGTTCTCTTTCCTGTTGTAATTACTCCCTATGCAAACAATATACTTGTGCACTTCTTTAATTGAAAAGATCGTCCAATCCCCCTTCTTCTATCACTTCACCATCAGGAGTTTCCGAACCGGCACACGGGTCAAACCCTTCAGGGAGTTTGAATCTCTCCTGCTGGTCATATCCCAAGGTCGGATCGTCATACACTTTCTTCATATACATTGCCCAGATAGGCAAAGCTGCAGCAGCACCCTGTCCATAGGTCATTCTACCGAAGTGAATATCACGTTCGTCCCCTCCTACCCAACAACCGGATACCAGTGAAGGAGTGAATCCCATAAACCAGGCATCGGAGTTATCATTGGTCGTTCCTGTTTTTCCACCCATATCGGCGGTAATTCCATATCGACGAACACGTCCACCCGTTCCTTCATTAATAACGGCACGCAGCATAACCAGCATTTTGTAAGTGCTCGACGCGCTTATCACTTCTTCCATTTGCGGTGCAAAAGTAGAAATGACATTGCCATCACTATCCTCAATACGGGTAACGAACAATGGAGCCACCCGGATTCCTTTATTGGCAAAAGCTGTGTATGCGCTGACCATTTCACCGACAGAAATTTCACAAGGTCCCAGACAAAGTGAAACCACCGGATCAATTGCTTTATTACGTACACCGAAACTATGAATCAGGCGTACCAAATCATACGGATTCAGCTTACCCATCAGATATGCAGAAATCCAGTTATCTGAGTTTGCCAATCCCCATTTCAGAGTTACCATTTCTCCATAACGCTTATCATTTGCATTACGTGGTGTCCAGGGAGTTCCATTCTCATCAATCAAAGTTTGCTCTACGTGGCGTGCCTGATCGCAAGGAGAAAATCCGTTCTCCATTGCCAATGTATATAAATACGGCTTAATAGTAGAACCTACCTGACGACGTCCTACCATCGCCATATCATACTGGAAATATACATAATTCGGTCCGCCCACATAAGCCTTCACGTGTCCGTTTGCCGGATCCATTGACATAAATCCCGTCCGCAAGAAAGATTTGTAGTAGCGAATGGAATCCATCGGTGTCATAATCGTATCTTTATCACCCTTCCAGGAAAAGACAGTCATTTCTTCCGGTGTATCGAACGCCTTACGAATCTGTTGTTCCGAAGCTCCCGCCTCTTTCATGAGGCGATAACGTTCCGTTTGTTTCATTGCTTTCGTCAACAACTCTTCCACTCGTTTTTCCGGTAGTGATCGTGCATACGGAGCATTCTTACTTCCCTCTTTTTCTTTGAAGAATATAGGTTGCAGATAATCACCCAAATGCTCTTTTACAGCATCTTCGGCATACTGCTGCATACGTGAATTGATAGTTGTATAAATCTTCAATCCATCTGTATAGATGTTATAATTTGTACCGTCTTTCTTCTTGTTTTTCGCACACCAGCCATATAACGGGTTAGTTTCCCAAGCGATAGAATCCTCATAGAATTTCTGCATTTGCCAACCACGATAATCACTTCTTACCGGTTTCGGTGCTGTCATGACGCCGCGGAGATATTCACGGAAATAAGTAGCCAGCCCCTCTTTATGGTCAACACGATTGTAAGTCAGTTTCAACGGAAGAGCCTGCAAAGAATCACATTCTGCATCTGTGATATATCCGGCTTTACGCATCTGCTCGAGCACCACATTACGACGGCCACGGGAACGTTCGTTGAAACGAACCGGATTGTAAAGTGACGGATTCTTACACATACCCACCAATGTAGCTGCTTCTTCAATCTTCAAGTCCTTCGGTTCACAGCCAAAATAGGTATATGCAGCAGTTTTGATACCAACAGCATTATTCAGAAAATCAAATTTATTGAGATACATACTCAATATTTCCTCTTTGGTGTAGTAACGTTCAAGTTTCACCGCAATCACCCATTCAATCGGTTTTTGGAAAAGACGTTGAAGTGTATTTCTCGCCACATTTTCTGTAAACAACTGTTTAGCTAGCTGTTGTGACAAGGTACTACCCCCACCTGCATTTTTCTGAAACATCAAACCACGTTTCACAAACGCACGGAACAACGCTTTGGCATCAATACCCGAATGCTCGACAAAACGAACATCTTCCGTTGCAATAAGAGCATTGATAATACTGGGTGACAAATCCTTGTAAGCCGTGTACACCCGGTTTTCCTTGCTGTAAGACCATGTACCAAGCACTTTCTCATCTTCAGAAAAAATCTCTGTTGCAAATTTATAGCTCGGGTTCTCGAGTTCCTCTACAGGAGGCATATAGCCAATCCAACCCTTTGAAATGGAGACAAAGACTATAACAATAGCCAATACTATGACTGCCAAGAATATCCAAAGAGCTTTTATTATTTTTCGAATCATGTTTTTTCTCGCTTAAAATGACGCATTTAATTAAGATGCAAAGGTAGATAAAATCCGCTATTCAGCCAACGAGTTTGATTATAATTTCTATTTTGTTAAAATATAGAGCGATACTCCTAACAAATAGCATGAAACAAAACAAAAAAGAGCATTTTTCAAGAAAGCAACCCTCTTATTATATCTAAACACAAACAGGCGGGAAAAATCCCGCCTGTTATTCATTCATAAATATACCTATTTATAAGATAATCAATTACAAGGTTGCTGCCTGCACACCTACCACTCCGGCAATCGCACCAGCAACAGCAATAATCACTTTCAAAATAATACTCCACGTTTTTTTCATAGACATTTCTCTTTTTAAATTAAACACTAAATGAACACTCTAACCGTCAGCTATTAATCAACGAGACATTAAGCTGCGGGATCCGGTGCCTCTCCGCTACCGCCACCTTCATCTCCGCCACCTTCGCCTTCATCCGGTTTCTCGGGATCTTCCGGAGATACAGTAACGCTAATTTTCTTCAGATATTCATCCAGACTGATCAGATCTAACTTCTCATCTGCACGGGTAGCAGTTTTGGTGACACGCAACTCTTTATTGGCTTGGAAAAAGATACGAACACTATCCACACTCTTAGCATTAATATCCTTCGCCAACTCCGCACCTTTCGAACGGGCAGTCAACATAAACACACCCAAACCTTCGATATTCACAGACTTACCTTCCAATAACTGCTCCTTCATTTTTTCCACAAAATTCTGGATTACACTCTTGATGTCACCGATAGACAGCGAAGAACGATCCTGCATTTTCTGTGCAATATATTTCAGGTTGACGGACTGACCTAAAGTGATCAGATGCGGATAATATCTCTTAGGAGAATTGGGAACACGCGGATCTGTTGGCCGCGTAATGACTTTGTAAATTACACTCATACTACGTTTTTTTAAGATTTAAATTCAAGTTATTTATTCACGTTCTGTTGATCAACGATGCAAAGGTGAAGCTTTTATTCCGGATAGAAAAGAAAAAAGCCCCTTGCGGAGCTCTTTATATTCAATCAAGTATATAGCGACTTATAAATCAATGATATAATCAAGCATTTATAATCTTCCAGTCTCCAATCGTACACCGTTCGCTATCAAAACTGACAGCCACCTTTACGACAGGCAATCCACATAAAGCAAAGCGTTCCGGATAATTCTTTAAATCAATTTGCTCCATCGCTTCACCCGCACTTTTATCCAATTTCAGTTCCATCACATACAATGTAGTCTTCGTACGAAGTACTATATCTACCCGTCCACGAGGAGTACGAACCTCCACATCCACGTAATATCCCAACAAACTGAATATGATATAAAAGACCTGCTGATAGTGTCCTTCGAACCTTGTATTGTCGCAGTAAGGAATCGTAGACAGAAATTCCTGCAAACGGTGTAAAGCAGCATCCATATCACCATTCTGAATATCATAAAAAAGATAAGCTACCATGGTAGTTGCTTCAGGTGTCTTGTTATTTACATAATAAGGAAGAAGGCTCTCCATAAGTCCCAGCCTTACTTCTTTATTGGGAATATCCAGCGTATAAAGGTCTAGCATCTTATTATAATCCTTAATAGTGATATACCCACTTTGGTACAATAAAGGTACTGCATCAGTCATCGTTTCAGTAGGAGCATTGAAAACTGAAGATTTCAGCTGTCTACGTCCAATTTCGGAAGGTTTCACACCGAATTTATCCAACATCTTAACCAGATATGTAGGAGTACCGCTACCAAACCAATAAGATCCAAATTTTCCATCAGCAAAAGCATTTAGCAAACTGAAAGGATTATATATATCGGGCGAAGGAGATGTAAAATGATAACCATCATAATTTTCTTTCAATTTCATCAAAGCCTCTTCAGGTGTTATCTCCAATTTCTTTGCCAATCCTCCCAAATCATCCTTCATTTGCAAACGTATCTCATCTTCACTAATTCCACAGATAGCAGCGTATGGCTCATCCATACTAATATTCTTTATATTATTCAACTCACTAAAAATACTTAGTTGGGAGAATTTGGTAATACCAGTCAGAAATACATATCGCAAATAAGGATCACAAGCTTTTAACGGACTGTAGAAGTTACGCATGATGTTACGCAATACATCCAGATTTTCCCGTTCATGTACCACATCAAGCAAAGGAGCATCATATTCATCAATAAGCACAACCACTTTCTTTCCGGTCTGCTCATAGGCACGTTTTATCAGTCCCATCAAACGCTGATTGGGATTAACCTCCTCCTCCAGCCGTCCATAAATCTGTTCATAACCATATAGTTTCAGATTCAATTCTTGGAGCAACTGTTCACTATCCGCATGTTTGGCAGTACTCATATCGAAGTGAAGTACCGGATATTCCGTCCACTCCTTCTCCAGTTTCTCCATAGCCAATCCATGAAACAGCTCCTTACATCCGGAAAAATAGCTATGCAGCGTGGAAGTAAGTAATGACTTACCAAAACGTCGTGGACGGCTCAAAAACATATAGCTGGAAGCCGAATGAGTCATCCGGTAAACATATTCCGTTTTATCAATATAGAGGTAATTCCCCTCCCGTATCTTCGAGAATGTCTGTATCCCGATAGGATATAGTCTTTGCAAATCTTCCATATCAATCATATTTTTCACATACTTAAGCATTTATAATCTCCCAGCCCCCAATCGTACACCGTTCGCTATCAAAACTGACAGCCACCTTTACGACAGGCAATCCACATAAAGCAAAGCGTTCCGGATAATTCTTTAAATCAATTTGCTCCATCGCTTCACCCGCACTTTTATCCAATTTCAGTTCCATCACATACAATGTAGTCTTCGTACGAAGCACTATATCTACCCGTCCACGAGGAGTACGAACTTCCACATCCACATAATACCCCAACAAACTGAATATGATATAAAAGACCTGCTGATAGTGTCCTTCATATTTCGTATTATCGCATTGCGGTATAGTGGACAGGAACGTTTGCAAACGGCGTAATGCAGTATCCATATCCCCATTACGGATATCACGGGAAAGATACGCCACCATTGTCGTGGTTTCCGGAGCTTTACTACCGACATAATGTGGAAGAAGACTTTTCATCAGGCCTATTCTCACTTCCTTATTAGGAATATTCAATGTATACAAGTCTAATTCCTCATCATAATTCTTAATAGTGATATAGCCACTTTGATATAGCAGCGGGATAATACTTGTCATCCTTTCTGTTGGTGCATCAAAATCCTCGACCGAAACCCTATTATTTCCAATTTCGGAAGGTTCCACGCCAAACTTCTTCAACATATTTATCAGATACGTAGGCGTACCGCTACCAAACCAATAAGATCCAAATTTTCCATCTGCAAAAGCATTTAGCAAACTGAAAGGATTATATATATCGGGCGAAGGAGAAGTGAAATGATAACCATCATAATTTTCTTTCAATTTCATCAAAGCCTCTTCAGGTGTTATCTCCAATTTCTTTGCCAATCCTCCCAAATCATCCTTCATTTGCAAACGTATCTCATCTTCACTAATTCCACAGATAGCAGCGTATGGCTCATCCATACTAATATTCTTTATATTATTCAACTCACTAAAAATACTTAGTTGGGAGAATTTGGTAATACCAGTCAGAAATACATATCGCAAATAAGGATCACAAGCTTTTAACGGACTGTAGAAGTTACGCATGATGTTACGCAATACATCCAGATTTTCCCGTTCATGTACCACATCAAGCAAAGGAGCATCATATTCATCAATAAGCACAACCACTTTCTTTCCGGTCTGCTCATAGGCACGTTTTATCAGTCCCATCAAACGCTGATTGGGATTAACCTCCTCCTCCAGCCGTCCATAAATCTGTTCATAACCATATAGTTTCAGATTCAATTCTTGGAGCAACTGTTCACTATCCGCATGTTTGGCAGTACTCATATCGAAGTGAAGTACCGGATATTCCGTCCACTCCTTCTCCAGTTTCTCCATAGCCAATCCGTGAAACAGGTCCTTGCGTCCGGAAAAATAGCTATGCAGCGTAGAAGTAAGTAATGATTTCCCAAAACGTCGTGGACGGCTCAAGAACATATAACTGGAAGCCGAATGAGTCATCCGATAAACATATGCTGTTTTATCAATATAGAGGTAATTCCCCTCCCGTATCTTCGAGAATGTCTGAATCCCGATAGGATATAATCTTTGCAAATCTTCCATATCAATCATATTTTTCACAAAGCTACTAAAAATTATCCATCAGTCATTGCATTACAAAAAAAATATCAACTATCTTCACAGACAGTTGATATTATAGAAATCACATCGGATTTACACCGACATGAGGGCGTTGATCAGGAATACACCGCTGTGTATTTCCTGACCACAAAATGTAGGGATCTTCATGTGTGTAGCATGAAGTTAGGGACCTACACATTCTTCATCTCACTTTTTTTAAAAGTACTTTGAAGCACTTTATTTCTCTTTATTATCGCTAGTTTCTCCATATCCGTAACCATAGCCATATCGTTTACCATAACCATAGTATTTGCCATATTTACCATAACCGTAATAATAGCCGTATTTTCTTTTCTTCAAATCCAAACCATTGATCACAGTACATAGGTTAGGTAATTTATTTCCATCAATAAGTTCATTAATCAAAGTATACTCATTCTTACGAGTATAATCCGCACGACATACATAAACAGATAAATCAGCCACACGTCCTATTAATAAGGTATCAGTTACCATACCGACAGGAGCGGTATCCAGAATCACATAATCAAAATTCTTTTTAAGAGTCTCAATCGCTTTATCCAATCCATCACGGGCCAGTAATTCTGTTGGGTTGGGAGGAACTGTTCCACCAGGAAGAATATAGAGACTCTTACTGACATCGGAAAGCTGTACCAAATCCATCAAGTTATTTTCCGGATTAGCCAAATATTGAGTTATACCTTGTTCCTTTTTTGAAATATTGAATACTTTATTCAAACCCGGTTTACGAATATCAAGACCAACGATTACTACTTTCTTCCCCAATAAAGAAAGACTAATAGCAAGATTACCAGAAATAAAGGATTTACCTTCACCGCTAACTGTAGAAGTTACTAAAATCACCTTCTTATCATTTCCAAGCATAAACTGAAGATTCGTTCGGACATTGCGAAAAGTTTCACTCATCAGGTTGTTTTGATTCTCAAATACAGCAATAGCTCCCAGCTTTTCATCTGTCAACGGGATGTCACCGACAATAGGTGCACTAGTAAGTTTTTCTACATCTGCACGACCTTCAATCTTGAATTTGGTTAATTCAAGCAAATATATAACCCCTACCGGAATTCCGACTCCTAGTATCAAAGCGATTAAATAAGTAATTTTACTTCTAGGAGACACAGGAGCATCATCTGCTATAGCTTCATCTATAATCTTCGCATTATTGGCTGTGGCAGCCAGAGTTATAGCATTCTCTTCACGTTTCTGAAGCAACATCAGATAAAGTCCAGCCTTTATCTCTTGCTGACGTGCAATACTTACAAACTCACGTTCTTGACCAGGGGCCTCACTAATGCGACGGGAATAACGGTTAGCTTCACGATCCAGATCCGCCTTTGTGATAAACAATCCACGCAACACTCTATCTAAAGATACTTGTACATTCTCTTTCATTGCACTAATGCTGGTATCCAAGTTTATGATGGTAGGATTATTCTCTGTTGATGTACGCAGCAAACGTTTTCTCTCAACAAGCACATCATTATAACGGTTAATAGCAGCTGCAAGATTCACATCTTGCAATCCTATATTACTAGGCAGTACTTCATAACCTTCATTTTGCATATATTTCTGCAAATCCTGCAGCAAATTAATCTGGGTTTGATTCTCCACACGCTTCTTCTCATATTCAGCACTACCCGTCAAAGCAATCTGTGCATCACTGGTTAAATCTGTAATACCCGCCCCACGTTTAAAGCTTTCCAGATCCTTTTCTGTACTGCCCAGTTCTTTGGAGATAATACTAATACGTTCATTGATAAATTCTGCTGTTTTCTGTGCAACTTCATTCTTATCATTATTCGTATTGATATTATACATCTCCAGTAGCTTATTAATAAAATCCTTGCCGCGCTGTACATTTGAGTTTTTCAATGATATAACAGCTACAGAAGTGGTTTTGGAAGTAGGTTCTATAGTCATATTCTTGCAACACCATTTCGCTACAGTCAAAGGCCTATTAATTGTAGCTGTAATATTACGTGTAGTCTTTTCCAAATCTGTAGCTTCTTCCAATGTTCTTTTAGAAGATAATACCGAGTCCGGTGTCAGGAAAAAAGCCAATGTCCCTTTGTCGGTAGGAAAAACCGCTGGCAATTTTTCAAAATGTTTCTGATATTCATCATCGTCAATCTTCACAGTCACATCCATACTTCCCTGTGGTTGCAATGCCATCTTCACTATCATCGGCTCCTCCAACAAATCAGCCTCCTGCGGAGTCAGACTCACTTGCACAGGTGAAGTCTTATACATGTTCCTGGAAGGGAATTCATCCTCATCTGTATAAGAAATATAAAGACCCAAATCTTCAACCACCTCTTTGACAATAGTCTTTGAACGGAGAACTTCAATCTCGTTATCAATATTCTGCGAAGAAGAGACCATACCATCCAATCCCAGACTCTCCAACCCGGAAAGCATTCCGGCACTCCCCCCTTTTTTATCATCCTTTATTAAAACCGTAGCGGAAATATTATATACGGGAGTGGACATATAAAGATAGACCCATGCCGCAATCAAACACGCCACAACCGCCCCCACAAACCAGGGCCAGTGGATCAAATATTTAAACAATAGTTCCTTGACGTCTATATTTTCTTCCTTAGATTCTTTTGCTTCGTTGAAATCTGTTTCTTTCATTACAAATCATTATTTTAAAATATTTACTAATAGACTGACGATGGATACCAGGATAGAGGTTGCAGAGAACCAGAGACTGGTACTGTTACCTACATCTGAATTTCGAGCCTTTGCCTTATTAGGAGTTACGTAGATAATATCATTCTGTTGTAACCAATAGTAAGGCGAAAGAATGGTTTCGGCCTTGTTCAAATCCAAGGTTACAATTTGCTGTTTGCCGTTTGCGTCCTCACGAATCAACTTCACATTATCACGAAGACCGTATACTGTCATATCACCCGCCATGGCTAAAGCTTCTAGTAAATTTACTTTCTCATTAGAGATAGTAAAAGTACCGGGACGGGTAACTTCGCCGATAACCGATATTTTATAATTTACCATACGCACTGTTACAATGGGAATCTCCTTCATGTAAGGTTTTAGTTTATCTATAATCAACTGTTCCGCTTCCCTTTTCGTTAAACCTCCTAACTTCAATTCTCCTAATACCGGAAAATTTATGTTTCCTTCATTATCTACCAAATAAGGTTGTAATACAGGTTGGGTAGTCACATAAGACGAAGTACTCACAGCTATTCCGGCATTGCTGGCAACTGTCAGGTTAAAAGGTATCGCAAGTTCTGGATTAGTACACGATACCACAATAGTCAACAAATCCTTGGGCATGATCTTGGCATCATACAATTTTTCCTGTTGTTCTACCTCGTTCACAACTTCCACATTCTGGAAATAGGGAACCTTTTTATAAGACTGGCAGGCAGCCAATAGGAATGGCAACAATAGTAGCCACGAATTTCTTTTGTTAAGTCTTCTCATCATAATTCTTAAATTCATAATTAAACGCCCTTTAATTCCTAAGTTTTATTTTTTAATATGCTTCTTTTTCTCCATGTATGGCATTATACACCGTCTTATACATAATATATAAGTCCAATAAAAAAGTCCAATGCTCTATATACCAGATATCACGTTGCACACGTCCCTCCATCTGCCAGAGTTCTTTCGTCTCACCGCGAAAGCCCGTCACCTGAGCCCAGCCAGTTATTCCAGGTTTAACGAAGTGACGAACCATAAACTTGTTTATCAGATTAGAATATTCCTCCGTATGCTTTAACATGTGAGGACGGGGACCTACAATAGACATATCCCCTTTCAACACATTAATGAATTGAGGCAATTCGTCCACACTCGTCTTTCTCATTATCTCTCCGATACGTGTTTTACGAGGATCATTTTCCGTAGCCTGAAGAGTATCACATTGCGCATTAACCCTCATTGAACGAAACTTGTAACACCAGAATTCACGACCATCCTCACCACTGCGTTTCTGTTTGAAAAAAACAGGACCGGGAGAACTTAATTTAATTGCAATTCCGAAGAATATATAAACGAACGGAAAAACCGTAATAAGAAATAACCCTGAACAAACGATATCAAAAACACGCTTGATAATACGGTTCTCCAATGACTCTAATGGTTCACAACGAATGGAAAGTACAGGAACATTACCCAATAATTCAAAATGCATTCTACGTTTCAAATAGTTACGGACATTAGGAACGCTAAAAAAACGGACCAAATGATTTTCACAGTAATTAATAATAGGAACAATCTCCGCACTCCGCACAGAAGGAAGACTACAATAAAGCTGATTAATCTCTCCCGCATGTTTTTCTAAAAAAACACTTACTTCATTGGGTTGTCCCAAATATGGAACATCCTGCGGATACCGGTCCGAAGGAAAATCCTCGAAATAACCCATTACACGATAACCGGACGTAGGATCATCCGTCATCGCATGATAAAGCTCCTGCATATTTTCATGGCTCCCAACTAATACTACCTTACGAACATTTCCTCCCTTTTTTCGATAAAGCTCCAGAAAGTGACGGGAAATCAAGCGGTAGCTAATAATGACAATTATCAGTGCAACATAAAACAGTCCGAAATAGCGGGAATGAGAAAAATGAAAATGAAAAACAAGCAACGCACAAACCGATAAAAAGACAAAAGGAACCATGTTACGTAAAACACGGACCATGATCTGTTCGGGACGTACCACAGGACGATGAAGAATAACACCCGAATGCATGTTACAAAGTAAATAGCACAGAGTGATAAGAGTCATACCCTGAAAGATAGAACCGCAATGGATACACCAGAAACGGGTACCCAGAAACAAATTAAATCCCCATAAAAGCAGGTTCAGCAAAATAAGGTCTCCTAAGAGGACCAGAGACTTTAGGACTTTGTTAAAACGTTGGACTTCCTGCATACAGTTTATTTTTATAATTCTTATCTAGAATAATTACCTATTTTTTCAGTAATGCGAGTACAAACTGCGGTACTTTCCAAGCCATCTTTTCCAACTTGGTCAAAGTAGGCCATAATCCGTGCGAGACATACACCCTAATATCCTCTTCCCACATCTTCTTACGTTTATCGCTATCAGTAGAAAGCCCACCCATACGCATCCGCACGATGTATTCATTGAGATATGTCACCGTGAGTCCACCTGTTAACAGATAACGTACCAATAAGTCACTATCAGCTGCTATTTTATAACTCTCGTTATAAAGTCCCAGCCTCATCATTACATCGCGTCGGATATAGCAAGTGGGATGAAGCGGAAGCCATCCATGACGCACTTTCCAAAGACGATACCCTCCCCCAATCCAGTTGCGCACCACTTTGTTCGTATTATCAGGATTCACAAAGAGACCGTCACCATACAAGAAATCGGCATGTGTCCGTTTCATTCGTTCTACAATGCGCCCAATTACCCCATTATCATAGAAAAAATCATCCGAATGCAGCAATCCGATTATCTCTCCCGTAGCCACACGAATACCCTTATTGATAGCCTCATACATACCATGGTCAGGTTCCGATATAATAATCGAGATACGATCCGCATATTCTCGGATAATATCCAACGAACCATCCGTACTGGAGCCATCCACTACTATAAACTCTATGTCATTATAATCCTGTGCTAAGACACTCTCGATAGCACCCCGAATCGTTGCTGCGCGATTGTAGCACGAAGTTATAATTGAAACTTTCATAAAATCCCGCTTTATCTATTAGTAAAACATATACTGCCTCTGTTACTCATACTTATGAATCCAATCCAACGTAACTTTAGTACCCTCTACCCTCGATACCGGCAAATGAGGAGCTATTGATTTTATAGGATCCAGATTATGAACATTATCCGTTGTCATATTATGCAGTCGAAAACTCGTCATAGGAAAAGCAATCCCTATCTTTTTTAAGCAATCTCCCACATACCCCATCCATCGGAAGCAAAAATAAGGGACATGAGGAATTTTTATACTTTCGATGTTTGCTATTTCATTAGCCCAATCTGTGATCGAATAGGCCTCATAATCACCTAAGTAATAAATATTCCGATTGACTTTTTCTGGAGAAGCCCGGAGAATTGATTCTATTTGATATATTGCATTATCAATATAACCATAAGTTTTTTTGCAAGCCTTTTCACCCATATGGAAATACATATGCTTTAGAACAATATGAAAGAATTTATCATAAGGCTCGCCAAACCAAGGCCCCCAAATGCTTGTAGGCCGAATGATACTCCAGGTGTAAGTTGTAGGATTGGCCTTTTTAATTCTTTTTTCGGTTTCCACTTTACTCTCTCCATAAAAAGTATGAGGCGCATAATCTTCAAAGTCTTTGGGCATATACCCCGGTTCGCAAACATACATAGAAGATGCAAAAATTGCACGCTGTACACTTCCGACTTCATTTATAGCCGCTAATACATTGCTCACTCCACTCATGTTTGCATCATAATCTTGAAGCGTAACACCTCTCAAATCTGTACGGGCAGCCAGATGTATCACAATTTCAGGCTGAAACGCTCCAAATACAGATACGACACTCTCCTTATCACATATATTTATTTGTTTCCAAATACGATTATGTGCACTGATTTTGGGCTTTTCAATATCAATACTAAGAAGTTCAATGTTCTGATTAAAAAGGAAATGTTCAATAAGATTAGTACCAATAAATCCACTGCCTCCGGTAATTAATATTTTTATCATTGCTTTTATCATCTAGTTAATAAAATGAGAACTGATTACATGAAAAGACGCATGAATATTATGGAAGAAATAATATTTCATGTGTATACCACAATCCTACTAAACTTATTCACAAAGAATAAATCTGGCAGATAAAATCTTCTACACTTTTACAATATTGCGTAACAGAATACATCGATCGTGATTCAGTATAAGCGTTCCGCCTAATATGATTATAATGTTCCTTTGATTCTAAAAGAAGAGACAATTTCGACGGAATTTCTTGTATAGAGTTGAACAAATAGCCATTGAAACCATCTTTTACCAATTCAGATGTACCACCTGTGTTCAATCCTATAACAGGAATACCTCTTTGCATAGCCTCTACAGTCACTCTTCCAAATCCTTCACATCTAGAACACATTAACAATATGTCCATATCCTTATATATTTGATTTGAATTTTTCTCAAACCCATGAAAAACAACAGAATTATCCAAATTCAAAGATTTAACAAGCTTATGTATAACTCGTTTAAATCCCCCCTCTTTATCTCCCCAAATGTTCAATTTTGCATTTGGAAATATTTTTAAAATTTTCGGCATGGCATTGATTGCCAAATCTTGGCCTTTCGCTTTATCGAATATGCCAACAACCCCTAAGTTGAGAGAATTGCATATTTCCTTATCTTCAAATTCTACATTTGCGTCTTTCAGGCCGTTGTATATCACTCTTTGGCTTTTACCTAAAGGCTCACCTAAATTCACATGATTAGCAACCGAATAAGAAACATATATAACGCCATCACTCTGATTTATAAACCTTTTCTTACCTTTTTTTCCCATTATAAATTGCGCACCATGATCCAAATCCATAAACTCTCGAATATGCGATATATGTTTCACACCTAGTTTTTTTGCGACTTCAATACCAGTCATTTCAGCTGAAGTATTAGAATAGATAATATCTGGTGAGAATTTTTTTGCTTCTTTAATTAGAAAGGGAAGCTTAAAGAAAGTCCAAATATCGAGAATAGGAAGTGCCAAGTATTTTATATTACGTTTTAAATAATAGAGTTGTGTAAACATTGGTATCACTTTATAATCTATACCAATCGTATCGAGTTCCTGACAAATATCTCCTTTAGAAGGTAAAATCAATTTCACATCATACTCATTATTGTGCAGATATTCAATGATAGTCAGCATAGAACGATTCGCACCATACAATTGACTATAATTAGCGATAAACAATATTCTCATAAAGTTTAATTATAATAATTCATACGTTTTTATTCCTTCTTTCTTGACAATAACGGCTGGATTTCCTATAATTGTACTATTTGCCGGAACACTTTTAACGACTACACAACCCGCTCCAATTATTACATTATCTCCGATGATACAATCTCCCAATATTGAAGCACCACAACTAACAACCACATTATTTCCTATAGTTGGAGTTTTCCCATTTTTTTGACCAAGAGTAACATTGTGAAAACACCTAAAATGATCTCCTATAGATTTTGCATTCAAAAAAGTATTAAATGCATGTTCCATTTGAATATCATGGCCTATATTCATATTCTGATTGATTTTCGTATAGTAACATCTCGGAAGTAACCAGCTAAATAAGAAATGAATTCGACCAACCCGATAATAGAAAACATTTCTGTAAGGTTTATCATAGATGAGATGATAAATAAACTGTGTCAATGTTGGCATATCGGATTGTATCTTCTTTCTATTTGATGAAAAAAAATAAAGAAAAATATGTATCAGAAAGAGAGGTAATAAAATCCATGCGCATACAAGCCTTGTTTTTATTATTTTCATATAATAAACATAACACTATGTAATTTTCACTTCTCACCTATCCGAGTATACACAAATCCTAACCCTTCAAGCTCCTGACGATTATAGATATTACGACCATCCACAATCACATTGCCCTTCATACACTTCTTAATAACATTCCAAGTAGGCATACGGAACTGCCGCCATTCGGTCATCAAGGCTAAAGCATCGGCTCCGTCGGCTGCATCGTACATATTTTCACAATAAGTCACGACATTACCTATTCTACGCTTACATTCTGGCATAGCAATAGGATCAAACACCCGAACCGATGCACCAGCTTCCAGCAACTTCTCTATTACGACTAGCGCAGGAGCTTCACGCATATCATCCGTTTCCGGTTTAAAAGCCAATCCAAGCACAGCAATGGTTTTACCTTTCACATCCTCCATCAACGTTAAAAATTTATTGTAAACGATAGTTTTTTGATTCTCGTTCACACGTTCTACCGCTTCAATCACCTCCATGTGATAGCCATTATCAATTCCCGAATGAATCAATGCCTTTACATCTTTCGGGAAACAACTGCCACCATAACCGCACCCTGCATAAAGAAATTTCTGACCGATACGGACATCTGCTCCAATACCTTTTCTCACGTTATCTACGTTAGCTCCCATACGTTCACACAAGTTGGCTATGTCATTCATGAAACTGATACGTGTAGCAAGCATGGCGTTAGCCGCATATTTTGTCATTTCAGCAGATGGAATATCCATGAAAATAACACGAAAATTCTGAATCAAGAAAGGATGATAGAGCTTAGTCATCACTTCTTCGGCTTGCTTACTTTCAACACCAACGACCACACGGTCGGGACTCATGAAGTCTTTAATAGCAGCTCCCTCTTTCAGAAACTCCGGATTCGAAGCCACATCAAATGGAATGTTTACGCCACGTTTGTCAAGTTCTTCTTGGATAACAGCTTTCACTTTTTTAGCAGTACCTACAGGAACCGTACTTTTAGTAACCAAAATGGTATACTTATTAATATTCTGACCGAACTCACGAGCTACAGCCAGCACATATTTCAGATCGGCACTACCATCTTCGTCAGGAGGAGTACCTACAGCGGAAAATACGACCTCTACATCACCCAAAATCTTAGTGATATCAGTTGTGAAATGCAAACGGTCATAGGCAACATTACGTTTAACCAAATCTTCAAGCCCTGGCTCATAGATTGGCATCTCACCATTCAGAAGTTTGTCAATCTTTGCCCGATCAACATCCACGCAGGTAACTTTGTTACCCATCTCTGCAAAACAAGTGCCGCTTACTAAGCCGACATAACCTGTACCTACAATTGCTATATTCATTGAATGTAATTTTATATTTGATACAATATTTTATCGTTAATAAATTGCTGAAACAGCTTACAGATATCATTATTCCTAATATAATCCTCCCTATATTTACTCTGATTTCTTCTTAAACAAGATGTATCTTCCTCGTTTAGCATCAATACTTTCTTTAAAACAGCCGTTAGTGCCTCGCAATTGTTACTTTCAAAAAGAAATCCATTCACTCCATCTTCTACCATATCGCTAAAAGGTACTATATCTGATGCAATGATAGGAACTGAATAGTTTATCGCTATGAGCGAAGGCCCCGACTGGGTTGCAGAACGATATGGCAAAACTAAAAAGTCAGCCTTAGAGAAAATAGTTGGAATATTCTCGTTAGGGATAAATTCAAAATTCAATTCATATATACTTTTATCCTTAATTAGAGATAAATATTTCTCTTGTTCTTCCTTTGTTGCCTTACCGGCAATTATTACTTTCAGATTTGGGTTTTCAAGATTATTAACGGCTTTAATAAACAAATCCAATTGTTTATAGTCTCTAATCAAACCAAAAAATAAAAGTGTCACCTCATTTCCCTTTTTTTCTATTATGGGTGCTATACCGAAGTCTTTTAATGGCATTTCCGTAAAAAATGCATCTTTTGACGGATAATCTTTTTTAAACAAATCCATTTGCATTTTTGAATAGAAATGAAACCATTTGAATGATTGATAGAATCGCTCCTTCAAAAAATCGACTAGCTTTGAACCTCTAAACTTCGTATCACCATGTTCGATGTAATTGTGAGAACATATTATTGTTCTTTTCTTGGAAAGAAAAAGAAGAGTCAGAATAATAAAGAACGGATTCTTTCCCGGAATAAAAATGTTTATATAATCTTTTCTCCGACATTCCTTATATATTTTAAAGAAATACTTAATAGCTGTACCGATTGATCTCAAGTCTCTATCTCTATACTTTTGATGTACATGTACCAATTTGACATTTTGTCCGATTTCTTTTTGAGGATATTTACAATTATCAAAAGGAGAAAGTACAAATACGTTTAGGTGATACTCTTTAACTAATTCAGGTATTATCGTTATATCAGTATCCCACCAAGAATCGTATGTTATATAATTTATAACCATTCTTATGTATTTATGAATAAAGAATCTTTTTAAGTATCTGCATTAATGCTTCTTCTTGATTTTGTTCCACTCTAATAGCCTCCTTCACCCCAGCATTTTCCCCCGCTCTCACATCTCCGTCACTATCCCCAATCATATACGACTGCGACAAATCGATATTGAAATCTTTTGCTGCTTGAAGCAGCAAACCCGGTTTGGGCTTCCGGCAATCGCAGTCACACTTATATTCAGGCCGCTCGCCAGAAAATCCCTTATCTGTATGATGAGGGCAAACATAAATGGCATCAACAAAAGCTCCCTCTTTGCCAAGTTCCGTTTCCATCTTGTTATGAATTGTCTGTAATTGCTCGAAAGTACAGTCACCACGGGCAATGACTGGCTGATTAGTGATCACGATAGCCAGATAACCACTTTTATTGATAGCCTTGATAGCTTTAGCTACGCCTGGAAGAAGTTCAAATTGCTCGGGCTTGGTGATAAATCCTACCATCTTGTTGATAGTTCCATCCCGATCCAAAAAGATAGCTTTCTGTCGGTTCTTTAGATTATGAGCATGCACCTTGCCGGTCTTTATATCATTCTCTACTTCAAAAAAGCGATCGGGCGTACCCATATCTTTAACATATTCCGGAGTATCATAAGCATAGATACGTCCGCTGCCAATATTTATTTTCAGCACATCGCGGTCGAGGTCTATCTTATCGGGAGTCTCCGGATGACGGGGTACAAAATTTTTCATCGTCTCCTTCAATAGTTCTGGGGAGATCAACTCGATGCCCGCATTCACACGGTTTTTATAATAGAGACGTTCATCTTCTTTCGCCATCCAGCAAATCACCTGATGGGTATCTACAGGCATCCCACCCGCCGTTTTTGGAGCTTCAATCTTCGTAACAAGCAGCGAACTGTCATAAGGATGACCGTTAGGATGTGCCACTAAGCTAGCCCACGCTTTCTTTTCTTTATGGAATGCTATAAAGCGATTGAAATCCACGTCAATTATCACATCTCCACAAAGGAGCAGAAAATCTTCTGTAAGCTGAGTCATCTTGAATAAAGCACCCGCAGTTCCCAATGGATGATCCTCGATGAAATATTCAATACATACCCCAAAACGGCTTCCATCTCCAAAATAGTCTTTAATCTTTTCACCCAGATAACCGATAACTAATATTATATCAGTCAGGCCACATGCCTTGAGGTTGTCTATCTGATGCTCTAATATTGGCTTGCCACATATATTAATCATTGGCTTAGGCACATCATTTGCCACAGAAGCAATACGCGTGCCACGTCCTCCGGCCATTATTACTGTCTTCATATAATTATTGTTGTTGATTTATCCAAAGAATTTTTCTTCCAGCATCAAACACAGGCAATGATATACCGGAAGATGCAATTCTTGTATCTTGTAAGTTTCAGTCTCGGGCACTCGAATACACACATCAGTAAATTCCATCAAGCGATTTTCCTTTTCCCCCGTAAGTCCTACAACCTTCAATCCTTTTGATTTTGCAGCTACAGCAGCATAGAGAACATTCTTACTGTTACCTGAAGTAGATATACCCAAGAATACATCGCCAGCACGCCCCAAACCATTGATTTGCTGCGCAAAAACAAGCTCCGGCACAGCATCGTTCATGAAAGCAGTGGTAAGCGAAGGTTCACCCACGAGTGAAATGGCAGGCAACGACCCTTGCAGATGGTCGGCAAGTACTGTCCCCATTTCCTCATCAATCTTCATCAAGCGATCTATTTGGGCTGCATAAATTTTACGCTTCATCTTGAATTCTTTCATCAACTCGCCTACAATGTGTTCGCTGTCCGAGGCACTACCACCATTGCCGGCAACAAGCAACTTGCGCCCTGCCGAATAGGCTTCTTCCAGTATCTGATAAGCCAAGATGATATTTTGTCTACATACATCGAGAGCAGGATACCTCTCTATCAAAAGATCTACATGCTTTACTAACTTCTCTTCCATAAATCACTTGATGCTTAGTGAACCTACAGTATCCGTAGGATATATTTTCCAACCATGAGCACCTCCATCGCTAAATTGGAACGGCATGACTAATCCATGAAGCTTCTTCAGTGCTTCTTCTACTTCTTTCTTATGCGTGGGCTCTACGATGAACATAATGAATCCACCACCACCTGCACCCGACACTTTTCCAGCTTTGGCACCCGCAGCCATAGCTACGTCCATAGCCTCTTGAATCACAGGATTGGTAATGTTATTGGCCATCTTCTTTTTATTTTCCCAACCTTCGCGGAGAATATCCGCGAAGCCGTTTATGTCTCCTTTCAAAATGGCCAGTTTCATATCCTTGGCACTCTGTTTTATCTTGTGCATAGCTTCAATGGCATCGTTCTCTCCACTAGAGGTGTTCTTTTTCTGCTCCTCGATAATAGCGGCACTACTACGCGACTTACCGGTAAAAAACAACAGCATACTGGCTTCCAATTCATCAATAATCCAGCGCTTAATCTTAAGCGGATTGACAATCACCATATCATTTTGCAAAAATTCCATGTAATTGAATCCCCCGAAAGCTGCCGCATACTGATCTTGCTTGCCACCAGAGAGATTCAAGTCCTTACGCTCTATCTCGTAGGCTAGGCGAGAAATCTCATAGTCTCCAAGAGGTAATCCCAGCCATTCTACAAAACATTTCAATATACAAACAACCATAGTAGACGAGGTACCCAGCCCCGATCCGGCCGGAGCATCATTGTAGGTGGTTATCTTGAATGATTTGGCATCGAGGCCGTAATCCTTAATAATGCGATTATACACACCTTTTATCAGGCTTGCTTCACCATCTATCTCCATTCTTCTTGTAGAAGGATAACACTTGAAACAGTTTGAGTCATAACTGTTAAGAACGATGCTATTGTCTCTTGTCTCTTCTATGGTGCAATAGGCATAAAGATTGATGGTGGCATTCAATATTAATCCTCCATAAATATCACTGTAAGGTGAAACATCACTTCCCCCTCCAGCCAGACCAAGGCGAAGAGGGGCTTTTGAACGTATTATCATAAAATCAATCCAAATGTTTTTCGTTTTGAATAATAAAAATATGAGATATAATAGAGAAATACTGTTTCTTGTTTTTCCTTAAAGAAATAGGAGTAATTTGCTTTTATATTTATCAGAAATCAAGACTTGATAATAAATCCAACCACATAAGTCCCACTTTTTCCACATCAAACAAAGAACTTTTATCTATTGCAGCTTTTCTAATCAAATTCTTTTTTTCTTCAGGATAATTAATGAATTCCACAACTCGTTTCGCATATTCATCTTCATCAAACGAGTTGATTATAAACCCGTTTTCGCCATCATCTATAATATCATGTACAGAAGCAAATGAATCAAATGCGAAAGGTACACATCCATACTGCATTGCTTCTACAAGGACCATTCCAAACCCTTCATAATTACTTGTCATACAACTTATTATGGATTTCTTATAATAATCATCCGGATTTTTAAAACCATAAAAATTAATTCTTTCAAGATTCATATCCTTTGCCTTATTCTCGAAAAACTCTTTATCTGGACCACCTCCTACAATGTCCATACGATAATCAGGAAGCCGATCTTGTAGTTTTTGCCAAATGTTGAGCAGTGAAGATATTCTTTTTTGGGGCTCTGAAATGCGTCCAACATATAATATCACTTTTTCACGCTGTGTATCATCTAGAGAGTAAAATGTATCTAAAGGAAAAGGATTTGGAATAGCCACCACATTCTTCTGATCAAACTGAAAAATTCTTTTAAGATCATCTCTAAAAGATTCAGATAGTATAACTATTTTCTGATTATTATGAGCTATGTTACCCATAGCCTTATGAAAACGGATATTAAACCTTATTCTTCTCAAAAACTTGTCTAATAAAGTATTCTGTAATCTGCTTGAAAGATAATGTATTCTACCAAACAGATAAGCCGATGGTATATTATGTATATGATGTATAACTTTTATATCAGAAAGGGTTGACAAGTATCTCACAAGTCGAAAGTATTGAAATGCGCATATCACTATGTTAATATCCTGATTTTGAATAACTTGATCAATTATTTCGTTATATTTTATACCACAACGATAATCATCAGAATAAAAGATGTCTGTGTAGACAGAGTGTGTATCATAATCAGATTTTACTCTATATACAGCATATACATTATATCCATTGTTACGCAAAAAAGGGGTAAGATTATGATAAACTTTTTCTAAACCACCAGTTGTGGGATCTATAGCATTGGGGAACGTTATAAGTATATTTTTCATAAACTATATTTTAGAATGGATGTATTCTACAAATTGTTTATATTGAAGTTGATTGTCAAACAATTGTGCCCGCAATACAGAATGTAGAGCCATATTTTTCAATTTAACTTTGTCCATACCATATATATTTTTCATTGCAACGGCCAATGAATTGACTAGATTTTCGTCATTCTTGACAACAATGCCACATTCCCCATCAACAATTTCCGGCATACCTCCACTTCTCGTTATAATAACAGGCAATGAGCTTGCAATCGCCTCAAGGCAGGTTAGTGCAAAAGGTTCCTCCCATGTGGAAGGGAATACACCTACATTTGCAATTTGATAGTATTTATGGATGACTTCATACTTCACAAAACCTGTAAATATAACCCTCTCACCCAATTGATAAATGATAGACGCAAGTTCTTTTTCGAATGGAGACACATAGGTCGAAGAAAACGCAAAGCTCCCGACAATAAGCAAATAGGCATTAGGCATTTTATCTTTAGATTCCAAGAAAGCAAGCAGCAATTCTTTTATACCTTTGTAATCCCTCAATCTACCCGAAAAAACAAAAAGAAAAGAATTTACAGGAATATTAAGTGACTTTCTTAATGCATTTCTTTCTTCAATTGTAGTCCTTACATTGAACTGATCGAAATCTATTGAATTATACAATAACCTGATGGCAGCTCCATATTTTCCTTCAATATTTTTCTGCAACACTTTGCATATATAATTGCTAATCCCCAAATAAAGGTCTGTTGATTTTGCATTCAAATCATCCCAATGACGCAAACCATGGAGCGGTACATTATGTATGCGTTGTATAACGGGCAATGCGGTTTTCCTCTTTATATAATCAGCATTAATTGAGGAACCTTCCAGAAGAACAGCATCAATATTGTTACTATTCTTGATGAAACGAACCAACGCACTTGCATAACAATATCCAATAAATGGCAGACCTGTCCGTAAAGCTATAAAATTATAACAACGCTTTAGAAAATCTGTTATTCGATTCAAAATACTCGAAGTACTAACAAAGTGAAAATGGGTACACCTATACTTTTTTGCCTTTTCTCTTGCATTAGCATTGTCAATAGAAAAAATCTCAAGTTGCATTTGCTTTTCTTTTTCATTGGTATCAATCAAAAGCTGGACCAATGTTTCTACTGCACCTCCCAAAACTGACGGTATAGGTAATGTCCCATTATTCATTATAGCAATTCTTTTCATACAAGGATATTTTATAAATGAGGTATAGACATATTGCTTGTATCAAAAAACATCCTTGGCGAACAAATTCAGCAGAGGTAAATGCACAAGTTAAAAGGTATCCGAACCATACAGAGAGATATAAATATTTTTTAGGCAGTTTTGCAAATGCCGCTTTTAATGACCACCATAACATTCCAATCAGGCTAAGTACTCCGGTCATCCAACTAATTCCCAGCAATCCCCAATCGTAATAATGCAATCCGTATGATTCATTTCTCAAAATTTCTAAAGAATAAGATGTTCTTAATGCCCGGTTACATAATCCAGAACCCAAAAACATCTCTACCGTACTCTTATAATGATGACCATAATAATGGAACAAAGTTGCATATCTAATATAATCTTTATTGCCAAAAGTCTGGTCAGATTCTTGCCTCTCCATCATTCCTTCAAAAACCGTCTGAAAGATGGGAGTAAGATAAAGCAAATAAGCACCTAATCCTCCCAATGCACACCATAAGACAAGTTTCTTTGAAAAGCCGTTAAATCTTATAATCATTATTATAGAAAATACAGCAGAAAAGAACAGTAAAGTTCTAAATCCAAATAATAACATACAAATCAATGAAAGCAACATGGGAAGTATATAGTTCATTTTCTTCTCCAAGATTTTATTCAAAGTATAAAAATATCCCAATGAATTAATGGACATTCCCACCATTCGAATTCGTCGGTTTAACACATCTATTGTTTCATTGTATTGATTGTTTTCATTTAGAAATACAAGTTTGGGATAGACTGAAACTTGATATAAGTAACATAGGCAGAATATGATAAAAGCCCAAAACAACACCTTTTCGAGAACTTCGATACTTACGTTGTATTTGCACAAAACAAAATAAAATACAATCATAAAATAGATATTATATTCAGCCATGATACTAACTGGACTTTCATACCTAAAATACATACACGAAAAAATGCTTAGTATACAACTGACTACAAAGATTGAAATGGGCTTACTGTAGGATGTTCTTTTTTTAAAGAAAAAAAAGAACATACCCACCAATACAGGAAATAGATATCTAGGTGTTGGAAGAAGACCGTAACCTTGTTCCAATATCAGACAAGCTATTAATAATATCGGAAAGGAGTTTGCCAATGGATATCTTTTGACTATTGCATTATTCATCATTGTATAGCCTGCTTTATAAATGTTTCTGAAGTCCGGACTATAATATCTATAGTAGGGATGTTATAAGACATTTCCTGAATATCCCCGCTATCTACATCAACTGTCGAATTTTCTATGCCGAAAGTATTGATTACGTCCAAAGCTCGTCCATCTCCGGGCGAATTGAACAATACTGTTTTGAAAGGTTTGTTGAATATTATAGAAAATGCGGTTCCGTGAAACGATGTTGTAACGACACATGAGGCATTGGCAAACAATCCTACAAATTCAAAAGGAGATGCTGTTAATATTCGATTCTTCATTTTTTTATATTCAGCCTCTGCTGTTACTTCAACCACACTCATATGGTGTAATGTAGCATATTTATTTGCCATATCCAGTACCCTATCGTCTCTTTTTACTTGATATACAAGAAGGTATGGTTTATCTGTAAAAGTTGGTTTAACAGCTATCTTATGCCATTCATTGGCTGATAATAAAAAGACAGGGTCTACAACTTTCGTTATTTCTTTATTTATGAGTGGTTGCAAAATATTTTTAAGCTCTGACTCTCTAACTGAAATATTCTCAAAATTAGAGAGTACTTCTTTATATTTTTTATAGTCATCGGAGATGATCCGTTTGGCTTCAGTACTAGCTGCATAGGATATAAATTTGCCTTTATGACTGACACTTCCACAAAAGAATTTATCAAATCCATTGGTAATTCTAGGATTCCAAACTTGGTCACTGCCACAAATTATTATATCATAGCCTGTGACTTCACTGTCTGTTTCCGTATATTTCCGAGTTGAAAGAGGTAAGCTATCTATAAATGATTGAAATTTGTCAGAACGTTCTTTTCTTTCCGTTAAGAACGGTAATATTCTAAGAACAAAGATAACTTTTCGTATTATATTAAGTCGGGAAATTCTACGCCAAGGCATAATACCATGGGACATAGTTAACGATCTGGGTCTATAATCTATTATCTCTGCATCATAGTTATTCTTCTGCAAATACGTTACTAAAGCATAGGCCTGCAACACAGCCCCATAATTGTGAGCACAATGAAATGTCAATATTCCTATCTTCATATTAAATGGATAATTTCCGCTTAATTTTGTCCATAAACATTCTTAGTTGATAACGATAACCTACATTTCCATATTTCCTGGCAACATACAAAAATCCTCTTTTTTGATAATCCTTTGCAAATTGATGCCAACGAGGATCTACAAACGAAGGATGTTGCAGATTGGGTTGCAATGAGTTCATCAAGTCTACATGCTTTGTATGCAGCATATAAGAACATTCCCTAAAAAAGCTACACCCCTTATCCGTGTTACAAATAACAAGCGAGATTCCTTTATTATCTGTATTCATTTCCGGTGCGACTTTTTCATATCCCCAAAAGTCTCCTATAGTCAAATCAGAAGGTCTGGAAAGATTGCAATATTTACAATGCTCACAAGAGGGCCTGGAGATTAATCCTGAACAAAAAAGATACCTTAACAGAAAGTCTTTATGAATAGAGTTATCTGCAAGAGTAAAACTTTCCATGTGTGGTTGGTTCCACCCAATGGATTTTTCTCGAAATTCTAATTTGATAACGTTTGATTTGAATTTTGATTCAGTATAACCAAGATAGTCTTTCCATACAGAAGGACTGGGCACAGCATGACAAATAATGTCTATAAGAATGAGATTTTTTCTTTGAGCTTTTCCTATATAACTATTCAAACCTGCTGTTTGACATGGAGTACCAGAGAATAAAACAGCCAGACCTGCCTTCAAATCTTGCTTCACTTGGCGGAACACTGTATTCATATCGCTCTGTACATACTTACTTCCCTTGAATTCGCTACATTCTTCTTTTGTAGTTGCTCGTTTATGGACGACTCTAAAATGGTCAGCATATCCTGCACCATACACAACACCACTATGTTCCAGAATATAATCAGACATAGCAACAAATACGGCTCCAGAACGGCTGTATCTCAATTCTTCTTCTGTTTTATGCCTTGCCGCATAAGCCAAAGGCTTATCTATATTAAAGCTTTTATCGTAATCGTCATTAAAAGCACACACCTTCTCACACAGACCGCAATCGACACACTTGCTTCGATCCACTTCCGGATAGAGAAATCCAAGCGCATCTGGCTTCATCGTGATAGCATCATGAGCGCAAATACTGGCACATGCAGTACATCCGCAACAATCTGCCGGATTATTGATATTTATCATTGTATCAACCGGATTTTTCTTATAGTTATTGAATAAACTCGTTCTATCATCTTCTGATTTTTTCACATAAAGCACTTACCTTTGCCCAGACAAAAACTCTTTCTTCTTTACTGCATCCTATATAGAATATCGAAATTGATGTGGTAAGTATTGACACTACAGATATAATTAAAAAGGATAAAAAGGTTTCATTTATGTTCTTTAATAATAATATCGGTACAATCGCTGATGTTGACATTACCATCAGGACTTTTAAATACACATATTTCAAATACTTGACAGAAGACAATCCAATCATTCCTCTGAGCATATAAAGACGTGCAACTAAACAGCATTGAGATATAAATATTGCAACAAACAATACAGATTCTGGTACACACCCTAAACGAAGAAAGATATATGATATAGGGAGATTCAGCATCTGCAGACCACCTACCATAATCTGATAGTTCCGAATTCTACCCGTGGCAAGCATGGCTGTAATCAATGGATTTGAAATAGATTCACTCATGGCAAGAAGCAAAGTTAGCCGCACAAACAGAACTGCATGTTCCGGCACTAATTTCAGCCATAGTCCAAGAATATAGTGAGTATTGATAATCACCGGCAATGAGAGCAACAACAACATATAAAATGAAAACTTCGCTCCTTGAAAGATGAGTGTCATCATATAATCGTAATTGCCTGAAGCATATGATTTTGTAATTTGCGGATTTAATGCTGTCATGAAATTACTAACAAATCCTGAAATTGCTGAATTTACTTGCATAGCAATACCTTTAGCTGCATTTACAGACGGACCGAAAAACAAATTAATGACAACATTTCCACCTTGATCTCTTAACACGGATGAAGCAGCTCCAATGAAATTCCATCCTGCAAACCCAAACATATTCTTTAGAAGTTCTTTATCCCAACAAAAATGATAAGTACACTCTTTGAAATGCCTTTTACAATAATAGCCATAAGTAAAACGAATAATTATTGCTACAGAACACATCAAAATTGAATAAAACACCAATTTATCCATAGGAGCTATAACGATCAAATATGCAATAATAAGTTTGCCTATAGCTTCCAATATACTGATATAAGCAAAGGCCGACATTTTTTCATGTGCTATTATAGATGCGTTATATGGAACACTTATAAGATTTATGACAAAAGTGACAACAGAAAATTGGAGTACCCAATTAGCTGCCAGTATTCTATCTGCTGGAATAATCATCTTAGAATTAAGAAACCATACACCAACAATCTCTATTAATATGACTACGATTAAAGACAACAATATTTGGATAGTAACCGATGCTGAAAATATCTTATTCAGCTTACTTTGATCACCTTTCCCCAATTCAAAGGTAATAAATCTACTGATAGAAGCAGATAATGACCCCGATATTACCGAAAACATAGCTACAACGCCACCTACGACATTATATATACCAAAATCTTCAACTCCTAGAGCATCTAGTATGACACGTGAAGTATATAAACTCACGATCATCATAAAAAGCATACGAATATAGAGAAGTAAGGTATTCTTCGCTATTCGTTTATTGTTGTCTGTCGCTTGAGACATGTAAATATTTACTATATGCCTATAATACCTTTAAAGGTTATTCGGCACCTCCTATGTCATACTTTTGATTAATAATTTGATTATTGCCTCTCACCTATCGGCTCTACATACCCGACCGGCATATCCGCACAAGCACACCCCAGCATATTCAACCGGACAGCAATCTTACTTCTACCATCTACTGTAACAAGCTCTCCTACAAGCCCCGTCAAAGGACCTTTAATAACACGTACTTTCTCACCACGTGCCAAAGGAGCACTATTCATACAGATTGCCTCTTCGGAATAGTCGAGCATAAAACGGAAACGGGCCATTTGTTCATCAGGAATGATAGTCGGACTGCTCTCACCGCGCATTACCATATACCGACTAACGGTAGAAAAGGAAAGAACCTCTTTACGTTCTTTAGGATCAGCATGTACAAAAACCATCATGGGAAGCAACACGGATTCAACCACTTTACGGCGGTCGCTCCATTGATGTACTTCTTGCTGGACCGGTACAAAATTTTCAATCCCCATTTTGTCTAAACGTTCGGCTACCTTCTTCTCATGATGCATACGAACCAGAGCGACATACCAGCGTTTAGAGTGTGCTACGCCTTCCCCTGTCCCAATTTTAGGCCCAGCACTTAAAGTTTCTTTCGTTAGAATCATACTTTTTTACCCCTTACATTTCCGTTACTTCTTAGGTAACGGATAATTATTCGGTGCAAAGATATGCAAAAATACAAATAGTAAACAAGTAAAATCTTCTTTTTTTTCTGATTTGTTGAATTATGCAACAAAAATATATCAGGACATGATGGTTTTGTTTTATCATGCCCGATATTCCTATATTCTGTTTTCAAAGATGCTTTTCCCTTCGCGTAGGTTAGAAAAACATTGCTGTAGGCGGTTCTTGTCCATGTTTTTCTGTTTTCATCTGTTTTCTTGTGAATGATTACCTTATCCGTTACCTAAGAAGTAACAGAAACATTTCGCCCTTGATTTCTAATACTTTACCGTTAATTATCTACCTAAACGATAGTTCCTAATGTAAGATAAATTCCCTTTATTTACCTCTGTACGTTCTCTTAGCTCAAAACCCTTTAAATAGATTTGTGTGGTTTTTATTGATTTGTGTCCCAATGATTCACTGATCATTTCAATTGGCACTCCACGATACTTGGCTGTCGTTGCCCAGGAATGACGGAGTGTGTAAGAAGAAACGGGAGAATTCAAACGCAGAGCTCTCGCCAAATCCTTCAAACGATTATTGAATCTCCGAAGAGCAGACTGATATTCACGGTATGCCCTTTCATCCTTCCGTTTCTTGTTACCGCAAAGTATATCGAACAGATAGTCCGGACAATCAGGAATGGGTTCCTGATTACTTCGGAGTTGATTAATCATTCCCCTGGCAGTATCAAGCACTTCCACGCTCATGGGAGTTTTCGTCTTGATTCGATTATAGCGTAATACACTCTGATCCAAAGCCGATTTTTCCAGATGCGCTAAATCAGCGAATGACATTCCACAAAACTGGAACATCAGAGCAGCAATAGTTTGTGTACGACGTAAACGCTCCGATTTGGGATCCTCATACAAAAGTCTGTGCAACTCACCGGCAGGCAAAGCTTTCTTTTGTCGGACATCCACACCTGTATAGACATCATGAAATAATCGGGGAACATAAGGGGCACTCCCTGCTTCCACTCCCCGATTGTAAATGCTACGAAGCATACGCATATACGTAGAAATCGTATTAGGCTTCAAACCACACTCATAAAGATACTGACCATAACGTCGCAAACGTTCTTTGGTGACCTGTCTGAACGACATATTCAACGTACCACAAAACTTACTGAAAGAATAAAGGGCATTCTTATAGACATGCGCTGTAGAATAGCGCCCCTCCTTTCGTAAACGATTGATGTAGTTCTCCCCACATCGACTGAATCCATTTTTATTCATCATTTGCATCACTAGTTATTTTATATATATACTATTTGGCAAGCGACAAAAGAACAAATCTTTTTGCAGGTTCAATTTCACTTTCCAGATATTATTTTTAGAATTAACACATGTTTAACCAACGTTAAAATTAGTAGATTATGAAAAGTAAAAATGCCAAAAAAGGTAGTAAAAACGACAAGGTAAAAAGAAATGTCCAAACAATGAAAAAAGCTCCAGGGAAGCATTCAAAGGAAGAAATCATCAGTGAAGAAGAGCTGGATAACAGAATAGCAATCGACGGAGATATCCGCCTTTATTTCACCATGTATTTAAAAATCTTTATTGATGGACATTTCCGCCATCCTAAGAAGAAAAAGCTGATAAATCTAGCCCAATATATCTATGACCAAAAAGTATTATACATCCACAAACATGGCGGCTATAAGTTAATGGAACTTAGCAGTATACATGCTGAATTGGGTGCATTGAAAAAACCTGTTGAGGAAGAGTACATGAAAGAAAAAAAGGAAAAAAAAGAACAGGCTGAAAAGGTCAAAAGCAAGTACTAAGAAAAAATAATGGGACAGTTGGAATATAAGGCTTACCTTCGCCGCCGTTTTCAACCGGTCGAAAACTAACAGATTTTCTCTAAAAAAAATAGTGACGGTATGCTATCGTTATAGCGTCACTATAATGAAAGGATAGTGACGCTATGACAACAACATACCGTCACTATCTATAAGGGAAGATTTACGCTCAAACAGAAATTTATTTTTCAAAATTAAAAACAGAAGAAAATGAGACAAAAAATCAGGAAAGGCAAGTTAGAAGCTTGCAAATTAGTATGGAAAAAACGTATTACTGCTGAAAAGGGGATTTCGGATAAATGTGCGGAGAGAATTGTACAAGAGTGCATTAAACTAATAGAACGCATGTTGTATGGGAATGTAATGATAGCTTTTCACAAGCAGGATGGTACGTTCTGCCTGGAAAGAGGAACGCTGGTGGGATATGAAAAATTCTTTCATAGAGAATTCAATATTACAGCAAAACAAGAGTCTATTGTGTATTGGAGTGAAGAACAAAAAGGATGGAGAAGATTTATGATCGGGAACCTGATGGAGTGGAGAGCTATTGTATAAATCAGATTAAAATATATTTAACAATGAATATGATTAACAAAGGGATACCTTATTTCCCGACACCGGCAAACTTCTTTGACGAAGAAGTGATGGAACTATTAGAAGCTAAATTTGGAGTGTTAGCTTCTTACATTGTCATGCGATTGCTTTGTAAAATATATAAAGAGGGATATTATATCTCTTGGGGAAAGGAACAAAACCTGATTTTTGTCCGTAAAGTAGGCGGCGGGATCAAAGAGGACATGATGGAAAAGATTGTCGACCTGTTATTGGAGAAAGGATTTTTCCATAAAGAAACCTACGAAAAATACGGCATACTCACTTCGGAACAGATTCAAAGGGTGTGGTTCGAAGCCACTACACGGAGGAAAATAGATTTCTCCCAACTACCTTATCTATTAGAGACCAAGAAGAAAAAAGGGATGCAAAAAGAAGAGTTGAACGCGGAAAATGCAGACATTTTTGAAACTCAAGAGGAGGTGAGTCAAGAAAATGCAGACATTTTCCGACAAACTAAACTAAAGGAAACTAAACTAAATCATGAAGAAGAAGAAACCAACGTTGTTTCGATTGAAATTCCGGGGTATGCCTACAATCTGGCTACACACAACATAGCAGGATTGATGGAGAGCCTGGACAACCATAAAGTGACTGACCCAAAAGAGAAACAGACGATTCTCCGGCTATCAGACTATGGCAGGAAAGGCACCCAGGTGTGGAAACTGCTCTCCAATACAGCCTGGAGCAAAATCGGAGCACCGGGGAAATATATCATTGCAGCGTTAGCCAGTGGACGGAAATAAACCGACTGATTAAAAGCTGATAAAAAAGGTACGAAAAATCTGTGCTTTTCACAAATTCTTCGTACCTTTACGCTCCGGTAAAACAAGTTCTATCCACATAAAAGATAACAAAATGGAAAACAGAAGTTTAGTAACCATTGCCGAACATTCTAAAGAAAAAATCCTCTACATGCTCGAAATGGCGAAGCAGTTTGAAATGAACCCCAATCGCCGGTTATTACAAGGAAAGGTTGTAGCAACCCTGTTCTTTGAACCTTCCACCCGTACCCGCTTGAGTTTTGAAACAGCTGCCAACCGTCTCGGTGCACGAGTAATCGGATTCTCTGACCCCAAAGCTACCAGCTCTGCCAAAGGGGAAACACTTAAAGACACGATCATGATGGTGAGCAACTATGCAGATATTATCGTCATGCGACACTATCTCGAAGGAGCTGCACGGTATGCCAGCGAAGTAGCCCCGGTACCCATTGTCAACGCAGGTGACGGAGCCAACCAGCACCCGTCGCAGACGATGCTCGATCTCTACTCTATCTACAAGACACAAGGAACACTGGAAAATCTGAATATTTTCCTGGTGGGTGACTTGAAATACGGCCGCACCGTACATTCATTGCTGATGGCGATGCGACACTTTAATCCGACTTTCCATTTCATCGCTCCCGAAGAGCTGAAAATGCCGGAAGAATACAAGCTTTACTGTAAAACGCACCAAATAAAATACGTTGAACATACGGATTTTACCGAAGAGATTATCGCTGACGCCGATATTCTGTACATGACCCGTGTGCAACGCGAACGTTTCACCGACCTGATGGAATATGAACGGGTGAAGAATGTATATATTCTCCGTAACAAAATGCTGGAAAACACACGTCCGAACCTACGTATCCTGCACCCGCTTCCCCGTGTCAACGAAATTGCTTACGATGTGGATGACAATCCGAAAGCATACTATTTCCAACAGGCACAAAACGGTCTGTATGCCCGCGAAGCAATCCTTTGCGATGTATTAGGTATCACATTAGATGACGTTAAAAACGATATTTTATTATGAGCGAAAATAAACAAGCATTGCAAGTAGCTGCCCTGAAAAACGGGACAGTGATTGACCATATCCCATCCGAAAAGCTCTTTACCGTAGTGCAACTGCTCGGTGTGGAACAGATGACTAGCAATATCACTATCGGATTCAACCTCGACAGCAAAAAACTAGGTAAAAAAGGGATCATCAAGATTGCAGATAAATTCTTTTGTGACGAAGAGATCAACCGTATTTCGGTAGTAGCACCGCACGTCAAACTGAACATTATCCGCGATTACGAGGTAGTGGAAAAGAAAGAGGTAAAAATGCCGGATGAGCTTCGTGGCATCGTGAAATGTGCCAATCCGAAATGTATTACCAACAATGAACCGATGAGCACCATCTTTCATGTGATAGATAAGGATAACTGCATCGTGAAATGCCATTATTGCGAAAAAGAACAGAAACGAGAAGAGATAACAATCCTCTAACTTCAGCTCACCACAGATTACACGGATTCACACAGATTTTTATTTTATGGAATAATAATATCTATATCTGTGTTAATCTGTGTAATCTGTGGTGAAAAAAATGACAACTATGAAACAGGACTGGAAACCAGGAACGATGATTTATCCGCTGCCGGCTGTACTAGTCAGTTGCGGAAAAGAGGAAAGCGAATATAATATGTTCACAGTAGCATGGACGGGTACGATTTGCACGAACCCGCCCATGTGTTACATATCCGTACGTCCGGAACGCCATTCCTACGATATTATCAAAAAAAATATGGAGTTTGTCATCAACCTGACAACCAAAGACATGGCTTTTGCCACCGACTGGTGCGGAGTTCGTTCGGGACGTGATTATCATAAATTCGAAGAGATGAAACTGACACCCGGACAGTGTACGGTAGTCAGTGCCCCGCTGATTGAAGAATCCCCCCTTTGCATTGAATGTCGTGTAAAAGAAATCATCTCTCTTGGTTCACATGATATGTTTATTGCTGACGTGGTAAATGTGCGTGCCGACGAACGGAACCTGAACCCCGAAACCGGAAAGCTGGAACTGGCGGAAGCTAATCCGCTGGTATATGTGCACGGAGGATATTACAATTTGGGAGAGAAAATCGGTAAGTTCGGTTGGAGTGTAGAAAAGAAAAAATCATAAAAGGAACGATACTGTCATGGATATGCTGCGTAAATTCATTTTTTTAGGTTTATTAGTTGCAGCCGGCAGCCCGGTTGTCGGACAGAATTATAACGCAGACAGAGTAGACCGTCCCAACACAAAAAAAATAAATATCGGTATCAAAGCGGGCTTCAACTCTTCCATGTTCATGGTGTCTGAACTGAAAATTAAAGATGTAACTATCGATGAGGTTCAGAATAACTATAAGATTGGTTATTTCGGTGCTCTCTTCATGCGCATCAATATGAAAAAGCATTTCATTCAGCCTGAAGTGTCGTATAATGTAAGCAAATGTGAGATTACGTTCGACAAACTCGGTTCCCAGCATCCTGCCATCGAGCCTGATTACGCATCGGTGCAATCGGTGTTGCACAGTGTCGATTTTCCCGTTCTATACGGCTATAATGTGGTGAAAAAAGGACCATACGGAATGTCTATCTTCGGAGGTCCCAAGCTTCGCTACCTATGGGGAAAGCACAATGAAATCACTTTTAAGAATTTCGACCAAAAGGGTATTCACGAAAAATTGTATCCGTTCAATGTCAGCGCAGTGATTGGCGTAGGTGTCAACATCTCACGTATCTTCTTCGATTTCCGCTACGAACAAGGTATAGGAAACATCTCCAAGTCTATCATTTATGACAATATCAACTCCGACGGCAGTACGGGTGTGAGCAACATTATTTTCCGTCGCCGTGACAGCGCGTTAAGTTTTTCATTGGGATTCATTCTTTAAGAATAAAATATCATTAAATCCCGCTTTTTACTAACATTTTTCTTGCTGTTCCTTCATTCTTTATTTATTTTCATTAACTTTGTGCGCTTAAAATAGGTATCTCGAATTAGAAATTTAATCTTACTTATAAAAGAATGAAAAGAGACGACATCATTTTCGACATCATCGAAAAAGAGCATCAACGTCAGTTGAAAGGAATCGAGCTGATTGCATCAGAAAACTTTGTGAGTGACCAGGTAATGCAGGCAATGGGTTCTTGCCTGACTAACAAGTACGCAGAAGGTTATCCCGGCAAACGTTACTACGGAGGTTGCGAAGTAGTAGACCAAAGCGAACAAATCGCTATCGACCGCCTGAAAGAAATTTTCGGCGCTGAATGGGCAAATGTACAGCCACACTCGGGAGCACAAGCTAATGCTGCTGTTTTCCTTGCTGTTCTGAATCCGGGCGACAAATTCATGGGATTAAATCTGGCACACGGTGGACACCTGTCTCACGGTTCATTAGTGAACACTTCCGGTATCATCTATACTCCTTGCGAATATAACCTGAACCAGGAAACAGGACGCGTTGATTACGACCAGATGGAAGAAGTCGCTCTTCGTGAGAAACCAAAAATGATTATCGGTGGTGGTTCTGCATACTCTCGTGAATGGGATTACAAACGTATGCGTGAAATCGCTGACAAAGTAGGCGCTATCCTGATGATCGACATGGCTCATCCTGCCGGTCTGATCGCTGCCGGAGTGCTCGAAAATCCGGTTAAATATGCACATATCGTCACTTCTACTACACATAAAACACTTCGCGGACCTCGTGGTGGTGTCATCATGATGGGTAAAGACTTCCCCAATCCATGGGGTAAGAAAACTCCGAAAGGTGAGATCAAGATGATGTCTCAATTACTGGATTCTGCCGTTTTCCCGGGTATCCAAGGCGGACCATTGGAACATGTAATTGCTGCTAAAGCAGTTGCTTTCGGTGAAATCCTGCAACCTGAATTTAAGGAATATGCTAAACAAGTACAAAAGAATGCTGCCGTACTTGCACAGGCTTTGATCGACCGTGGCTTTACCATCGTTTCCGGTGGTACAGACAACCACTCTATGTTGGTCGACCTGCGTAGCAAATATCCTGATCTGACAGGTAAAGTGGCAGAAAAAGCATTGGTTTCTGCTGATATTACCGTTAACAAGAACATGGTTCCGTTCGACAGCCGTTCGGCTTTCCAGACTTCCGGTATCCGTTTGGGTACTCCTGCTATCACAACTCGTGGTGCAAAAGAAGACTTGATGCTCGAAATTGCAGAAATGATCGAGACTGTATTGTCTAACGTAGAAAATGAGGAAGTTATTGCACAAGTACGTGCACGCGTCAATGAGACAATGAAAAAATATCCTCTTTTCGCTTACTAAAACACAATTTTAAAGCTAGTAATTGTAAACTGTTATTAGCTTAATCCCATTTAAGGTCTGCTCTTTACGAAAGGAGCAGGCCTTTTTTTATTTATTAACGGTCCCGTTCGAACCATCTTTCCGGAATTTCGTTTTTCTTACTATAAAAGAAATATATGATGTCATATATCACCCACAACAAGTACGAATTCAACCGTACAGTGTGCATGAAGAGAAAAGAGAAGCGCACTGGACTCTATATACAGTCATCCCCGTCTTTCCACATTCATTTTATAGGGAAAGACGGGGATTTATTTTTACCGGCATAACACCGGGAACAAGTGTTCTTTAAGTGTATATCAGCTCAATCCTTCTATTTCTCCATCCACAATATCGATATGCAATGCTTGCGGTTCTTTAGGCAATCCCGGCATACGAAGAATTTCTCCGGCAATGGCTACAATCATTTCAGCTCCGTTATTGATTACAATATCTTTAATATGGAACTCGAAGTTGTTCACCGCGCCATAAATCTTAGGGTCGGCAGAGAATGAATATTGTGTTTTAGCAATACAAACCGGGTAATGAGTGATGCCCATTTTCTCGATCAGTTTGATACGGTTGCGTGCAATACTGCTGTAAGTAATAACGCTGGCTCCGTAAATATTAGTAGCTACCTTTTCAATCTTCTGCTGTATATTATCTTCTTCCTTATATGTATAACGGAGAGGTTCGGACGGATTATTTTCGATTGTATCTACCACCAGGCGGGCCATGTCTACTGCCCCCTCTCCTCCTTCACTGAACGCATTGTTGATGGTAAAACCGACTCCCAACTGTTCGCAATGTTCACGCAGCAATTCCATTTCTTCATCGGTGTCGGACGCAAACTTATTGAAAGCTACGATAACCGTCTGACCGAATGAACGAAGATTGCGAACATGTTTGTCCAGATTACGCAATCCTTCTTTCAGTCCTTCCATATTCGGTTCTTTAATACGGTCGAGACTGACACCTCCGTGCATCTTTAATCCTTGTGCTGTAGCGACAATCACCGTGAGACGTGGTTGGAGTCCGCTCTTGCGGCATTTGATATTATAGAATTTTTCTGCACCGAGATCGGCACCGAATCCGGCCTCTGTTATTACATAATCACCGAAAGACATTGCCAATTTAGTGGCCAGAATAGAGTTACAACCATGTGCGATATTAGCAAACGGACCACCATGTACAAAAGCAGCGGTTCCTTCGGTAGTCTGCACTAAATTAGGATGGATAGCATCTTTCAACAACACGGTGATGGCTCCTGCCACTCCCAAATCTTTCACAGTAAAAGGTTGGTCGTCATACGTGAAGCCCAACAGGATATTTTCAATACGGCGACGCAGATCACTCACATCTTTGGAAAGGCAAAGAATTGCCATAATCTCTGAAGCAGGAGTAATATCGAAACCGGACTCTTGGGTAATCCCGTTCGATTTAGGTCCGAGGCCGACAACGATGCTGCGCAACGAACGGTCGTTCACGTCAAGCACTCTCCGCCAAAGAATTTCTTTCAGTCCAAAGCCCTTTGCCTGATTCTGATAAAGATAATTGTCGAGTAAAGCAGAAATCATGTTATGGGCAGAAGTGATGGCATGAAAATCCCCTGTAAAATGGAGGTTGATCTTGTCCATCGGAAGCACTTGTGCATATCCCCCACCGGCTGCTCCTCCCTTCATTCCGAAACATGGACCGAGAGACGGCTCGCGAAGAGCGACAATCGCATTCTTTCCAATTTTATTCAATCCCAAAGCGAGACCGATAGATACTGTAGTTTTGCCAATGCCCGCTTTGGTTGCTGTGATAGCAGTTACCAGAATGAGATTGCTTTTCTTCACTTTCTCTTCATCAATCAGTTGTTCGGGGATCTTTGCTATGTAGCGGCCATAATTCTCCACTTCCTCACGAGGGATTCCGATACCTTCGGCAACTTGCTTAATCTTCTTCAGCTCAATACTGCGAGCTATTTCTATGTCTGATTTCATACAGAATATGATTAGTTTTATTTTTGAAAGAACAAAAGTATAACAAAAAAGCGAAATAGAGAAATTTAAAGTTCGGCGGATATTATATCTCTATTTTTCATAACACAACAAACTCTTTTTACGCTATAACTGTTGTAAATGACATAACCTAAAACAACAACTTAATTATGGAATGGATTATTAATCAACTAAGGGTACATCCTGAACTTGCTATTTTCCTGACGCTCTTTGCCGGGTTCTGGCTTGGCAGACTCAAAATAGGGAAATTCTCCTTGGGGACAGTCACCAGCGTTCTGCTGGTCGGAGTATTGGTCGGACAACTGAATATCACTGTAGATGGTCCGATGAAAGCTGTGTTCTTTCTGCTTTTCTTATTTGCCGTTGGCTATAAGGTAGGTCCGCAGTTTTTCCGCGGATTGAAGAAAGACGGCCTGCCACAAGTGGGATTTGCCGTACTGATGTGTATTGTCAGTCTGGTAGCCCCGTGGATACTGGCCAAAATCATGGGATATCATGTAGGAGAAGCTGCCGGACTGTTGGCAGGCTCACAAACAATATCCGCCGTTATCGGCGTGGCAAGCGATACGATCAACCAGCTGGGAATCAGCGATGCACAGAAAGCCACGTTCATCAATGCAATTCCGGTAGCGTATGCCGTAACTTATATTTTCGGAACGGCCGGTTCGGCGTGGATTCTGGCTTCTCTCGGCCCTAAAATGCTGGGTGGACTGGATAAGGTGAAGGCCGACTGCAAGGAATTGGAGGCTCAAATGGGAACATCGGAAGCTGACGAACCCGGATTTTCCCCGGCTCTTCGTCCGGTTGTGTTCCGTGCTTATAAAATCACCAATGAATGGTTTGACAAAGGAAAGAAAGTCAGTGAACTCGAAGCTTATCTATGTAAAAATGATAAACGGCTGTTTGTAGAACGGATTCGTCAAAAAAGAGTGGTGAAGGAAGTAGATCCGAACCTGATTCTTCATAAGAATGACGAAGTGGTACTTAGCGGACGCCGTGAATTTGTGATTGGAGAAGAAGACTGGATCGGTCCGGAAGTGATTGATGCACAATTACTCGACTTCCCGGCAGAAACTCTTCCTGTAATGGTGACCCACCGGACTTTTGCCGGAGAAACGGTTTCCAAAATCAGGGCGCAGAAGTTTATGCACGGGGTTAGTATCCGGAATATCAAACGTGCCGGAATCAATGTTCCGGTATTGCCTAAAACAATCGTAGATTCGGGAGATATTCTCGAACTTACCGGTCTTAAACATGAAGTGGAAAGTGCTGCCAAACAAATGGGCTATATTGACCGGCCTACCAACCAGACGGATATGATCTTCGTTGGATTGGGTATTTTGCTCGGTGGTCTTTTCGGTGCACTGGCTATTCATCTGGGAGGTGTTCCTATCAGTCTTTCTACCAGTGGCGGCGCATTGATAGCCGGACTTCTGTTCGGTTGGCTACGCAGCAAGCATCCTACTTTCGGAGGTATCCCCGAACCTTCTTTATGGGTATTGAATAATGTAGGACTGAATATGTTTATCGCAGTGGTCGGTATCGCCGCAGGTCCCAGTTTCATTGCCGGATTCAAGGAAGTAGGCGTCAGTCTGTTTATCGTCGGCGCATTGGCAACGGCCATTCCTCTCCTCGCCGGATTGCTGATGGCGAGATACTTGTTCAAATTCCACCCTGCCCTGTCATTGGGATGTACGGCAGGAGCACGTACTACAACAGCTGCATTGGGAGCTATTCAGGATGCAGTGGAAAGCGACACACCGGCATTAGGATATACGGTGACGTATGCAGTCGGCAATACGCTCCTGATTATCTGGGGAGTTGTCATCGTACTACTTATGTAAAACTATATAAATAAATATCATTATGGAAAAGAAAACAAATAACCCTGCCATTACCAAAAGTTATGCCAAGAAAATGGAAACGATCAGCCCGTTCGAGCTGAAAAACAAACTGATCAATATGGCAGATGAAAGTATCAAGAAGATAGCACATACCATGTTGAATGCCGGAAGAGGTAACCCGAACTGGATTGCTACCGAACCACGCGAAGCCTTTTTTCTGCTGGGACAATTCGGCCTTTGCGAATGTCGTCATGCGTTTTCACTGGAAGAAGGAATAGCAGGTATTCCGCAAAAGGCGGGAATTGCTGCCCGTTTCGAGGCTTTCCTGAAAGAAAACGAGAAAGCTCCCGGTGCTAACCTGTTGAAAGAGGGCTATAATTATATGCTGATGGAACATGCTGCCGATCCGGATACGCTTATTCACGAATGGGCGGAATCGGTGATTGGCGACCAGTATCCTGTGCCCGACCGTATTTTACATTTTACGGAGTTAATCGTACAGGATTACCTGGCGCAAGAGATGTGTGACCGCCGTCCGCCGAAAGGAACTTTTGACCTTTTCGCGACTGAAGGAGGTACAGCAGCCATGTGTTATCTGTTCGATTCTTTGCAAGAGAATTTCCTGTTGAACCAGGGGGATGCTATTGCTTTGATGGTTCCTGTGTTCACTCCTTATATAGAAATCCCGGAACTGCGACGCTATCAGTTCGACGTTACCGAAATTTCTGCCGACCAGATGACTCCTGACGGTTTACATACCTGGCAGTATAAGGATGAAGATATAGACAAGCTGAAAGATCCGCGGATCAAAGCGTTGTTTATCACCAATCCGAGCAACCCGCCCAGCTATGCACTTAGCAAAGAGACTACCGAACGTATCATCAACATTGTGAAGAATGATAATCCGAACCTGATGATTATCACGGATGATGTGTACGGAACGTTTATTCCTCATTTCCGTTCATTGATGGCAGAGTTGCCGCACAATACGCTTTGCGTTTATTCGTTCTCCAAATATTTCGGAGCTACAGGATGGAGAACCGCTGTGATCGCTCTACACGAAGACAACATCTACGACAAAATGATTGCCCGCCTGTCGGAGGAGCAGAAATCAATCTTGAACAAACGTTATTCCAGTCTTAGTCTACAACCGGAAAAGATGAAATTTATCAATCGTATGGTGGCTGACAGCCGGCAGATTGCGCTGAATCATACTGCAGGGCTTTCCCTGCCCCAACAGATACAGATGAGTTTGTTTGCCATCTTCTCGCTCCTGGATAAAGAAGACAGTTATAAGAAGAAGATGCAGGAAATTATTCATCGTCGTCTGCATGCGTTGTGGGATAACACAGGTTTCACGCTGGTGGAAGATCCGTTACGTGCCGGATATTATTCGGAGATCGATATGCTGGTATGGGCGAAGAAATTCTATGGGGATGACTTCGTTACTTATCTGCAAAAGACCTACAATCCATTGGATGTGGTTTTCCGCCTGGCAAACGAAACTTCACTCGTTCTGTTGAATGGTGGTGGCTTTGCCGGACCGAAATGGAGTGTGCGTGTGTCACTAGCCAATTTGAATGAGGCCGATTATGTGAAAATCGGACAAAGCATCAAGTGTGTGTTGGAAGAATATGCCCAAACATGGAAAGCATCAAAAGAATGAACTAAGTAGTTCATTTTATAAATGAGAATTTAATTCAGACAGAAGAACATAAGAACAAAAAATAAAATAGCAGTTAAATAAACAACAGAAATAATTTTCAAAGCGCAGCATTTATGTTCTTTTGTTCTTATGTCTGAAATTTTTCTCGCTCTTATGTCTAAAAATTAATTAGCGTTTATTTAAAGCGGGAGGTATCGACCTCTTCCCTTTTTTTCTCTTTGTATCCTCCGAATTTATAATTAAACGAAATACCGAATGTACGGGTAGTGCGCATATAGTGGTTTTTCACATTCTGCAATCCGTAACGGACTTGTGTCGAAATGGTGGAGGTATTGAACAGGTCGTCACACTTCAGCGTCAATTGTGCTTTTCCTTTTGCAAAGGTGTAACGAAGCGCTGCATCCAGATTTCCCGAACGAGGAAGATCGAAAATTCCCTGTATAGCTCTATTTTGATAGAATCCGGTCAGGGTGAATTTTAAGTCGGGTTTGGTGGAAAGGGTGAATGTGTTGTTCATCGTCAAGACGAATGTATATAGTTTACGGTCAAACGGGATATCCCAGAAGTCACTATCTTTCTGGCGATAACGAAAACCGATGGCGGTGAAACGGGAGTCGAGCCATTTTTTCACCTTAAAGGGAACTGTCATTACCAATCCGGCTTGTGATGAAAAATCAAAGTTGAAGAATTTGTAAATCTCTACTAAGCGTTCCGGTGATTGGTAGAGGGTTTGCATTTGCTTGTTTTTGGTATAGCTATAAAAGGCGGAAAAAACATACTTGCCTTTTAGTATATAATTAAGGCTGGTTTCATAGTTCGTGGCAGGTTTGAGATAGGGATTTCCTTGAATTTCAGAGTATGCTCCCATGTAAGAGATTGCATTCTGTACGCTCCAGTATTCGGGATATTCCTTGTCACTACTCAATGAGAATTGCAGGACATGTCCGGCAGCGGGCATATAAGTTAGATTGGCTACCGGGTACAGGCTCCATTCATTCCAGATATTTGTATGATATTGCTCTGCTGCCAGAGAAACATCGGCCGAGAGTTTTTCACCGAAGCTTTTGCTTAGTCCGGCATACACATTCAGGGTTTGTTCGCGACGGCGGGAGTTCATGTTATTATCCGGTAACAGGTTATCTGTTTCCGGGTCATAATATCTTTGATAGCTATGGTCTAAAGCGGTCGTATAGGTTATACCATAATTCAATCCCCAGCCTTTACCTAAGGTATGTTCTTGCCCGGCATAAAAACGCCATTGATTGATTTGCTGTTTATCCCGGCTCAAGAAATTCATTGTCTCTGTTCCCATCGTGCTATATAATAATTGGCTGCCGGGAGAATGATAGGATGTAAATGCCACTCCGGCTTTCAGCCCGAAAGGGGTTTGATAATCTAACTTTGCATTATGGAGCTGGCTGTCTCCCTGCGAGTCGGTAACAGAATTTTGCGCACCGGTAGCTATGGAATAATGTTTGGAATCGGTAAAAGCTGTTGTGTAGACCAGGCTTAACAGATGATCTTTTGCGAGGGAGTAATCCATTCCGAGGCGTATCTGATGACTGTTGGTACGGGAAGTCATTATTTCATCCATATCCATCTGATGTACCGAACCATCGGCTAACGTGTGAAGTGCTTCTTTCTCCGTTATCCTTCGGTCGCGATCATAAGAGTAAGAGTAAAGAAGATCTGCAGAGAATTTACGTCCGGAGTACAGAAGACTTCCACGTTCTGCCAAAGATTCGTAGTGATGTTGGTTAAAAGCTGTATAGAGTTCTCCTTGAAGGGAAGATGCTTGTCCTGTGCCGGGTGCTAATATCAGGTTAATCATCGGTCCGCGTACCTGATAGCGTGCCGGAGCGGAATACATCACTTCCGCCTTTTCAATCCGGCTGACAGGAATCGATTTTAATAAAGCATCCAATTGTTCGGCAGACAGAGTGGTCACTTTTCCGTTGATGACAACAGTTACCTCCTGTCCTCCCAACATCAGACTATTATTCATATTTACTATACCCGGAAGATTTTTCACAACATCATAGGCATTATCCACAGGCAGGTTGCCCACCAGTCTCGGCACGTCATACACGAGTTTACCTTGTTCGGCTTTCACGATAGGGCGTTCACCTGTAATCATCACTTCGGGCAGTTCCTGAAACAAACTATCCATATAACCTATATTCTTGATACTGTCGACAGGTTCCTGTGACTGTTGTCCGACTTGTGCTGTAGCGGATATCCACACACATAGAAGAGACATAAATAGTAAATTAATCCGTTTCATTTCGTCTTTATTTTTGGAATACGACAAAATACGGTAGAAAAAATGGAAATTTGCGTTATCACTGGCTTATCTAGTGTTATTTAGTCTTATCAAAGAGAAGAATAAGAATAGTTTCCTATTATCTTTGTCAGTATGAAATTACCACTAAAACATATTGTCATACTGGTTATCTGCTCATTAATCGGAATCTTTGTTTATCAAGCTTATTGGTTGACAGGGCTTTACCGGTCTATGAAGATGGAAATGGAGAGCAATATCAGAGATGCGATGCGGACGAGTGACTTTAACGAGGTCGTGCTCCGGGTAAATGATTTGCAAAAAGATAATGTGGAACACGGTTCGCTGACGGTATCAGCCGGATATGATGCGGACGGCAATTCATTAGTGACTAAACAAACGATTTCTTATACGGATAGTAGCCGTCAGGATACGATACACTCCCGGACAGAAACTACTACGGATACAGTAAAGGCCGTTGGTAACGCTCCGGAAGATTCTACACCTGTTGCAAGTAGCGAGAACGGGCTGGATGTGTTATTGAAAAAGCAAGATTCGCTAAAGGAGCTGTTAATGAGTATTCAGCAGGGTATTCATTCGGGTGTGGACACTTATATAGATGTCAACCTGCAGCGATATGACAGTTTGCTCACCCATGTGATGAAAGAGCATAATCTCTCTATTCCTCATCACACTCTTTTGATTTATACCGGAATCAGTGCCGATTCTTCCATTGTATATACCGATACATTAGGTATTGCGGGAGATAGCAGTTATATTCCCAGTCCCAAGGCAATCCGCTATGACTATGAATTTAATATGCATCACAGCCAACGCTACCAACTGGTGTTCGAGCCGATCAATTCATTGGTGTTAAAGCAGATGACAGGTATTCTGGTCACTTCATTTGTAATTCTTCTGATTCTCGGATTCTCTTTCTGGTTCCTTATCCGGACGCTTCTGAAACAGAAAACGCTGGATGAAATGAAAAGTGATTTTACCAATAATATCACGCACGAATTAAAGACTCCCATTGCCGTAGCCTATGCGGCTAATGACGCATTACTAAACTTTAACCAGGCGGAAGAGAAAAGCAAGCGCGACCAGTATCTACGCATCAGTCAGGAGCAGTTGCAAAGGCTTAGCGGGCTGGTGGAACAGATTTTATCCATGGGAATGGAGCGTCGCAAAACGTTTCGTTTGCATCCGGAGGAAATCAACCTGAAGGAGTTGATTACTCCGCTCATGGAGCAGCACCAGCTAAAAGCGGACAAGCCTGTACATATCGAATTGGATATTCAACCGGAAACGCTTGTCATTGTAGCCGACCGTACGCATTTCAGCAACATCATCAGTAACCTGATAGATAATGCAGTGAAATACTCGAAAGAGGAAGCCGAATTGTCTATTTCCTGCCGACAGACTGGGGGGACAGTAACCGTCAGCGTTACCGACCGGGGAATCGGGATTCCACTTGATAAACAAAAGCACATATTTGATAAATTCTACCGGGTCCCGACGGGTAATCTTCATAATATAAAAGGTTACGGACTAGGACTGTTCTATGTAAAGAGCATGGTCGAAAAACATGGAGGGACTATCACCGTAAAAAGTGAACCGGACAAAGGAAGCACTTTTACCATTACTTTATAAACCCATAAAATCATGAGTAAAAACAAAATTACCGTATTACTGGTAGAAGACGAACAGACGCTCGCCATGATTATCAAGGATACACTTGAAGAAAATGATTTTATCATTCATACGGCGAATGACGGCGAGGAAGGGCTAAGCCTTTTCTTCGAACTTCATCCGGATGTACTTGTAGCCGATGTGATGATGCCGAAAATGGATGGCTTTGAAATGGTACGTCGCATCCGCCAGACGGATAAACAGACTCCTGTCTTATTCCTGACTGCCCGTTCGGCCATCAATGATGTGGTGGAGGGGTTTGAACTCGGAGCGAACGATTACCTGAAAAAACCTTTCGGTATACAAGAGTTGATTATCCGAATCAAAGCACTGATGGGAAAGGCTTTTCTCTTCACTGAGAATAAGGTTGCCAATCATTTTGAGATAGGAAGTTATCTGTTTGATCCTGTTGCACAAACTTTATTACACGCAGGAACGAGACAGGAACTCTCTCATCGTGAATCGGAAATCTTGAAACGGCTTTGCGAAAACCGGAATCAGGTGGTCAACACGCAGGATGTCTTGCTCGAACTTTGGGGAGACGACAGTTTTTTCAATTCCCGAAGCTTGCATGTGTTCATTACCAAATTGCGGCATAAACTCTCGCAAGATGAACAGATACGTATTGTCAATGTACGGGGAATCGGTTATAAACTGATTGTCAACTAAACTCTTTAACACCGCAAAGTGCCATGAATAAAAGACAGTTCACAGGATTTATGTTTTTACTTTGTACCTGTACCGCATTTGCGCAACAGGTGGAAGTAAAAAAGGATAGCATCGGCCGTGCGGTTCTTCTGCCACCGGAGCAAAAGCAGCCATTAAATATGGATAAGGAGGGCTTCATCTTACCCGATATGAATATAACGCCGAACGACAGGAAGCCAACCATTCAAACGGATAGCATGACGCTTCATATATCTCCTCCCGAATTTATGGATACTCCCTGGCCTACTCCCAGACTGGGTACTTCTTTCGATCCCTTCAGCCGTGACTATAATCGGTCGGATATTTTCGGGATCAATGCTAACAGCTATTTAAGTACGTATAGTTTGCATAATACGTATCCTACCATGGGGACGCATATTCAGGTAGGTGCCATTTATACGTATGCCCCTAATGAACGATGGGAGCTTTCAGGTGGGCTGTTCAGTGCCAAGTACACAATGCCTTCTTTCCAACATGGTGCCAGAAATGATTTTGGTTTTAGCGGTTCGGCCGCTTACCGGATTAATAAATTTCTGCGTATACGGGCTTTCGGCGAATATTCTGTGAATGGCGAACGAAATGCTTCGCAGGGGTATCTCACTCCTATCTATCCGCAAAGCGGTTATGGCATGATGCTTGAAATCAAGTTCAACGATTATATCGAACTCCATGGAGGTATGGAACGCTCATACAACCCGATGAAAAGGAAATGGGAGACGGCTCCTGTCGTTTATCCGGTGATTAAATTGAAAAGATAAGTTTTTTTCTAAGAAAACATAACGGAAGCGGATAGTCAGGTGGAAATTATCTATCTTTGTGGTAAATCAACCTTTACGAAGATGAAAAAACTGATTCTATTTCTTTCGCTGATATTATCGGTCGGTTTTGCATCCGCACAGTCGGAAATTCCGTCCGATAGTATTCGTCGTGCTCCATCTACCAATATCAAAGAGTTTGGTGGTTTTCTACTGGATATGGGGTTAATGAACGTAGCAACTCCCGAACTTCCCAAGTTTAATTTAGATATGCCTAATATGACGAAAGATTATAATCAGCTCTTTCGTTTAAACACGGATATTACCTATTCTCAAGGATTCACCGACTCTTTTTCTTCGTCTTCTTACTCCGGGTTTGCCGGTTTTGGATACGGATATGGTTGGGGATTGTCTTCTTCTCCACAGTTTATGCAGATGGGATCTTTCAAACTGAAAAACGGAATGAGAATCAATACTTACGGAGATTACAACAAGGATGGCTGGCGGGTGCCTAACCGTAGCGCTATGCCTTGGGAAAGGAATAATTTCCGGGGAGCGTTCGAACTGAAATCTGCCAATGGTAATTTCGGAATACGAATTGAGGTGCAGCAAGGAAGAAATGTTCCTTATTAAATAATAATTAGGCACGGATTACACGTATGTCACGGTCTTTAGGGTTATCATTGCTGAAAAATAACCGCGTTAATCCGTGTAATCCGTGCCTAAAAAATAGCAATTAATTAGTGGCAGGTACTTATTAAAATCAGGAAAATCAGAAGGCTTTGTCTGCCGCACTGATTGCATTGGCTATACGGTCACACCACGAATCAAATTCCGGGTCGGGTGTTTGAGTTTCCGGATGAGAAAGCATATAATGTACAGCTTGCCGCAATCCGTCCGCCATAGAGATATGGCATATAAAATCTGGGACGAGCCGCTTTATCTTCGAATTATCGAAAACAACCGTAGCTGCTTTATCTCCTAAGAGTTCCCCCCTGAAATCATAATGATCGCTATGTTTGGCAAGGAAATCAGATGCTACGTGCAATGCGTTCAGAGGTTTGCCTAACGCATCGGCGATTGTCTGGTAAATCTGATTCCAAGTCATACTTTCATCGGTAGTGATATGAAAAGCGTTCCCAATGGCATGTGGATTCGCCATCAGTCCGACATAGCCTTTGGCAAAATCTTTGGAGTGAGTCAGTGTCCACAAAGAGGAGCCATCGCCGGGAATAATGACAGGTTTGCCGTCAAGAATCCGTTTGAGAATCTGCCAGTTTCCCTTATCTCCATGTACGGCTACGGGAGGTTTGGTTCCGTTATAGGTATGGCTGGGACGAACGATGGTCACCGGAAAACCACTTGTCCGGTAGGCTGACATCAATACCTCTTCCGCTTCTATCTTGTTTCTGGAATACTGCCAATAGGGATTGACCAGAGGAGTGCTTTCGGTAATGCGATAATCGGTTAATGGCTTTTGATAGGCAGAGGCACTGCTGATAAAGATGTATTGCCGCGTTTTATTCTGAAACAGGCGGATATCACGCTTTACGTCTTCTGCCGTATAACCGATGAATTGCGCAACCACATCGTAATGTTCAAGTGCGATGGCTTTTGCCACAGCTTCTTCATCATTAATATCCGCAATGATACTGTGAATTCCTTCCGGCATTTTTTTTGAGCCGCGGTTAAGGAGAGTAATCTCCCACCCTCTCTGTTGCGCCAATGCAACTACATCTGTACTGATAGTACCCGTTCCTCCAATGAATAATGCTTTCATAAAACCTGTTTTTTTATATTCTCCGGAGCAAATATATCAATTCCATGACTTACTTCCAGCAATCATTGCCATTTATTTTTCCGCCCGCAAGTTTATGTAGTATACAGATTACTGATTCTTGTACCCTTATTACTGATTTGAGGTATGAAATAAAAAAGATACCTCCAAATGTTTTATCTTTGTATCAGATTAATAACAAAGCATATGGATGAAATAACAAAAATTGAAACCGTCGATCAGTATGACCAGTTGTTTGGACTGGAGACATTGCACCCTTTAGTTAATGTAATCGACTTCTCAAAAGCTACCAAGTCGGTTGAGTATATCCGTATGAACATCGGATTCTATTGTCTGTTCCTGAAAGATGCCAAATGCGGGGATCTCACATACGGACGTAAGAATTACGATTATCAGGAAGGAACGGTTGTCTGTATGGCACCGGGACAAGTGAGCGGAATAGACAACCGTAACCGAACGGCTCCCCGTACCAAGTCGATTGGCGTTTTATTCCACCCCGATTTAATCCGTGGAACTTCATTAGGACAGAATATCAAAAACTATACTTTTTTCTCTTACGAGGTAAATGAGGCATTGCATCTTTCAGATCAGGAAAGAGAAATCGTAACCGATTGCATACATAAAATCCGGCTCGAACTGGAGCATACTATCGACAAGCATAGCAAGCAACTTATCGTACGGAATATCGAACTGCTACTGGATTACTGTATGCGTTTCTACGAACGGCAGTTCATTACACGCAATCAGGCGAATAAAGATATAGTCGTTAAATTCGAGCAATTACTGGACGAATATTTCCAAAATCAGGTGGCAATGACCGAAGGACTGCCATCCGTGAAATACTTTGCAGACAAGGCATGCCTCTCTCCTAATTATTTCGGGGACCTGATAAAGAAGGAAACCGGAAAAACTGCACAGGAATATATCCAGTGCCGGATTATCGAACTGGCCAAAGAAAGAATACTGGAAGGTGTTCAAACTGTCAGCCAGGTAGCTTATGAACTGGGATTTCAATATCCACAGCACTTCAGTCGGTTATTTAAAAAGCATGTCGGCTGCACCCCGAACGAATATAAACAAAAAAACTAGACGTATTTTAGATACAGGAGTCTCAACATCATGGGAGATAAAGTACTCAAAATAGGAACCGTGCATCAATGCAATTGTTGCCTGGGGAGTAAGACACTACACCCGCTGGTAAGTGTCATCGATCTCTCAAAGGCTGACTTGTCAGCTCATACGGGCATCAAGTTCGACTTTTATACGATTCTATTGAGTGAGTGTAAATGTGAAGCGTATATGTATGGTCACCAGTATTATGATTTTTCGGATGGTACTTTGCTCTTCCTTAGTCCCGGAGAGTCTATCAATATGAAGGAAAACAGTAAGAATTTTCCTTCCAAAGGATGGATATTGGCTTTTCATCCCGATCTGATTTGTGGCACTCCGCTCGGACTTAATATACATAACTATACTTTCTTCTCTTATCTGCCTGAAGAAGCATTACATATATCTTTGCGCGAGAAGCAAATCATTCTGGAGTTTATGGATAAAATAAACCAGGAACTCGAACGTTGCATTGACCGACATAGCAAGAAGATAGTTTCCAAGTATATAGAACTATTGCTGGATTACTGTATCCGTTTCTACGAACGCCAATTCATTACACGTAATGAAGCGAATAAAACGATTATCAAACAATTCGATAAAATCATAAATAACCATTTTGAAACGAAACAGGTACCGACTGTCGATATACTTTCACATAAGTATTGTGCGAACCTGCTTCATTTGTCTCCTGAATATTTCAACGACTTACTGAAGTATGAAACGGGGAAATCATTTAAAGAGTATATCGAGTTCAAACGCTTCGAGATTGCCAAAGATTGGTTGGTGAATACTGATAAAACAATCAATCAGATAACGCAAGAGCTGGGTTTTCAGAATCCACAGTATTTCAGCCGGTTATTTAAGAAAATCACAGGTTGTTCTCCGAATGATTTCCGGATGCCTAATTGAAAGTATATGTCAAAGGGATTAGAGGAAGATAAAGCAATCAAAAAGTCTTAATAAAATTTGAATTGGAACATCAAATTCTTAATCTATGTTATGAAACATACTTTTTTTCTTGGAATATTTGCTAATTTCGCAATAGTCCGTATCTTTGCAATGTGTTTTTCATAGTATTAGATTTAAGGTTAACAAAGGTTGGAGCAAGGCGTTGCTCCTTTTTTTATGTCTATACGTAAGCTCTCTCCTTTTTCTTATTCATGATAATATAGGAATTACGCTATTTTTCAATAACTTTGCAAAAAGAGAGATATCAATTATGTCTCGATAAGACAGATCAAAAGGTTCTCTTTTTACGTTACATATAAAAAGATTATTTAATCCTTGTAGAATAATGGAAACAATGCAACCATATTATCGTCTGATGAAATCAATCCTCTTTGTATTATTTCTTTCTTTTGGCATGATTTCATGTGAGAAAGAGGATCCTGTTTCTACCTCTCCAACTACAAGGCAAACGGATGACTCAACTACTGATCCGACAGATCCCGATCCGACTGATCCTGTTGTTCGTTCGAATAATGAACAGACGGTGTTCATGTATCTACCCTGGTCGAACAACCTCACTTCTTTTTTCTATCAGAACATTGCCGATTTGAAAAGTATCATCGGAAACAATATATTGAAGAATGAACGGGTGATCGTATTTATATGTACATCGGCCACCAAAGCCACTCTCTCCGAACTTGTCTATGAGAATGGCAAAGGTGTACAGAAGACTTTAAAAAACTACGATTATCCGGATCCTACCTATACAACTGCAGAGGGCATCACTTCTATTTTGAACGATGTACAAACCTATGCTCCCGCCAAACGATATGCAATGATTATCGGATGCCACGGAATGGGATGGATACCTGTATCGAGAGCAGTCTCACGCAGCAGCTTGCAGATTAGTAAAAAGCACTGGGAGTATGAACATGCACCGATGACACGTTTTTTTGGAGGAACACAAACGAAATATCAAACTGATATTACTACGCTTGCCGGAGGTATTTCGAACGCGGGCCTAAAGATGGAATATATACTTTTCGATGACTGCTATATGTCTATGGTAGAGGTTGCCTATGACCTTAAAAACGTAACAAGCCACTTGATAGCTTCTACAAGTGAAATAATGGCCTATGGGATGCCATACGACAAGATAGGCCAGTACTTAATCGGAAATATAGATTACGAAAAGGTCTGTGACGGTTTCTATTCTTTTTATTCAAATTATGTGACTCCCTGCGGAACAATCGGTGTTACTGATTGCTCGGAATTGGACAACCTGGCGGCTATTATGAAAGAAATAAATCAGCGTTATACGTTTAACGAAGAATTAACGGGCGAATTACAAAGATTAGACGGATATACGCCTACCATATTCTTTGATTACGGTGATTACGTTTCCAAACTATGTTCCGATCCGGATCTATTAGAACAATTCAACGAGCAGCTGAAACGCGCTGTACCCTTTAAAAGGAATACCGAACAGTATTTTACAGCAATCTCTTCCTCCTACTATGGAGAAAAAATTGATATCAATACTTTCTCCGGAATCACGATTTCCGACCCAAGCACTAATCCGGGTGCTTCAAAAAAGAACGAAACAGCGTGGTATATTGCCACTCATTAAATCTACTCTAAGAAACATACGGTGGTAGAGAGTTGATTCTTCACATGTGGTCTGTCAAATCTCTTAATAAAAATTGAATTGAGAAAACCAATTCTTAATCAATGTTATAAAACATGCTTTTTTTCTTGGATTATTTGCTAATTTCGCAATAGTCTGTATCTTTGCATTGTGTTTTTCATAGTATTAGATTTAAGGTTAACAAAGGTTGGAGCAAGGCGTTGCTCCTTTTTTTATGTCCATACGCTAGATACTCCTTTAAACATGGCATGACATTATCCCTTAATCACCGCCATTGGAGCCAGCTCCATCAACGGTTTCACCAAGTCCCGCTCATTCGCTATCACTTGCGCAATATCTTTATAAGCTCCCGGTGCTTCATCCAGTTCGTTCTGCGAACGAAGTCCGTGAATGATACCTTGCTGATCCATTCTCTCCTTCTCTTCATCCAGTGACAAACGGCGACAGGCATCCTTTCTTCCCATTAATCGACCTGCACCATGCGAACAGCTTTTGAAACTCTCCGGATTACCCAGTCCCTCAACAATATAAGACTTGGTACCCATAGATCCGGGGATAATACCGATCTCGCCCTCATAGGCACGCGTAGCACCTTTTCGGTGTACAATCACATCCTGATCGAAGTGATTCTCCCAAGCTGCATAGTTGTGGGCAATATTAATCATAGGATCAAAGTCCGTTTCAGGTTTCACTGCCTGGATGGCTTCACAAATACGAGTCATCATCAACTGACGGTTGGCAAAGGCAAAGGCCACACAGTAATTCATTTCACGGAAATAATCCTTTGCCATCTGTGTCTCCATTGGCAGGTAAGCTAGTCCCGATACCATTTCAGAATACCATTTCTCATTCCAATATTGCGCAATCTTATTATAGTGATTGGCAACCTTCAAACCAATGTTACGGCTTCCGGAGTGAATCATCAGCCAAACATCAGACGTTGCGGTATCTTTTTGAATCTCAATAAAGTGATTTCCACCTCCCAGAGTTCCTATCTGCTTCAAACAAGCCTCGTACTGATTCTTCAAAACAGGCATCTCTTCAAAGTCGAATCCTTGCGGAAGCAATTCCTGATCCTGCTTTTTATTCTGATGATCGAATCCCAAAGGAACAACTGCACGAATCTTCGACATAATGGAAGTCAAATCCGTATAACTAAAATCTTCCGCTTTTAGATTCGTCTTAATCGCACACATACCACAACCGATATCCACTCCCACAGCATTGGGAACAATCACGCCATTGGTAGCCAACACACCGCCAATAGGCATTCCTTTTCCCGCATGCGCATCAGGCATGATGGCAATATGTTTAAATGCAAAAGGCAGTGAAGTCAAATCCATAATCTGCGACATACAAGAGTCCTCTACTTCATCCAACCAAAGTTTAGCGGGTAAACGTGTTCCCATAATTACTTTTTCCATACATCTTTTCTTTTATCAATTCATATAAATCTCGTTATCGGGAGCAAAGTAAGAAGGGAAGTACGAAATCTATTTGCGTAGTTGATATTATTTTTTATTTTTGTAGAAATAATCTATAACATCTATAATATAGAACCTAATGAAGAAGATATTAATTATCGGCGCCAACGGATTCACCGGACGCCAGATTGTAAATGATTTATCTGCTTGTAAACAATACAAGCTGACGGGCTGCTCCCTGCATCCGGATATTCTTCCCAATAACGCGGAGGATTATCGTTTCATCGAAACAGATATACGGAATGAAGCGGACGTTAGGCATCTCTTCAAAGAGGTTCAACCCGATGTAGTCATTAATTGCTCCGCTCTGTCCGTGCCGGACTATTGCGAAACGCATCATGAAGAAGCCTATCTTACCAATGTTACCGCAGTAGGCCAACTGGCCGATTTATGCGAAGAATACAAAAGCCGGTTCATTCATTTATCTACGGACTTTGTTTTTGATGGAAAGATAAACGAAGCTGCCGGGCTGTTATATACAGAAAAAGACCTCCCTGCCCCGGTCAACTACTACGGATATACCAAATGGAAAGGAGAAGAGAGGGTGGCAGAAACTTGCAGCAGTTATGCCATTGTCCGTGTAGAAATCGTTTATGGCAAGGCACTACCGGGACAACATGGTAATATTGTACAGCTAGTAATGAACCGTCTGAAAGCCGGACAAGAAATACGTGTCGTATCCGATCAATGGCGGACACCAACCTATGTTGGAGACGTTTCGGATGGAGTGCTACGTTTAATAGAACATACGGCGAATGGCATCTTCCACATCTGTGGCGATGAATGTATGACCATTGCAGAGATTGCCTACCAGGTAGCAGATTATATGAAACTCGACCGTTCTCTTATCCATCCTGCCACCACAGAAAAAATGAATGAAAGCACTCCCCGTCCCCGCTTCAGTGGTATGAGTATTGATAAAGCCCGGACAATGCTCGGATACAGGCCCCAAAAGTTAAAAGAAATTCTTGCGAACTGGGATAAATTATAAGGGAAAGAGCACATAACCAACTTTTTACAACCATCTATCTCGTTCCGGATATTCCTTTATCTTTATTTATTGCATATTTATTTTGAAAATATGCAATAAATAACTATCTTTGCACCAAATTCAAAAAAGACCAATGATGAATCAAACATTACAATTACATAACGCTACTCTTTTTCTTGCAGGAATACCTATTTTCTGTAAGTCTTGTTGCGTGCATGTGCATTGGTTCAGTGGATTCATCTAAATTTCCCAACTATTTCTTTACAGGAACTACCTGCTGACTTGTTTTGTTAGCCATAGCAGTATTCCTTTCTGATTTTCAAGCAGATGTAATATCTTCTTTGAAAATTCTTTTGTGTGTTGTCAATCATCAGTTTAACCTAACCCCAAATATATACAATTATGTTCTCTATTATATCTACCATGTTTTTAGGAATCGGCATCGGCTATGTATTGCGTAACTGGAGTATTCTGCAGAAGACAGAAAAGACAATTTCTCTTACAATATTCCTGTTGCTCTTTATTCTCGGTGTATCTATCGGTTCTAATAGCCTGATTGTGAACAATCTTGGTAAGTTCGGATGGCAAGCCATTGTTCTTGCTGTGTCCGGTGTATTGGGAAGCCTGATTGCTGCCCGTTTGGTACTACAATTATTTTTCAGGAAAGGAGGCGAACAATGAAAGGAAGTCTGATCGTTATAGTATTCTTTTGTGTAGGCTGTATCATGGGAGCTTTCAATAAGTTCGAGTTCGATACGCACACAGTTTCCATGTACATACTTTATGCATTAATGCTACAAGTAGGAATCAGCATCGGTTCCAATAAGAACCTGAAAGCCATTGTTTCACATTTGCACCCTAAAATGTTGCTGATTCCATTGGGAACAATTATCGGTACGCTGTTATTTTCCGCCCTGGCAAGTTTGCTATTGCGTCAATGGAGCGTGTTCGACTGTATGGCAGTGGGAAGTGGATTTGCCTACTATTCACTCTCTTCCATCCTTATCACCCAGTTCAAAGAACCCTCCATCGGACTGCAACTGGCTACGGAACTGGGAACCATTGCCCTACTGACTAATATTTTCCGTGAGATGATGGCACTTCTTGGTACTCCGATCATCAAGAAGTACTTCGGGAAACTCGCTCCTATTTCAGCAGCAGGAGTCAACTCGATGGATGTACTGCTGCCTTCCATCACCAGATATTCAGGAAAAGAAATGATTCCCATCGCCATCCTGCACGGCATTCTGATTGACATCAGCGTTCCCGTTTTCGTTTCTTTCTTCTGTAATCTTTAACCCTGTCCGGAAATAATAACCTTATTTATTAATGCCCGGAAACAGCCAATACAAACTTGATATCAGCATAGGAGACAGCGTCTCCTAATGCTACCTTTATAGCGAATATTCCCATGTATTCATGTTCATCCAAATACTTGCGAATCTTCGCTATATTTTCAGCTTTCACCACCTGCTCCACTTTGATCTTTCCCGAACGGACATAATGCTCCAGATGTCCGGCAATGGTTCCGGATACCAAATCACGAGCCTTGGCTATTTCATCTATATTCATTCCCTGACGGAACATTTCATAGCTAACCAACTTCGTATCTTTCTTCGCCTCCTTCTTTTTCTCCTTCTCCGCCTCTTTCTCCTGTTTCTCTGCCTCTTTCTGCAGCTTCGTCTTTCGTTGCCTTGCAGTATCATCACTATTACCGGAGGAGATTAACAGATCCATTATCTCCGGTCTTTCCAATTGATTCTCCGCCACATACTTGCGGATAATACCCAGAATCTCAAGCCCGTATTTCTCTACTCCTTTCGCTCCAAAATAAGGTATCGCCTCCAAAGCTCTTGGACTATCCGGTAGCAGATTCACAATTCCCATCAATGCTTTCTGTTGCATAATCACATAAGCAGGGACATTCATCTCCCTTGTTTTGGCTGTTCTCCATTCAGACAGGGCACGATAAAGCTCCGGATACAGAATGTCCGTAGGAACTTCCACCTTTACCTTTTCAGCACTGCGTGTACGCTCTTTCCGTTCCTTACGTTCTTTCTTCTCTTTCAAAGCCTTCGAAGAACCGGAGGACGTAGAATCATCTTCAAGGCTCAACATTACTTTAGCCTTCAACTTCAAATAATCCGTAATGGCAAACCTCCCTCTTGTAGACACAGCTTCCAACAGAGACTCCTTAATCCACAACGCATCATCCAGTGCCTGCATACGCTCTGCTAACAGCTTTCTCAACTCTTTATTATCAAGAGGCATATTAGTCTTATTATACAAAGCCCGAACCGGTTCCAACTCCTTATGAAAATATCCGGCACCGGAACGAATCCGTTCCTGCAACTCCTCATTCACCGCATAATCCTCACTCTCATGTATCAACCGGGTATACTGATTGCGGAAACGTTGAGACACCTCCACAATCTTCTCTTTAACATGGGGAGCCAACGCCTTATATTCAGCCAACTGCTTCGGAAAGAGCTTGTACAAATCCTCATCCATAAGACGAAGCAACCGTTTATAAGCCTGATCGATCGAATAGAAATTAAACAAATCACTCAACAAATCAAAGAAATACGCCTTTTGCATATCATTCAACTGCTGGCTGCCCGGCTTATTCTGCTCCACCGCTTTGGTGAAATTATCCACCGTAGCATCACTTATTATGGCTTCCCTGCGCAAAGGAGACTCCAACACCATACCCTCCAGCGTCTTGCAACGACTCAAAGCCACGTAAGTTTGTCCATGTGCAAAGGAATTCCGTGCATCAATAATAGCACGTTCAAACGTCAAACCCTGACTCTTATGTATCGTAATAGCCCACGCCAAACGAATAGGATACTGGCGGAACGTCCCCTCTATCACTTCAGTGATTTCCTTCGTCTCCTCATTCAACACATACTTATAATTCCCCCACTCTTCCGGCAACAACTGAAATTCGGATCGATCCCCTTTACCACGCACCACAATACCCGTTTCATTAACCGCTACCACCTCACCAATCATACCGTTATAATACCGTTTCTCGGACGATGGATCATTCTTCAGGAACATAATCTGTGCTCCCTCCTTAATTGTCAGAAGTTTATCCGCAGGATACGAATATTCTGGAAAATCCCCCTCTATCTCGGCACTAAAATGATACGCCTTGCCGGGCAACGATGCCAGTTCGCGATCATTAACCCTCTGCGCCTGATTATTATGTGTCGTCAAACGAATATATCCCTCTTCTTTCTGCGGCTGAAAGCCGGGCTGATAACGACGGTTCAGTTCATTCAACACTTCATCATCCGCCTTATTCTCCCGAATTTTATTTAATAAAGAAAGGAAGAACGTATCACTCTGACGATATACTTTCTTGAGTTCAATCGTCATATATGCCGTTTCTTTCAATGCATGACTTGCAAAGAAATAAGGAGTCTCATAATGCTTTCTCAACAACTCCCACTCATTGTCTTTCACGACAGGCGCCAGCTGTTGCAAATCTCCAATCATCAACAGTTGCACCCCACCAAAAGGTTTCTCCCTATCGCGATACCTCCGCAGAGTTGCATCCACCGCATCCAACAAATCAGCACGCACCATACTGATCTCATCAATAACCAGCAAATCCATACTACGGATGATATTCCGCTTTTCTTTACTATAACGATAATGTGTCTGGGAAGAATTAAAGGTTGTTTCGGGCACAAAAGGAGCAAAAGACAACTGAAAGAAAGAATGAATCGTTACGCCTCCCGCATTGATAGCTGCAATCCCTGTCGGAGCCAATATGACCATGCGTTTGGGCGTATGTTCTTTCAATCGTCTAAGAAATGTCGTTTTCCCGGTTCCTGCTTTTCCGGTAAGAAATAAATGGGTGCCTGTATTTTCAATGAACTGCCAAGCAAGCTGCAGTTCCGGATTATTTTCCATGCTTTTCCAATTTTCGGTAAAGTTACTGAATATTCTTTTTCTTTCGTCTTGATACGAAAGAAAAAGAACCAAAAAGAAAGAATCAAGGCTGCGTTTTTCCGGCTACTCCGGTGCTTCCTCCGGCTAAAGGGCAGAAACTCGCTACGCTCAAACAGTCTGCCCTTTTTAACGCCGGAGAAACCACCTGCGCTTGACGCCGGAAAAACGAGGCCGGAAGACCTGCGGGTGGAAGCCTTACAATGTGGGAAGCTTTATTATTAAAAAACTCACCATATAAAAAGAGGACATAGAATAAAAGGCTAATAGAATGATAACCGATGTAGCCTATGTAGTATAAAGAGACTTATGAAAGGTTTATACCCCTTATAAAAAAGCTTTGCTATATAAAAGTCGCAGACGTTATACGACTCAATATAGCAAAGCAGAACAATATATAATAAAACTATTAACGATATAACAGCGACTCACCAAAGCAATATCAGACATATCGCACGGCTCCCCCCACAACCCTATCCAGAACAGCTTCCCCACAAACCTACTCTACAACATTCAAGCAGCAACACCCACCCCGCCAGGTTCCCCGGCCTACTTTTTTCTCCGTCAGGCGAGCGCCCATAACGGAGCGTTAAGAAGGGCAGACTGTTTGAGCGTAGCGAGTTTCTGCCCTTTAGCGAAGTGAAGGAAGCGAGTAGGAGAAAAAAGTCAGCCTTGAATTTTTCTTTGCTTCTTTCTTTTGTTTCAAGACAAAAGAAAGATGATTAATTACTTCATGGATCCCCCTACAATATCCAGCAATTCGTTTGTAATCGCCTGCTGACGACTCTTATTGTACTGCTTCGTCAAATCCTGGATCAGCTCGTTTGCGTTGTCCGTAGCCACTTGCATAGCCAACGTACGTGCAGCATGTTCCGAAGCATTGGAGTCAACAGCGGCAGTAAAAATCTTCTGGCTCAATACAGTGGGGATTAAGCTCGCGATTAATTCCTCTGCGTTCGGTTCGATGATATAATCATTGGCAATCTCGTTCTCCTGTACCTCCTCTTCATTCTCTCTGTCCTCTTCACTTACGACGTTCGTCAGATTAATGGGGAGATACGTCTCACGAAGAAGAATCTGTACCCCCATTGATTTGAAGTGATGATAGATTATTTCCACCCGGTCCACTTCGCCTGCTACATACAGATCCATCAGTCGGTGAGCCAGTTCGGCAGCCTCCTGATACGTTGGTTTGTCGGAGAGCGTTGGAGAAACCTCCTGCGGTTTGAAACCCATCCGTTTGGCCGCTTCATCCACCTTCTTGCCTACCGGGAATATCAAGATATTATCCTGTCCTAAAGTACGGAATTCCCCGATAGTCTGCATCATCATTTTGATGACATTGGCGTTGAAAGCACCACAAAGAGAAGTGTTCGAAGAAAAAACAACGATTGCTACACGCTTCACTTCACGCTCCTGCACATAAGGAGATTCGATAGGCAGGTCCGCGCTTAGGAAGTTAGTCAGAATCTTGTTCAACTTCTTTTGATAAGGCAGCATATTCTCAATGACTCCTTGTGCCTTGTGTAATTTGGCAGAAGCCACCATCTTCATTGCTGAAGTGATTTTTCGGGTACTCTTGACCGAATTTATTCTGGTTTTTACTTCTTTCAGTGAAGCCATAGTGATAATTAAAAATTAATAATTAAAAATTAAAGGGCGATCTGATTTATAAAAAAGCCAATTAGATAAATCAAAAACCATTCAGATTTATTTTAAAGGCCAATCAGATAAATCAATGACCGATTAGATAAATTGTTTAGTGACCATGGCGGCAGTCTCTTCGATAGCCTTAATCACATTATCATCAATCACACCCGTTTTCAATATATCCAATACATCCTCCTGATGATTCAGTTGCAGCGATTCGATGAAGCTACGTTCAAAGTCCTGCACCTTATCCAGAGGAACATCGTGGAGCAGTCCGTGTGTACCACAGTAGAGAATAGCAATCTGCTGTTCTACGGGCATCGGGCTGTATTGAGGCTGAATCAACAGCTGGCCGTTCTTACGTCCCTTATCAATCGTCAATGCGGTAATCGGGTCCATGTCGCTACTGAACTTGGAGAACGCTTCCAGTTCACGATACTGTGCCTGGTCGATCTTCAATGTTCCCGCCACTTTCTTCATAGCCTTAATCTGCGCGTTACCACCTACACGGGATACAGAGATACCGACGTTGATAGCCGGACGCGTACCCTGGTTGAACAAGTCAGTTTCAAGGAATATCTGTCCGTCGGTGATAGAAATCACGTTCGTCGGGATATAAGCCGATACGTCACCAGCCTGCGTTTCGATGATAGGCAATGCCGTGAGCGAACCACCGCCTTTGACAATTCCCTTCAGACTTTCCGGAAGATCGTTCATTTCGCGAGCCACTTCCTCCTGACTGATAATCTTGGCAGCACGTTCCAACAGACGGGAGTGCAGATAGAAGATATCACCCGGATAAGCCTCACGACCTGATGGACGGCGAAGAATCAGAGAAACCTCACGATAAGCTACCGCCTGCTTGGAAAGGTCATCATAAACCACCAACGCATGACGACCGGTATCACGGAAATACTCGCCAATGGCAGCACCCGCAAAAGGAGCGTAATACTGCAATGCAGCCGGATCACCAGCCGTAGCAGCCACCACAATCGTGTAGTCCAGTGCTCCGTACTCACGAAGCGTATTAACGATAGAAGCAACGGTAGAACCCTTCTGACCGATAGCCACATAAATACAATATACAGGATCACCTGCCAGGAAGTTACTGCGCTGGTTGATAATCGTATCAATAGCGATGGCAGTCTTTCCCGTCTGGCGGTCGCCGATAATCAACTCACGCTGTCCGCGACCGATAGGAATCATGGCGTCTACCGCCTTCAATCCCGTCTGCAACGGTTGGTTCACAGGCTGACGGTAAATTACTCCCGGAGCTTTCCGTTCCAATGGCATATCATACAGTTCGCCGCCAACCAGCCCCTTGCCGTCGAGCGGTTCGCCCAGCGGGTCGATCACACGTCCCAGCATGCCCTCTCCTACACGGATGGAGGCGATACGTTTGGTACGCTTCACGACGAATCCCTCTTTGATCTTGTCCGTCGGACCCAACAGCACAGCACCCACGTTGTCCTCTTCGAGGTTCATCACGATTGCTTTGATACCATTGTCAAACTCCAGCAATTCATTGGCTTCGGCATTTCGCAATCCATAGATACGCACTACGCCGTCGCTCACCTGGAGCACCGTACCGATTTCGTCAAGTTGCACATTGGCGTTGATTCCTTCGAGCTGCTTGCGCAATATATCAGATACTTCGCTTACTTTTATATTTTCAGACATTATACAATTCTCCTATTCTTATCAATAAATTGTTGTTTCACTCGCTTCAACTGCGTGGCAACGCTTGCATCCAGTCGGTAGTCGTTGACATCGAAGATAAATCCGCCTTCGATCGAAGGATCTATCACCGTTTCGAGTTCCATCTGGGCGTGCAAGATATGCTCTGCTGCGGAACGAATCCGGTTTTCCGTTTCCTTATTGACGGGAACGGCTGTAATGAGCTTACCCACTCCGATATGCTTCAGCTTCCGGTAGAGATCCAGATACATCAGGCTGATAAATTGCAGATAGCCTTCACGCCTGTTTCGCAGTACCAAAGTGATAAAACGGACAAACTCTCTGGTCGATTTTCCGTCACCGTCGGCAGCCGTGCAGACTAACGCCAACTTTTCCTTCGTTGTGATGACCGGATTATCAAGTGCTTCGCGCAAACCGGGCTGTTCACAAAAACTGTGCGACAGCGTCAGGAACTCCTGATATAACCTGTCCTCCAGACCTTTTTCCTGTGCATATTCAATGATGGCTTTTGCATAACGCATTGAGAGTATTCCGACTTCCATCTTCCTTAGTTCTTATTCGGGGTTAGTACTTCATCCAGCATACGGTCGATCATGCCCATCTGTGCTTCCTTGTCCTCAAGACTCTTGCGGAGCACTTTCTCGGCGATGTCCACAGAAAGCACGGCTACCTGGCGACGGATGTCGCGGATGGCTTCGTCTTTCTCTATCTGGATTTGTTGTTTCACCGCATCCAGTTCTTTTTGTGCGGCAATTTCGGCTTGTTTACGGGCCTCGTGAACAATCTTGTCACGTTCTTCCATTGCTTCCCTCAAGATGCGTCCTTGTTCTTTGTTGGCGGCAGCCACCAATGCGTCGCCTTCCTCTTTCAGTTTGGACAACTGGGCATTAGCCTCTCTCGCCACCTCCAAAGACTGGTCGATATAGGTCTTACGACCCTCCACCATCTTGATGATGACGGGGAAGCCGTATTTCGCCAATATCACGAACACAATCCCGAATGAGAGAAACATCCAGAACAGCAGGCCACTATCAGGTAATAGTAATGACATAATCTTTATTTACGATTTTACGATTTACAATTTACGATTTCGCGGCTTATCATGATTTGAAACATGGTTCACGCCTGCGAAATTCGCTTGTTATATACCTGATTAGAGGAAGAACACCAACAGACAAACTACTACCGCCAACAGAGCCACACCTTCAATCAAGGCGGCGGCGATAATCATGTTCATACGGATGTCCCCTGATGCTTCCGGCTGGCGTGCGATTGCCTCCATTGCCGAACCACCAATCTTACCAATACCCAAACCAGCTCCGATTACTGCAAGACCTGCACCGATAGCTGCACCTAATTTACTTACTCCTACTGCTGCTGCAGTGGCTTGTAACAATACTGATAGTAACATAATTTTCAGTTTTAAAATGGTTTATATTTTCTCTTGTTTATTATTTAATCATTCATTCCGCGCGTTTATTCCGTATTCTTTTTATCAACGTTTTCACCGCGTTTCATTTCAATTTTCTTCAGCTTTCACTTTGGCACCTTCCTGTGCCAGACCGATAAACACTGCCGACAACATCGTAAATACGTAAGCCTGGATGAAAGCAACCAACAACTCAAGCGCATTCATAAAGATGTTGAACAATACAGAAGCCACCGTCAGCGTGCCGTTCAGTGCAGGCCCCATGCTTGCCGAGATAAAGATCAGGCAGGTAAGCACCAGCATCGCCATGTGTCCCGCCAGCATATTGGCAAAAAGACGAATCATCAAAGCAAACGGTTTCGTAAAGATTCCGAAGAACTCGATGAATGGCATCATCGGTATAGGCACTTTCAGCCACCAAGGTACATCAGGCCAGAAAATATCCTTCCAGTAATGTTTCGAACCGAAGATATTCACTGCCAGGAACGTGCAGACTGCAAGCACCATAGTGATAGCGATATTTCCCGTCACGTTCGCACCTCCGGGGAAGAACGGAATCAATCCCATCATGTTATTGATAAAGATGAAAAAGAACGCTGTCAGCAGATACGGTGCAAACTTCCGGTAGTTGGGTCCTACACAACTCTTGATAATATCGTCGTTCACCATCATGATGAACATCTCCATGAATCCGATAAATCCTCCCGGCGCTTTCGCTCCTTGCGGACGTTTTCTGTACCAGTGTGACACGCTCAATACGATGATGAGCAACAACACGCTGTTGAACAGCAAAGCAAATGTCACTTTCGTGATGGAAATATCCCACGGGCGGACCTGTTCGCCTGCCGCATTATACTCTACCAGTTTGCCCTCGTACTTACTTCCTTCGGGAGCGATGGAAAGTCCTTCATAAGTCCCTCCATTCTCTTCGAGACGGGAAGAAAGGAACGTGTGCCAACCTGTAGTGCTACTATAAACAATAATAGGTAATGGTATAGTAATGTGCGTGTTACCCCACGTCGTAATATGCCATTCGTAGGAGTCGCCGATATGACCGAACACAATTTCTTTCACATCCACCGTGTTCTCCTGTTCCTCTTTCGGAGTAATCTCGTCCTGCGTCTGTTGTGACACCGCTTCCCCCTCCTGTTCCTGTGCAAGAACCGGCAAGCTGACTGCCGCCATGAGGCAGAACAGAATCAACGGAGCTACTATGTTATGCAACTGTTTCATTTTTCTTCTTATTTTTCTTTTTCCGTTTCTGATTCAACTCAAAAGAGAAGAAGAACCAGGTTTCGAATACCAGATATATCAAATAGAACAAGATAAACGTCAGCAGAAAGGCTCTGGCTTCTTCGCGAACGGCAAGACAATAAATCAATACCAGAATCAGCGAAAGAATCATTTTTATCATCTTCGTTGCCAGATACAACAGTAACATTCTCTGTGGAGCATGCCGACGGCAAGCGTCGAAAGCATAAATGCTAAACAGCCCGAAGAAGTAAAAATAGATCGGAATAAACGGATACCCTCCGAAATAATGCCCCGGCAAAGCGAAGTGTAGAATGACAGCTCCGAGTGCCCCGCTAATTACCGCAAATAAGGTATGCCACCAAATAAAATTCCGTTTAGTTTTACTAATATTCACCATGTTACTGTGTTTTTCTGTAAGATTATAACCTCGTTTTTTTCAATTTTTTAATGCTTAGTCTTTGTGCCGGTGAGGAGTTTCCGTCAGGAAACACAGGCAGAAACCGTACCGTCACTCATTTCGACAAAACCGCCCTGAATATCCATCGTGTGCTCTTCTCCGTCCATCGTCGTGTAACTCAACGTTCCCGCTTTCAACGACGAAACAATGGGCGCATGCCCGGGGAGAATAGAAAACGAACCGATCATTCCCGGCAATGTGACAATCTTCACATTTCCGTCGAATATGCTCTTTTCGGGCGATACTATACTCAAATGCAGTTCTTTCATCATGCTATCTTTTTATTTTTTTGCTGCCTGTTCCAGCAATTTCTTACCTTTCTCTATTGCCTCCTCAATGGTTCCGACATTCAAGAAAGCCTGTTCGGGAAGATAATCCACTTCTCCTTCCAGAATCATCTTGAATCCCTTGATGGTGTCTTCAATACCCACCATCACACCCGGAACGCCTGTAAACTGTTCAGCCACGGCAAACGGTTGTGAAAGGAAACGCTGCACACGGCGGGCGCGGTTCACTACCATCTTGTCTTCTTCCGAGAGTTCTTCCATACCGAGGATGGAGATAATATCTTGTAATTCCTTGTTACGTTGCAGAATTTGTTTCACTTGCTGCGCTACGTCGTAGTGTTCCTGGCCAACAATGTGCGGGTCGAGGATACGTGACGTAGAAGCCAACGGGTCTACCGCCGGATAAATACCCAGCTCCGTAATCTTACGGTCGAGCACGGTAGTTGCGTCCAAGTGGCTGAAAGTTGTTGCAGGAGCCGGGTCGGTCAAGTCATCGGCAGGCACATACACCGCCTGTACGGAGGTGATAGAACCTTTGCGGGTAGACGTGATACGTTCCTGCATCGCACCCATTTCCGTAGCCAGCGTAGGCTGGTAACCAACGGCGGACGGCATACGTCCCAAAAGGGCGGACACTTCCGAACCTGCTTGCGTGAAACGGAAGATATTATCAATAAAGAACAGAATATCGCGTTTCTCACCCTCTTTTCCTGCGTCGCGGAAAGATTCCGCCACCGTCAGTCCGGACAATGCCACAGAGGCACGTGCGCCCGGAGGCTCGTTCATCTGACCGAAAATCAGAGACACTTGCGATTTCTCCAGTTCGTTATAATCCACTTTCGAAAGATCCCAGTGACCTTTCTCCATTCCTTCTTTGAATGCTTCGCCGTAACGGATTACACCGGATTCAATCATTTCGCGCAGCAAGTCGTTACCTTCACGGGTACGTTCACCTACTCCGGCAAATACAGAGAATCCATTATGTTTCTTGGCGATATTATTGATAAGTTCCTGAATCAATACAGTCTTTCCTACACCGGCACCGCCGAACAAACCGATTTTACCACCTTTGGCATACGGTTCGAGCAGGTCGATCACTTTGATACCTGTGAAGAGCACCTCTTGCACAGTAGTCAAATCCTCAAACTTAGGGGGGTCACGATGAATGGAATATGCACCTTTGCGGTCGAGTCCTTTCATACCGTCGATCGAATCACCGACTACGTTCATCAGTCGTCCTTTAATCTGTTCGCCAATCGGCATCGTGATCGGGCCTCCGGTGGGATACACTTTCATGCCTCTCTGAAGTCCGTCGGTACTGTCCATCGCTACGGTACGCACCGTATTTTCGCCGATATGTTGCTGAACTTCTACAACCAGTATTTTGCCGTTTGGCCTCTTTATCTCCAGTGCGTCGTGGATGCTTGGCAGCACCAATTCTGCATCCGTACCCTCAAAGTACACATCGACCACAGGGCCGATCACCTGCGAGATATGTCCGATAATCTGTGACATAAGCAATCTCTAATTTATTTATATTATTCTTTTCTCTCCTTTTGACTTTATAATATGAAAGGAATGCACATTTTTCGCGTTTTACCTATTTCATTATTATAATAAACAGTTGAGTTCAGTTTTTGTTCAACTATTTTCTATATCCCATAAACTTCTGTCCTTAGAAATAGTTAAAGAAACAACTGCGCAAATGTAGAAACAATTCCGTGTCGTTGTGCTTCCTTTTTCATAATTTGTCGTTCGATAACACTTATTAGACCTACAATGACTACAGATTGACCAATTCAGGCAAATTTCTGCTACAAATCAATAGCAAAACAAGTTTGGGGGCAATAATCTATCAATAAACTAAATTAACCCATCGAGTTTCCTATCTCTTTGTTAAAAATCAATGGATTAGCAAAAACAAGAAATAGTGGCAAAAACAACTAGTTTTGTGCTCGAACACAGAAAAGTCCGTATTTTCATGTTTTCCTTAAGAAAGTTTAAAGCCATATTTCCTGTTTTTCTCCTATCTATTCTATTCCTTATATATTCCGCATTTTTGCATTAAGATTCACATCCATCTTTATAAAGTTCCCAATTTGCATAAAAGAGCAATATAATAACGCCACATACAATTATTATCTCATTTTTTTGCTGTAATTTTGCACCACTAATATAAAACACTCAAAATGATGAAGAAAATACTGTTACTCGGTTCCGGCGAACTAGGAAAAGAATTTGTAATTTCAGCTCAACGTAAAGGCCAGCACATCATTGCTTGCGACTCCTATGCAGGAGCACCGGCTATGCAAGTGGCCGATGAATTTGAAGTATTCGACATGCTGAACGGTGAAGAGCTGGAACGTGTGGTGAAGAAACACCGCCCGGACATCATCGTTCCGGAGATTGAAGCCATCCGTACAGAACGCTTATACGACTTCGAGAAAGAAGGTATCCAGGTAGTTCCCAGCGCTCGTGCCGTGAACTTCACGATGAACCGCAAAGCCATTCGCGACCTTGCCGCCCAAGAACTCGGACTGAAAACAGCCAAATACTTCTATGCCAAAACTCTGGAAGAACTGAAAGAAGCTGCCGATAAAATCGGTTTCCCTTGTGTCGTTAAACCATTGATGTCTTCTTCCGGCAAAGGACAATCGCTCGTGAAGAGTGCCGACGAACTCGAACATGCCTGGGAATACGGATGCAGCGGCAGTCGTGGCGATATTCGCGAACTTATCATTGAAGAATTTATCAAGTTCGACAGCGAAATCACCCTGCTCACCGTTACCCAAAAGAACGGCCCTACCCTCTTCTGCCCTCCTATCGGACACGTGCAGAAAGGTGGCGACTACCGCGAAAGTTTCCAGCCTGCACACATTGATCCCGCCCATTTGAAAGAAGCGGAAGAGATGGCGGAGAAAGTAACCCGTGCCCTCACAGGTGCAGGACTTTGGGGAGTTGAGTTCTTCCTAAGCCATGATAATGGAGTCTATTTCTCCGAACTCTCTCCTCGTCCGCATGACACAGGTATGGTGACACTGGCGGGCACACAAAACCTGAATGAATTTGAATTGCATCTGCGTGCCGTACTCGGCCTGCCCATTCCCGGCATCAAACAAGAACGGATAGGCGCAAGCGCTGTGATCCTTTCCCCGATTGCCAGCCAGGAACGTCCTCAATATCGCGGACTAGAAGAAGTGACCAAAGAAGAAGATACTTATCTCCGCATTTTCGGCAAACCGTTTACACGTGTCAACCGCCGTATGGGTGTGGTACTTTGTTATGCTCCGCTTGATTCTGATTTGGATGCGTTGCGCGACAAGGCTAAGAGAATTGCAGAGAAAGTAGAAGTTCATTAATACAAGAAATTCAGAGATAAGATGAATAAAATCCGCCAAGTAAACCTGTCTGATATTCCAGCACTGCAAGAGCTATATCAGCATACAGTTCTGACTGTGAACCGAAAAGATTATACAGCCGAAGAAGTAGCAGATTGGGCTTCGTGCGGAGACGATACGTCACACTGGAATGAGCTTTTCGAAGAACAACATTATGTGGTTGCAGAAAACGAAGAAGGCGTGATTGTAGGCTTTGGCTCTGTAAACGATGACGGATATATGCACACGCTGTTCGTTCACAAGGACTTTCAGCATCAAGGTGTCGCAACATCTTTGTATAAGCATCTCGAAGCATATGCACGAGAAAGAGGTGCGAAAAGATTAACATCGGAAGTTAGCATCACGGCAAAACCATTTTTTGAAAAACAAGGTTTTCAGGTCGATGAAGAGCAAAAGCGGAAAGCTAATCAAATGTGTCTCACCAATTATAAGATGAGCAAGCAGCTCTGTTAATCACATCTAATCATTTCTAAGATGAAAACATAGAAGAAAGCTCATTTGCAGATAAAGAAAGTCTTATTTTATATAAGAAAAACTCCAGCTATGGTGACGGATAAAGTTACATTAGCTGGAGTTTTTCTTTTTAACTTCATGAAATGAAAACGTCATTTCTTACTCAAGAAACGTTTAGCCAAATATTTACGTATTGGTTCATCATACAGCTTCAAACACAGATAAGCAAGAATAATACTCAAAATAAAGACACACAAAGCTACGTGCCAGGTTTCACCTAACGTGTAGAGTTGATTCTCAATCAGCCATGCATAGAACAGATACATCAACGGATAATGTATCACATAAACCGGATAAGATATATCTCCCAAAAACTTACATATCTTTGTCGATTGCTTGTCCGTGGTGGTACCCGACGCTCCTATCCACAGAATGATAGGGAAAGCCACAATCACGCAAAACGCTTCATAAACACCATTCATGCAAAGCGGCTCCAACCCTTCCAGATAAGGAACAGAGAACAGGGCAATCAGCGCAATAGTACATATCCAAAATGCACCTTTCACCTTCATAGGCTTGAAATTGCGCGACATAAGCATACCCAACGAAAAAGGGAAAAGCATACGCAAGGAACCGCCCAAAAAGTTAACCCCATCCAGCGTCCAGCCCACTCCTATGTTTCCATAAGTGGAGACATTAAAAACAGCAAACGCCGCCAACGCTACGCCCAGCAACACCACAAACACCGTCAGTGCCTTGTTGGACAAGCGGCGAATGAACAACGCATACAGGATATTGCCGATATACTCAAAAAACAATGACCAGCAAGGACCATTCAACGGAAACATCTCACCGTTGCCACGAACTTCGTACCCAACACCCGGCATGGCAGGAATGAAGAAGATCGTACAAAGCAGAGACAACATTATCATGGAGATAGCTACGTGCGTCCCGTCCCATTGCACACTCCCCTGAATACAGAACGTGATAGCACCGAGAACGGCACCCATAATGACCATCGGATGAAGACGTATCAATCGGCGTTTAAAGAAATCTTTCATGGTGAGACTTTTACCCCAACGGTCGTCGTAAGCATAACCGATCACAAAACCCGAAAGGATAAAAAAGAAATCCACGGCTAAATATCCGTGATTCAGAGTTTCAATAGCACTATTACTGGCAAAAGCGAAGCCCTCGAATACGTGATACCATATCACCATAAGAGCCGCCACACCGCGAAGTCCGTCAAGAAGATCATAATGCGCCTTGGTGTCTGAAAAAGCTGAAGCAGAAATGTTCGACATTTGTTTTTCTATTAGTAAGTTAGTATTTTCAGAAGGCAAAGATACGGTTTGCGCTACGAAGTTTCTTTGCTCTAAAGCAAAAAAGCCCTGCTAATCGCTATTTTTTAGCACGTACCCGACTAAGGGTATAGATGGAAATGCCCAGAAAAGCAGCCACATATTTCAGCTTCACTCGGTTTATCAATCCGGGATAGCGACGGTTGAACTGTTCGTAGCGTTCTTTAGGCGAAAGTTGGAGGCGCTCCACAAACATGTGACTAAGCTCCTTATTCACATTCTGATGCAGGATTCTTCCCCAGTTGGCTATGTCGATATATGTTTCGTAGAGGGCATTCAGCTTGTCGATGTGGATGACGTAGATTTTGCAATCGGAAAGCGTTTCAACGCTTTCTACCGATGGTTGCTGATAGTAGAGCGAATCCATGCCGAACGTGACGTCGCCCTCCTGACTGAACCACGTAGTGGTGTCCTCTCCGTTGTGGTGGAATACGGAACGGGCGATGCCCTCTTCAATGAAATATACCAGGCGGTCTGTGACGCCTGCCTGAACGATACGGGTATCTTTGGGATAATACCTTAATTCCATATTCGCCTGAAGCGCTTGAAGTGCTTCGTCGGAAACCGGATAGATTTGCCTGATTTTACGAATGATATTTTCCATTTGGGGGTAATGGCGTATTGGGGGTTAATGACGTACTTTAGGATATTTATTATTAAAACGGAAACCAAGACCGAGCATCAGATAATTAGGGGTCTGGAAATCCTGAAGATTGTAGCCGATGTGAAGGAATGAACTCCGGGTGACGTTGATCTTCAACGCAAAGACCTGATACAGTCCGCGCAAATCGCCACGCCCCAGCACATTCGTTCCCAAGCCGACACCGATAGTAAAAAACGGCATCACGTATTCTGCCCGTCCGGAAAGTCCGAGCGCAAGCTGATTCTGAATGCCCGGCACGAGAAATTTACGACGGGAGGAACCACTGCCTGCATCGTACTCCACCAGCGCATCTTCGGTGTACACATTAGCACTACCGTCATAAACACCGTCCAGCGAAACTCCGAAACGCAGCTTATAGTTGAGATTGTACATCGGAGCAAAGTTGAATCCCGCTACGGGATAGCTGCCCGGTGATGCAATCTGCTTCTCGCCTACATAGACGCCTTTGCGACGCCACGAGCCGAACAACACAAGGTCATAACTGACGTGTCGCGGAAAACGGGGAACGTAGGGATGAACCAATGATTTAGTGAGGTCGGCTTCTTCCCGGTTGAAGTTGTACACCAGTCCGATTTTCGCTCCGGTGGTGTTGACACCTGCATTGGGAAACTTGGTGTTGCCGTTGGAGAAATGCGTGAAGTCTCCGCCGATGATAAAGTCGAAATAACGAGAAAGCGACCAGTTAAGGTAGATACCCGCATTGAGGTAGGCATTCACCCGTGAGCCTACGGCTCCGTTGTAGGAGTTGTAATCGTTGTCATAAGGTTTCCATCCGGCAGAAATACCGAAATTCCACTCGTAATTGAGCGAAAGGCGGGGATTGAAACGGGCAATGCGTGCACCTTGAAAGACATAGAACGCCATCGGATCACCCAGTTGCTTTTTGTCGCCAAAGGTGGTGAAAGCCAAGCCGAAACCTTGATAAGCTCCGCCATAGATGCGGTCGGCACAGGTGTTGGGACGAAACTTGAAAGAGTATTTCAGATGAGCGGCAAATGAACTCTGGATGGGTTTCCACCGTTCGTTCTCGCCTTGCAGGAAAGGATTGGTGGGGAACACGTATTGCGGCCGCGCCTCTATCCCCAACCGGTGAATGAAATGGTGGGGAACGTAGGGAGCTACGGTGTCGGCTCCGCATTGCGGGAAGCTGTTGTGCCGGAAGCCATGAATTTCTTCCTGCAATCTCCGCACTTCTTCACGAAGTTGGCGGACGTCCTGCTGGAGCTGTTCTACGTCTTGCCGCATTTCCTTCACCTCTTTCTCTTCCTGCCCTACCTCCTGCGCACTAAGCGAAGTGTCGGGGAAAAGCAAAGCGGAACAGATTACGGCGATTTCCCATCTGGGTATCTTTACTCTCATATAATAGTCTGGTTTGTCTTTTCAGAACGGAAGTTACAAATGGAGCTTCTCAATAAACTGTGCCACATGATAGCCGTCCATCAACCCATGATGGCAGGTTACGGAAACGGGCATCATCAGTCTTTCTCCGTCACGGAAGTACTTTCCGGTGGAGATTTTGGGAACGCTGTCGCCCGAACGCATATTGGTGGGGTGCTTCATGTCGGTGAATGAGAGCCACGGCACTGCCGAATAATGAATGGCATTGGGATGGAAAGTGCCTCCTTTGTTGAGTCCCGTAGTGGCTTGCAAACGTTCCATTTCGGCTTTTGCCCGGCGGATAAAGACAAGTTCGTCCGGATCATATTCAAAGGCGGCAAAAGAAAAGGTATGGTCGTCACGGCCTACGGTGGCTTCGGGCAGAAGGCTGTCATAGCACACCACCTTATCGCCTTCGATGCGATAACGGAATTCTTCTACCGCAGCAGCGGCAGTCGTTATCCGGTGGAGGACTAACAGGGAAAAGGATATGCCTTTGGTTTTGGCTTCCTGATACGCGCGCGTACAGTCTACCTGAACGGTCACTCCGAAAAACGGATCGTCAAAAGCACTGAAATGTTCGTAATGTTCTCTTCTGTTCCAAGTAGCAATATCGATGATCTTCTCTATCTGATTCATTCTAAACACTCTTTTTTATTTGAGAAACGCAGATTAACGCAAATTATCGCAGATTTAGCCTATTTCCTTTGCGGTAATCTGCGTTTCTAAATTCAGACTCTTTACTGATGTTGCTCACGCAACAAGTCGTTCACTGTTTTTACCGGGTTGAAAGTGGAAAGTGGCACTTCTACAAAGACGGTATTCCAGTCGCTCATCGCTCCGTTCCACAAGCCGGGAAGTTCGAGAGCTTTCAGGTCTTTGCCGTTCTTCGATTTGTAGGAGATGAAGCCTGTTGCTTTATCTACATACTTCACCAGGTCGAACTTATGTCCTTTATAATCGCGCACGGCGCATACGAGGTCTACCGGATTGAAGTGTGTGCCTTTCTCGAACATTTCTTTCTTCTCCGGATCGTCCATGTCGATCTGTGAGCTTTCGAGGATTTGCAGGGAGATGGTTCCGTCGCTGTTGTAAGCAAGGAACGGGCCGCCACCGGGTTCGCCTACGTTCTTCACCATTCCGCAGACGCGCATCGGGCGGTTGAACTTGTTTTTCAGGTAGATGGCGAGTACGGAATCTTCGAGGTCTTTCGTCTCCGGATTCTTGCAGAAGAGTTTCTTTTGCAGGAATTGAAGCATTTCCATCATCTGGTCGTGGGTGTATTTACCGCTGTCGAGCAGGGTAAGGTATTCGAATACTTGTTTTTGCAAAGTCACGAGCACTCCGGCAATCAGTTTCTTATAAGTAACGGTGTCGGCTTTCAGTCTGTCGGGCACTACGTTGTCGATGTTCTTGATGAAGATAATGTCTGCATCGAGGTCGTTCAGGTTCTCGATCAGTGCGCCGTGGCCACCGGGACGGAACAGCAGTTTGCCGTTGTCACGGAAAGGTTGGTTGTCCATGTCGGCGGCAATCGTGTCGGTACTCGGCTTTTGTTCGGAGAAGGTGATGTAATAGTCTACTCCATAGCGTTTGGAAAATTCGTCTACCTTTTCGTCTACCAGCTTCTTGAAGAGTTCACGGTGTTCGGTAGATACCGTGAAGTGCACGTTTACTTTACCGCTCTTTCCGGCAGCATACAAGGCTCCTTCGGCGAGATGTTCTTCCATCGGCGTGCGTGAACCTTCGGGATACTTATGGAATTTGAGCAGACCTTTCGGTAGTGCGCCGTAATTCAGTCCGGCTGTTTCGAGCAGGGCGGATACCACTGCTTTATAGTTGCCGTCTTCGATCAGTCCGGGAATATCTTTTCCGTCGATACGCTGGCAGGCTACATTCAGGTCATCATAGAAAGCAAAATTCTTGATTCCGTCGAAGAATGTCTGTTCGAACTTGGTAGTCGGCCGGTCATAGTCGGCAGACAGGAACTCGAACAGGTTCTTGAACATACGACTCGCTGCACCGGAGGCGGGCACGAACTTTACAACAGTCTTATCTGTGTTGGTATATGCATCCCAGGCGGCCAGATAAGCCTTCTGTTCTTCTGCATCGGGAGCTAATATTCCCTTTTCGATGGAGGCTGCCGCATCCAGCTTCAAAAAGGGGAAACCCGTCTGGAAGCATGCTAATTGTTCTACAATTTGCTCTTCCGTGATGCCTTTCTTGGCAAGCAACTCTTTGTCCTGTGTCGTTATCATAATATCTAATTTTATTAATTGATGCCCAAAAATACAAAATGTTATTTACTTCTTGCCGAATAACCGGGAAAAAAACTAATTTTCCTTCCATATTTCATTATCAGTCACTTACGAAGAAGTGTTATTCATTTATGTACTTTTCAGCGTTATTTGAACACAACAAAGATAGATAAATATCCGATGTTATCACAGAATTTGTAGAATAAATAGAGTTAACCGATTACAATAATATTACAGACCTTTTGGATATTTGAAATCTTACCAGCCGTGGAAAGTTGGGGAGCGTGTGGTTTAAAGCACTTTCCTGATAAATTTTCACCCCATACCCCTATTGTTGAGACGGACGGCAGATAAACCGATAATAAAGCAACAAAAAAGCCAGCTAACATTACGCTAGCTGGCAACTGACATCAATAACTAAAGATTCCCGTTTATCCTATTCTATTTAACTGTTCCATAAAATTATGTTTCTGTGCTTCTCTCATAATACTGTCTACCACCTCTCTATTTACATCTTTTAACTTTTCAAGGAGTTCTGTATATTGAATCCCTAAATTATTCTTATTTGCAATCCAATCAATGAAGAAACCTTTTGCCAGAAAACGATAGGTAAATCCAGCATCTAATCCAGCTTTAATAATCTTCTCTGCTCTTTCAACCATTTTTTCAGGCTCATTACCTACATACTTCGTAAGAGTGCCTTCTCCATATTTACACGTATCTGCCAGTACCGATTCTTTTATGTCAGCAGAATAAATCAGATACTTACTAAGCGTTGTCAGCTTAAATCCACCATTCGGTAACATATCATCTACTTCACCTTTCTTCGTTCTTTGGTGTTGTATATTCATATACTTAACGATAAAACCTAAGATAGCATTATCAGGATACGCTGCACAAGCCTGTTTAGCAAAATCTCCTTTATTCCACTTTCCTGACGTATTGTTCATTTCTGATATCATAATCCGTATATCCTCATCTTTAACCAATGGATACATAGCCTTTATCTGTGCAGGAGCTTTAGGCGTAAATTCTTCTGGCTTATCTTCCTTTCTGCTTCCGTTCTTTTGCCATTTCTTCATTGCATTTTCATAATTCTTCTTAGCCTTTGCATCTTTTTCTCGAAGCTCCATTATAGCCCTATACCTGTGCTGACCTTCAATAATAACCAAATAATCATTAGCTTTAGAAGAATCTATTGGAAAACCAGATACAGGGTCTTTCAAAGTTAACCCCTCCTTTACCACATCTTCACCATCAACCACAACAAGCGGAAAATACTGTGTATGTTCTCCAATAGACTTCATTTTGTCATTCAAGTTAGCCTTGTTGATGTCCCGATTAATACCACCAGCAATAAAAGCAACTTTCTTTCCTTCGTTCAATTCTCTTGATTCCAGAGTAAAGATTTCATTCTTACATTCTTTTGTAGTCATAATACCTTTGCAGTTTTTAGACTGGTGCGCTCCAGCTTTAATTAATTTTATACTACAAAGATTGCCCTTTTCTTGAGAAGCTAACGGGAATAAAAAAACACTGCTTTCTTATTCCCCCACTTCACAAGTTGTAGAATGAAGTATTTAGAGAATAAGAAAGCAGAAATAAACAATAAAATAAGTTTCAATCAATAATAAAATGCGTTCAAACTCCTTATGTCCTTATCCTTATATTGTTTCAACAGGGACTTCAAGTAGTCATAGTCAACCAACACACTTTCGTTGCTCACGATACCAGTGAAGTATAGTAGATGAGAAATCAGCGTCTTTTCCTTGTCAGACATATTAGCTCCCTTCTTTCTCTTTTCTTTTACCTGTTCTTGATAATTCAAGGCAGTGATAATCATTTGTGAGAAATAATAAGCGAATACGGAGAACGATTCAGTATGTGGATCACTCAAATCAACGTTACCAGTATTCATTTGGTCTGAATTTACTGTTTCCAATCCGTCTGCACAAAACTTGGCTATACTAGCAATAGCCGTCTTATTATCTATCACGATATTCTTTCTACCTATTTTTAAGGTAATACAAATTGGGCTTTTAAAGACTGCACCAAACGGAGTATCTCTTTTATAATCCTCACTGATAGCATTAACAAATTTTTCTATCTGTTCTTTAGGGGATTCTTTTATTTCTATACCTTCCATACATTTACCCCAACTGCAATCATAACAGAAAAGCAATAGATACCAGAACTTTTCAGCGTCTAAGCCCAATACAGCAAGCAATTCTTGAAGTTCGTTATTCTTTATGTATGAATCAAACGAGAATTTGCCTTTCAATATTCCTCTGTTGTACCTTCCTTTAAAAGTATCTGGCGTTTGTGACGGCAACATATATGCCTGTCCTGTTTCTTCATCATAATCAAAATCAGGGAAATATTCTTGTGTCACTGGATATATATACTCTAGCAACTCGCTATACTGGATTGAGAACTTATCTACTGGCTTCATAGTGTTTTTGTTTGCAATGATAATAAAAAAACAGCAAATGAATTTCTTCAAATGCTGTTCTTTATTATTCTTTTATCTACAAACATCTCATAAAATCTCTGCATTATATCAATAAATTCGTTTGGTAGTCTTTTCAATACTTCTTCCCTTATGTATTGAGGTATCTCTTTATAATATGCTTCTGCTATTCCACCAGTGATAGCCCCCATTGTATCAGCATCACCACCTAAAGAAATAGTAAGTCGAATAGCACTTTCATAATCTGTACTCTCCAAGAAAGCGATAATAGATTCTGGAACTGTCCCTTGACAACTCTCATTGAAGTAGTAAGTAGGTCTTATTTCGTCACAGGTTCTACTAAGATTATATCCAAATGTAGTTTCAATATACTCTTTAATTTTCTGTTTAGATTTACCTGTACGAGCCAAGTATATACAAGCTGCTGTTGCTTGTGCACCTTTAATTCCTTCTGGATGATTATGTGTGACTTCTGCACTTTGTTTGGCAGCTTCTAAAGTCTCCTCTAAAGTATTAAAAGCCCAACCAACAGGACTAACACGCATAGCAGAACCGTTTCCCCAACTATTGTAAGGTTGGGGATTATCTGCTTTTAACCACTCGTAGAACATACTTCCATAGCTACTAGGATAACGATTACCATAATCCTGCATAATACCTAATAAGCTATCGCTAGTTAATAGCCAATCAGCATTAGCAATAGTCATTACAGTGTCATCTGTAAAGTGTGACGAAGAACCATTGAATAGTGGAAAATCAACAGACTTCATTGGTACAAACTCATAATAAGAACCTACAATATCGCCTGCTATTGCACCTATTAGGATTTTAGGAATAGTTCTTTCATTATCTATAAGGTCTATACGAGGTAGCTGTTCAACTTTTAAATCGAGTGCTGCTCCAGTATTCCTATCAAGCGACAGATTAGATTCTGTTATTCTTATTAAATATGCAGAGTAATTGTCTGTAGATTTATCTCTGCAAATAGCTTCAATTTGAACCATTTTATCTACGTCACTAGCATCTGAACAAAGAATGTGTTGCAATCTCGCATTTGTTACATATTCTAACACTCCGTCAGAACAAAGAAAGAAGTAATCTCCAGATTGTATGTCAGATGTTTGGTATACGGTAGCATTATACCGTTTCTCACAATGGCTTTGTATGGATTTAGTTATTGTATTATTTAATCCAAATCCCCTAGCTTCTCTTCTAGTTATTTTTCCTTTATCAATAAGCTCATTAACTAATGAATGGTCTTTGGTCTGAAATAAGATTGATTCTTCTTCATATCTGCATGGTCTTATATGATAAACTCTACTATCACCTAAATGTGCTATAAACACACTATCATTTAAAATCTTTAGAAAGGTAAGGGTAGAGCCAATTTCATCTTTAGAAACTCTGTCTAGTTCATTATAGGTATGTAGGAGAGCTTTATTAAATAAAGAGACATCAAAAGAAAATTCTGCATGATTGAGCAAATAAGTAGAGATACTTCTACAAACAGTATTACTAGCTATATCTCCTCCAGCAAGCCCACCTATTCCGTCACACACCATAAACAAAGTATCTCCATGTGTTGCTGCACCCAATAGAGGATATATAGCATCTTCATTCTTATGTTTAGCACCTACTTCCGTAAAAGCTAAAGGTTGTGCTATTCTAATATGAAATGATTTTTCCTGTACTTCTTTGCTCATAATATTACAATTCATTGAATAACCTTTTAAGATGATAAAGGTAAGAGTTATTTTGCTGTCATGCAATCAATAATCTTTCTAAATATATCATCTGCTATTAATCCATGAATATATATAGACAGTAGCTTATTTTCATTATTTCAGTGGATTATATGGAAAACGATAATATTCTTATCTATTATCTCTTCTGCTTGTTGCTTTACAGAATCTGTATATTCCAACTTCACAATTACAATAATATCACGTTCATAAGTTTTTTTACAAGTAGCTTTACTGTAAAAACATCTACCACTCTTAGTATTGCCTTCAATAGTATAACTATGGTCTGTAATATCTTTCTTGACAATTCTATTACCTTGTTCTACTTCTGTATCAATCATTATATCAAACCATTCATGAAGCGAATAATCATCTTTAAAAACATCGAAGTAAGTAGCATACACATTCAAACAGATTGTACTATCTTCATTTACGAAATGATTGCCATTGCCTAAATCTGATTCTTCTCCATGCGTAAAGCTAGAGGGATATACCAAGAAATAATCAAAAGTCCTATTCCAATAAAACCTTGTATCATCATATTCGTATATCCCATTTCTGTAATCAATCAGTTTCACATCTTTTACTCCTAATACAGAATCTACCCATTGCAAATGCTTTGCCTCCGATATTTCTAAAATAGGATGATTGTCATATATAGATAGGCTGTCAATAGTAGCTTGTGTATTACTATCCTTTTTACTAGTACAAGATAGTAATAACATTAATATTAGTATGTAGATAGTTACTAACTTCATAATCATGAGCTTCTCAATTCTTGTTACTTGATAAGAATAAGGCATTTGATATATTTTATTTATGAATCTTATTTAGATCAATAGTATCATATTCAAAAACGTCATCATACTTACCTTCTCCTATTTTCTGCAATCTATCTTTTATCCTTTTATACTGTCTAAATGAACAAGTTGAAGTATTTCTATCATAATCTATGATTTTAGCCTCTATCAGTTCTAATTCATTACATTTACTAAGCCTATCATAACTATTCAAATCCACTCTTTTAACTAAGCCATATTTATAGTAACCACCATAGTAAGCACTTCCTATTCTTTTGTGTATCGTTATAGTTTTATTTACAGAATCAAACTCTGAATTATAATTGCTGATTTTTCCTGTTGGATTAATAAATGGTGCTTCTGTCAGTTGTTTCACGTCATTATTGGTTATCTTGTAAACATCATAGGTATTGCAATGTCTTATACCCCATTTCCAGTTATTGATAATTAATTCTTCTTCTCCGTCAAAATCCACATCAGAGAAAAAGAATGGTGAGTTATGACTCAAATACCCCTTTGTTGATTTAGGTAAATAATCCAATTCTAATATCATGTTATCTCTAACTTCTTGTTCGTTTACATAATAAAGAACACTGTCAGAAAAGCTTTCATTGTAAATATAGAATCTGTTATCTTCCTTTTCAAAATACAGTAGTGCATTTCCCCATATTTCAGTCTCCCTCTCTTTATCATAAGTATAGTTATACGGCAAACACATAACAGTTACATCATAGCCATTTACAGGTTGCTTGTACTTTATAAAAATACGTGGTTTAAAACATTTAAGCTCATCATCAAACAAAGTATTATACAAAAACTTTGCACATTTCATAAAGTTAGCTGCTGCTAACGAATCTTTCATATCCTGTTCACTTGATTGTCTTTTCCTATCACAAGATAGAATAGAACATAAGAACATTAGCAATATACAATATAAAATTTTCTTCATGGATTTATCTCTAATTATTACATATAAGATAAATCGCCAAAACCACAACAGGAACGATGATATACAATGCTATTGCTCCTTCTTCAAAACTCCCATTTTCTTTACGTGGACAGGTAATATATGCTATTATCGCATAAATTATAATTCCTATTAATACTCCCATATTTGCAGTTTAATTTTTTCTTTTCAACACAATGCTTTTCACATCTTGTATATTTCCCTTCCTGTATATTATCGAAATTTTAAGAACATTTCTAAAAACAGATATTTTAAACTCTTTTTGCCCATTTGCATCAATAGAATAATTAAGAAGTTTATACCCGTTATCAAGTTGCAGAGTGACAATATCTATATTAGAACTATAACATTGCCATGATACCAATACAAAGTCTCCTTCTGTTATATATGCTTTATCTGCATATAATACTATATCTTCTTTAGGTTGATACGCATTATATTCCTTATTCGGATTTTCGTCGACAAATTCTGACACTTCTCTCTTTTTTTCAGTTTTTGTTATTAAAGAAAAGATAAAACTCCCCACTATTCCTGCCAGTGCAACCATTAATAAACTTTCCATAATATATAAATTATAAGTAATTGTAAATGCTAGCCTAATAAGACTAGCATTTTGTTTTTAAACTCTATTATTGTTTTGTGTATGTAATAACCTCTCCTTCACCTTCGTCATCCATATCATCAACCAAAACTAATTTAGAGCCTGTCAGTTCTCGAACGTGCATTGAATAAACATCACTTCCGTCGCTATCTTCTTCCCATATCCAAGTAAAGACCTTACTATTTTCGTCATAGGTATATCTGAAATTGTCTACTCCGTCTTTATCTATTTGTCCGTTTTCATAAATCGCACTTGAACCTGTACCGTCTGAATTAATAGTCATTACATCCTTATATTCCACAGAGTTTCTATTCTCTATACTTACCCAAGTACCTACTAACGGATTTTCATCATCGTCATCGCTACAAGAAGTAAAACCTGCACATAAAGCAATAACCAATAAAGTCGCAAAAAATCTAAATGTTTTCATATTCTGTAAATAATCTTTTCGTTAATAATTTAATTTGTAGTATAAGCTGCTCAAAAATTGAGTTGGCTACTTAAAAGATAGTAGCAAAAGTTGTTTCTTAATGTCTGATTCGTAGTTATATATCGTTTTATCTACCCTGTTCCCTTTGGATAGTATTATACAATGAGAAAAGCGTGGGAACTTGAATATCACAGTTCAGAGGTATCGCCAAACACCCACAACTCAATGATAAACAAGCCCACGCCAAACGATATATAGACTATCTTAACAAGATAGGTATATAACATTGACGTGAGCGTTCTTGCTTATCACCTTGAGTTGTTCATTAAATTGGCGATTTTCTGAACAAGGTAATATCTTAAACGCTCTTCGTTAACTAATATGTCCTTTCAGACCTAACACATTAGGCATCTGAAATTGCCACAAAGTTACAAAAAGCGTTTGTAATAGCAAGAACTATTGTTTATTAAAAGTTGAGGGTTATTTCTGCTTTATAAATTTATGGTAGTGGAAAAAATCAAGACTACCCATATAAAAACTAAATCTCTGAATTTTTCCACCCCACCGATATTTCATGCTTATGGCTTTATAAACTGATTTTTGATCCGTTGAACGGTGGAAATACCAATACTTTGTAGCTTAGCTATATTTCTGATTGAATAACCTTTTCTTAGTAAAGCAATGACTTCTTTATATTCTTCTTTCTTCTTATCATCCGTTTTGGTTGAACCTGTCTTTCTGCCAAGTTTACCACCTTTGGCAATATAATTTGCCCTACCACTATTCAAACGGTATTGGATATTGCTTCTTTCGATATTTGCCATTTCTGCAAGTACTGTCACCATGATAGACGCTATTGGATTAACTTCCCCATTTGGTTGCAAAGTATATAAACCCAAGTTCTGTATGTAAACCGATACTTTCGATTCATGCAATATATCCAAAGAGCGAAGAACCTGTAATGTACTTCTCCCTAATCTTGACAATTCAGACAAAAGTAGAATATTCACAGATTCACGTTTACAGTATTCCAAACACTCCCCTAAAATCTGTCTTTCCTCTATTTTCTTTGCACCTGAAATATGCTCCTGGAATATATTCACAATTTCTATATCCTGTAAGATAGCATATTTCTTTAAATCCTCTATTTGTCTGCTCGTGTCCTGTCTGTCATTACTTGACGAAACACGAGCGTATATTACAGCTGTTTTCATTTTATTCTTTGATTAAATTGATAACATGAAAGAATGTGTTCAAACCACCTTTACAGATTTATTTGAACACATTCCTGTTTTGAACACTAACGAGGTTTATTCGCTTCCTCAATATCCCATAAGCCAACTAAAAGAATAAGTAGGATTAACGGAACACAACCTGTTATAAAAGACAATACCACCCAAAAGAGCCAAACAAGTATCTTATAATAAAACATGATTTTTTGTTTTACGTAGTTAATAAAATAGGAGAATACCCATTTCTGAATATTCCCCTGTTTAATCAATCAATAAACCACTTATATTTAGTGTCTCCAAGCAAAGCGGCATTTATTCCCGTTGCTATTTCGGTTGCATTTACCGCTCTATCCAAGAATGAATCTATATAACTGCTCTTGTTTGCTCCTGTCAATAAATTATACAATTTCCACATACTAATATCATTCCCCAAGCTCCCAAAGTTCTTATCATTGATATATGCTTTTGCAACTGTATTTATTTGCGAATCAGTGATGAGCATTTTAGGAATATCTTTCTGATAACCTTGTGGCAATGATTGATAAAGTCTCATTCTACCAAGTAATTGGCAAAATTGATGTTCTGTGAGATATGAGTTACTAAGTGTTTGCAACAAATGTAGATGTTTTGCAGGTTGATAACTCTGAAACATTTCCAATACTGCCCGATATAAATCTTTGGTATTAGTAACTTCCAAGCAACTAAGAAAACCGTCTGTTGATACACACAAGTTTGTACAAACTTTACAAGTAAAGCCAATAAATACCTTAAACCTTTCTGCTCCTTTCTTTGAATACAGATTTGTGTGATTATAAGCTCTCACACCACCAATAGTAAGAGTTAGCTTATTTCCGTTCACCGTTTCGTAAATCGTAGGAATCTGAATAATAAAAGCACATCTTTCGTAGTAGATAGTCTTATCACTTTCAAGAAGTTGATTTGCAGGTTTGTGTATTGCTTCGGGTATTCTCCCCTTGATAATGTGACTTACACGAATATCGGGCTTATCAATACTTTCACCACTGAAAAACGTATTTGCAGCGTCATAAACAGTATCAATAAATGCAGGGTGAGGAATTGTAAGCTCATTATCTTTGGCGAATACGGGTGTAATACAATCTTCTTTTAAATGTTGCATTGTTACCTCTAGTGTATTAGCTTCCAAGAAATGAGGATTCTCTTTTTTAACTTTTGGTTGTTCTTCGATTATTGTTGCTTCTTCTGCATATTCACCAAAGTTACTTTCTCTTCTTACCTGTGGCACATTGCCAATAATTTGTAGATTTCTCATAACAAATAAAATTTTAAATGATTTATAAATTGATTACGTGGAGAATAGATATTTCACTTTTCTTCCAACTACCCTAGGGGGACGTTAGAGCTACTCTGCTCATTCGTACGTAACTTTCAATTCAGTAAATCATAGGAGAAGTAAGCTGATATATATTTAAGATCCTATTTTTATAGGTAGGGGGGATTATATATAAGTACCTGTACTTTATTGCACGCATATCTTTCTACTCTCCATAAATGGAACTACTTTAGACCATTACAGAATGTGGCATAAACATACAACCAATGTTTGAAGAATGAGTATCATTCATTTTTTAGCTTCCCCAATTATTCGTAAATTTGTGTATTCCATGAAGGAAGGATTACCGTATTGCATTGAGGGCTTTTTATCTCCATTTCCCAATTACTACCAATGCGGTAATTTACCTTTTTCACAATCTCCCATAGATAAAGCCATGTTTGATAGATTAAATTGCAGTCGCCTATATACTAGTATTAGACGACCTTTTTCATTTTTGTAGCATAACCATAAAAAGTAGGGCAATTTGACGTCTGCCCTACCGCTTGTGGTTATGAAAATTTCTTCATATTACCTACCATGTCAGAAGTATATACCTATCAAGAATTACGTGAATTAGCCTTGAAACACGGAATCAGAGATAATAAAGTCCATATCGGTGTATGGATACAAACACAAGGCTATCAAAAACGGAGAATACAGATTAACCACATTAGAAAAACATTTTATTTAAAATCCCATGATTGAGACAAGAATCCCAATAGCACCTGACACAAGTACCACCCTTACGGATGAAATAACAGAGCACATTGTTAATCGCAAGGTAACAATCAAAATAGACAGAGATTATTTAAAAAAGAAGTATGCAGAACTATACGAGCGACTGGCAAAAATAAAGCTGCCACCCTCTTACAAGAAGAAATAATATCAACACAAAAAAGCCGCAGTTGAGCACATTTGTAAGTGTACTCGCTTGCGGCTATTTTTGTACTTACTGTATTAACTGATAAAAACTAACTTACCAATGCAGCATATTGGGGCAACATACATTTGATTTTCCACTCATTCGGTTTCTTCTTATTTTGTGGTGTTGCTTCAAAATATTCACAAATAGTTTGCTGATTTACCTTTGCTGTGATGCCTGTCTCATTATGAAGTATATAATGCCTACTGTAAATATCTGTAAACATCTTTTTAGTTTCTTCCTTAGCTATATTATCTCCTATGTATGGTCTAAAAGATGATTCTATATCCCGTAGAACTTCTGGAGAAAAACGTTTATTCTCATTCTTTTGGTCTCTCAATGCTATTTCCAATTTCTTTTTATTGCAACAGTTCCATACCGCTTGCTTTTTCAAATCAAACGGTATAACTTCGTATGCTTCAATGATTAAATCTGCAAAATCACATGAATCATGAAGTAGCTTTAGAAAAAACTGCTTGTCAATACTTGGATTCTCCTTGCATTGTTCATTCAACTGGATTAGTTTTGTGGCAAATATACGAATACGCTCTTTCTCATTTGGAGCTTTCTTTATTCTAAATATATCATCTTCTCCGATTATTTCTTGTCTTTCTTCGTAATTAACTCGAAAGAACTTAGTTGCTTCATAAGCTGCATACAACTTTTCTCCTGATTGATAATAGCTTTTAACCCGTTCTTCATTATACTTATTATCTATACCAAAATAATCAATATTTAATCGTTCATCCAATAAGTAATCCTCACAGATTTGTTTAAGTTGTTGTTTTAGAGATGTTTTACGAGCCGAATTTGTTGTTTTATTATGTCTTTCAATGAGAGACTGATAAGTAATTTTATACTCGTCTATTTGTTTATCCAGTTCTTCACGTGATAAAGCTCCCAAATCACGGGTATTTGTTATATGCGTTAAACTGTTAAATGTCTGTTTATCCTCAAACATTCTTCTGAATCGTCCTTGAATCTGTATTGCTTCGGTATATGGATCAACGGTTGTATATACAGCATTATTCAGATTAGTAAGTATCAGAATATCGGGTTTTACATTCAATTCAATATCAACTGCTGAATAAAATCTTGATGTGAAGAAATTGTATTTTGCCAATGGATAATCTATTGACGATACGGCATTAGTAAAGCCTGCGTCTTTCAACTTGCCAACCCCTTCTTCTGAACAAAAGATACGGCTTTCTCCTTCTAAATGCAGAGAATTAACCAATTCATTAATTCCAGTTACGGAGTTGAGGAATATACAGACACAGGAACTGTCTTTCAGTCGCTGAAATTCTTCTCGAACTGTTCTTTCATAACTTGAAGTTACAATCAAATGTAAATCTTTCCTATAATCATATTGAGGAACAATTTCCAGCTTCTTAAACCCTTGCCCTTCAAATGCAGGGTGTGACACTTCCAATGGAGTTGCAGATACAAACGCTTTCTCTTTAAAGTCGAAAAAATCGTAGACTGGCTGTAAAATATTTGCTCGATAGTCACAATCTTGCGTCAACTTCTCACACTCATCAAATAAACAGAAGTATGTCTCTTGAATTAGACTGTAAGACTTGTCTGCTGCTTTCCTAACTTTCTTAAATCCTTCGGGAGTAGTTAGAATCTTCTTGTACTTGACATCAGTTCTTTTCAAATACTTTTTTATTTGTGCCACTGTCGTATCGCTGTAAACAGCTAACCAATCACTATTCTTTGCAGCTTTACCCACAATAACTGGAACATTGGGTTCAATAATGATTGAATTACGGTATGAATGTAACTCTGCATAAGTAGCACCTATCCCTGTTAGTGTCTTGTCAAGAATAACGTTACTTGGTATATCTTTATATCCCCTTGATTTAAGCGCATCAATCAGACGTTCGTCACCATTGAGTTTTATTTGTTCTATTTCCATGTTTATCTTATATTTCTATGGTAGTGGGAAAATCTGACCATATCGGGCTGAATATGGGGACATCGAAATTTTTCCACTACCCATCAAATTTTCACTTTATAACTATCTGAATATAATATTTTCAACCATATCATCAGTCGATATTGCTTCTCACGAACAAAAACAGCAAGTTCCTTGATAAATACAATACAATCTATTTAAGTCGTACCACTATTCCCAGTTCCAGCAATCTATTCAGTATTTTCCTGACCTTCAAAGATGGCGTTCCTACATCAAAACTATCCATTGTTCTATCAAGGAAATCTATTTCGTTCTTATTTAAATCGAATTGGCTTATATCCACATCTCTATCTGTCCCGTAAGATTCAATATTACTTTCCTGACTATTAAATAACAAGTCATAAGTTATATCATCCTTATGTTTCAAACCAGCTTCAATTCCTTTACTTATTGCTTCTGCTATATTTTCATTACTAGAAGGTGTAACGTCATTGGATTGTTTAACTTTATTAACTTGGTTAACTTTGTTAGCTTCTGTTTCTAGCATCAAGTTAGCAGCATCTTCTGAACTTATTTTAGCATATTTCTTAAATGCAGATTCTGTTTTATGTCCAGTTACCTTCATTATAATATGACTATCATATCCACGTAACAACATATTACTAATAAATGAACGTCTCCCAGTATGAGTACCTATTAATTCGTATTTACAAACAGAAGTATTAGTAACTGTAGCTCCCCTATCTTCCGTCACAATACACCTTTCCGTTATTCCAGCCTTTTTTCCTGCCTCTTTTATACACTTCAGCATAGTATTCTCACGTACTTTTGGAACTTGAAAATGATATTTTTCCAATATTTCTAAAGCAATAGGAAGCAACGGTATTGAAACTTTATGTGTTCTTTTCTTTTGAACTATTTCCAATATTTTCCCATTATCTGAATCTTTAATAACTCCAGTATTTAATAATTGCATATCACTAAATCTTTGCCCTGTCCAGCATTGCAATACAAAAACATCCCTTGCTTTTTCTTCCAAGCCGTTAAGTTCCAATGCATATATTCTATTTACTTCCTCATCTGTCAAATATATTCCATTATTATCACCTTCTCTGTTTCTAGGCTTCTTATACTGGTTCAACTTTGCAGCAGAAATATCTATCAAACCGTATGGCTCTGCTCGCTTGATAATTGAAATTAAAGCTGTTACTTTATTTCCAACTGTACTTGTTTTGGTAGTTTTCCCTTTTCCTACTGGTCTATTAAACAGATAAGTCTCATAATCTTTAATTAAAGCCAAATTTATATCTGCAAACGTTATACCCTCTCTACCTGTTTTCTTAAGAAATTCTTCAAATACTTTCAAATGCCCCAAATAAATAGCCAAAGTATTCCTCTGTCCCTCTGATGTTATAGACTTATCTTGTCCAATAGCCTTACGCAACCATTGAATTGGCCTTTGTAGTTCTTCTTGCTTCATTATTTTATCCTTGTAAATATATTTCCTTAGTAAAAATAAGCTATTATCAATCTCATTTGGATTATCGCAAATATAACGTTTAAATTCAATAAAATCAGCTTTGAGTTTATTTATTTCATCGTTTACTATTGCGTTATTTATATTATCCAATTCTGTTAACCGTGGGCTTAGATATGCTTCCTGTTTTTTAGTATTCCATTGGTCAGGATATACCTTAACTCCAGTTGATAACTTTACCTGTTTTTTATCTATTCGACATACCAAATAAATATTAGTGGGTTTGTCACTTTTCGGCTTCCTCAAATTAAAACTAGCTTTGACTTCATTAAAAAAAATCTGCCCTATCATAATCGGTTCTTTAAAATGGTTCTTTTTTATTGTTCTTCACTTTGGTTCTTTTAGGGCTGAAAAGTGACATATTGATAACCAAACCATATTTATAAGTTACTGATAACAAATAATTGTTACTTCCTTTTGAATGTGCAGGAAAAAAACTAATTTTACATCGAATTAACAAGATTGAATATGGACGACTTTTTTACATCAGAGGAAAAAAAGGAGCTTTTTTCACTCTACCGGCATTTGTTGCAATCTGCAGGAGATAGCATTTCCTGGAAGGATTGCCTAAAGTTAAAGAGACATCTTATCAAAGCGGCCCAGTGTAACGGTCTGCAACGCAATAACTTCGGGATGAATCCCGTCATCAGAGATTTACAAACGGCAGTGATCGTTGCCGAGGAAATCGGTATGAAAGGTTCGTGCCTGATCGGTATCATGTTGCACGAAATCGTGAAGGGGCATGTATTATCTATCGACGAGGTGAACGCCGAATATGGGGATGACGTAGCAAGTATCATCAAGGGATTGGTGAAAACGAACGAGCTGTATGCGAAGAGTCCGGCTATCGAGTCGGAAAACTTCCGTAATCTGCTGCTTTCTTTTGCGGAGGATATGCGTGTAATCCTGATTATGATTGCGGATCGTGTGAACGTGATGCGCAAAATCAAAGATACGGGCAACGAGGAGGACCGGCTCAAGGTAGCAAACGAGGCTGCTTACCTGTATGCTCCGCTGGCGCATAAGCTGGGATTGTATAAGCTGAAATCGGAACTGGAGGATTTGTCTCTCAAATATACGCAGAAGGAAACGTATTATTTTATCAAGGATAAGCTGAACGAGACGAAGGCGTCCCGCGACAAGTATATCGCTGCTTTTATCGAACCGATCCAGAGGAAGGTGTCGGAAGCGGGATTGAAGTTCGACATCAAGGGGCGTACCAAGTCGATTCATTCGATATGGAACAAGATTCAGAAGCAGAAAACGTCTTTTGAGGGGATTTATGACTTGTTCGCTATTCGTATCATCCTCGATTCGGAGCCGGACCCGGCTAAGGAGAAGCAGGAATGCTGGCAGGTTTATTCGATTGTTACGGATATGTACCAGCCGAACCCGAAACGTCTGCGCGACTGGCTCTCTATCCCTAAAAGTAATGGTTACGAGTCGTTGCACATCACTGTGATGGGCCCGGAAGGGAAATGGGTGGAAGTGCAGATACGTACCCGCCGCATGGACGAGATCGCGGAACGCGGATTGGCTGCTCACTGGAGATATAAAGGTATCAAGGGTGAAACGGGTCTGGACGAGTGGTTGACTTCTGTGCGGGAGGCGTTGGAGAATGCAGACAACGATTCACTGAAAGTGATGGATCAGTTTAAGATGGATCTCTACGAGGATGAAGTGTTTGTCTTCACGCCCAAGGGGGATTTGTTCAAGCTCGCCAAAGGGGCTACGGTATTGGATTTTGCTTTCCATATCCATAGTAAGTTGGGATGCAAGTGTATCGGCGCGAAAGTGAACGGCAAGAATGTGCAGCTCAAACAGAAACTGAACAGCGGCGACCAGGTGGAGATCATGACTTCAAACACCCAGACGCCGAAGCAGGACTGGCTGAACATCGTGACGACTTCCAAAGCGCGCACCAAGATAAGGCAGGCTCTCAAAGAGATGGTGGCACGCCAGCACGCTTTTGCCAAGGAGACGCTGGAACGGAAATTCAAGAATCGTAAGTTGGAATATGATGAAGCGACCATGATGCGCCTCATCAAGCGCTTAGGCTTCAAGAACGTGACGGAGTTTTATCAGCGGATTGCCGACGGTGGACTGGACGTTAACGAGATTCTGGATAAGTATGTGGAGCAACAGAAGCGGGACAGTGATACGCATGATGAAATTGTTTATCGCAGTGCCGAAGGGTATAATTTGCAGACCGCGCAGGAGGAAACGACATCTAAAGAAGATGTACTGGTGATTGACCAGAATCTGAAAGGACTGGAGTTTAAACTGGCTAAATGTTGTAACCCGATTTATGGCGATGATGTGTTCGGGTTCGTAACGGTGAGCGGCGGTATCAAGATACACCGGTCAGATTGTCCGAACGCGAACCAGATGCGCGAACGTTTCGGCTACCGGATTGTGAAGGCTCGCTGGGCAGGCAAGTCGGAAGGTACGCAATATCCGATCACGCTGCGCGTTGTAGGACATGATGATATTGGTATCGTGACAAATATTACTTCGATCATCTCGAAAGAGAATGGTATCACGCTGCGTTCCATCGGCATTGATTCAAACGATGGTTTGTTCTCGGGTACACTGACGGTCATGGTGGGTGATACGGGGCGTTTGGAGGCTCTTATCAAGAAGTTACGGACGGTGAAGGGAGTAAAACAGGTAAGCAGGAATTAAAATTAAGACAGAAGAACAAAAGAACATATTTTTGGATACGCATGATGAAAATCGGAAAACAATCATCACTCCTGGAATATGTTCTTTTGTTCTTCTGTCTATTTTATCTTACTTTCTTCTTTATATAATAAGGATAGGTAATCAATACAAAGAAGAGTAAAGCAATGGATGCTACTATCTGTCCGGTATGTAGCATCTTATCTGTATCCAATTCCATGTAGCAGGCGGTAACGATTCCCAGGGAAATGCCGATTTCGGTTGCCAGCAAATGAGTGGTGTTGGCTGTTCCGCGTTGGCAATGGTGGGATAGCTTTACGAACATCACCAGAAATTCCGGCAGGATAAAGCCTAAGCCCAGTCCTAAGAGTACGGAGGAAATGCCTATGGAGATGTCTGTATTCAGTAGGGAGATGGCTACGATTTCCAATCCGAGTCCTATAATGACCAGCCGCAGTGTTTTCTCTTTCAGGAAAAACAGACGTGCAAAGAACAGGGAAACGATGTATCCGAGGGCTGTTCCTACAAAGAACGGTACGGGGATTCCTGTGTTTCCGAGTACGAAATCGTTTAGGAAAGGGTGTACCATGGGAACCAGCAGTCCCGGAATGAAGGTTATCAGGATCAGATTGATGGCAGGAACCCATCCACGAAGCAATAGGAAGCGGTCGAAGGAATAGAGTTTGGTGACAATCGGCGCACGGAAAGGTACGTAGACTCCTGATAACATGAGGATTCCGACAGCTCCGGTTATGACAGATACAGTGAGCAGGGTTTGGAAGGATTGGCTTTGATAAAGCCATACTCCGAGGATAATGCCTGCGATCATTCCCATACGTGCCATCCAGGAGAAACTGACGTTTCCCGCACTGCGCAGTGTGGAGTTGGTGATGTCAATAGCCAATGTGATGCCGGCTGTTGTTCCTATGCCAAAGGCAAGCCCTTGCACGGTGCCCAACAGAATCAGTTCTGTGAGGTTGGTGACAAAGGCGTATCCGATGGTCGCCACTACCATCAGGACAGCAGCAAACATACAGACGTACTTACGCTTGTATGCATCTACCAGATAGGCATGGAAAGGACCGATGAGGAACATCCCCAAGGTGAAAAAGAGAAAGATTACTCCTGTCTGTGCAGCCGGCACTCCGAGACGGTCGGCCATCTCTACGGAAAGCACCGGAAATAACACATACAAGGATATAAACAACAGCAAATTAGCTACACATATCCGCATAAAATGAACTGTCCACAATTTAACTGCCATATACTATATTTAATATTGTTCCTTCTCGTTGGGGAAGTAGCAATTCTTCACGTCAGAAACGTAACGGCTGATGGCATCGGTCATCACCGTGTACAAGTCAGCATAACGACGCAAGAAACGCGGACGGAATCCGTTGTTCATGCCAAGCATATCCTGAATCACCAATACCTGACCGTCTACGTGTCCACCGGCACCGATACCGATAATAGGTATGGTCAGTTCGGATGCCACGCGTTCGGCAAGGGTTGCGGGAATCTTTTCGAGTACAATGGCAAAACAGCCTGCTTCTTCTAATAGATGGGCGTCGCGAATCAGTTTTTCGGCTTCGGCGTCGTCTTTGGCACGCACGGTATAGGTGCCGTATTTATTGATGGATTGAGGCATGAGTCCCAGATGTCCCATTACCGGAATGCCAGCGCATACGATGCGTCTCACCGTGTCTATGATTTCTTCACCACCTTCGAGCTTCAAAGCGTCAGCGTGGCTTTCTTTCATGATACGGATGGCAGAAGCAAGTCCTTCCATCTCGTTGCCCTGATAGGATCCGAAAGGCATATCAACCACTACCATCGCACGTTTCACGCCGCGTACCACGGATTTGGCATGATAGATCATTTGGTCGAGTGTGATAGGAAGTGTTGTCACATTACCTGCCATTACATTGGAAGCGGAGTCGCCTACCAGGATTACGTCCATTCCCGCACCGTCTACAATCTGTGCCATTGTGTAATCATAAGCAGTCAGCATAGATATTTTTTCACCTCTCTGTTTCATTTCAACCAGGCGATGAGTAGTCACCTTTCTTGAGTCATCTGATATATAACCAGCCATGTCTTTTTAATTTATGATTTATGAATTATGATTTATGTCATTGATGTCTGCGCATTTGAACGCTTTCAAAAATTGCGGCAAAGTTATAACATTTAATTCATAACTGGGAAAGAAAAGCAAAAAATCCTTTCAAATGCTTCGCTTAGATAGTTGGAAGGCATTTGAAAGGATGGATGGATCTCACTATTTTTATTTATCTCACTTATTTTTCTTATGTCATTTATTAATATAATATAAGTGAGATAACTATTTAAAGATAATGCCGTTATTTATGGAGAGAAATCATTTTTTCGTATGTCATGCCGGTGAAGTCGTCTATTATATAATGTGCTTTGCCAGTGATGGCTTCACGTGTATTGGTGGTGGCAAGTCCGATCACTGTTGCCCCGGAAGTCATTCCGGCTTGCAGGCCGTGGAAAGAATCTTCAAAGACGTAGGTGTTTTCGGGGGTGGCTTCAAAGATTTCCATCCCGAGCAGGAAGCAGTCGGGAGCCGGTTTGGAACGGGCAAACATCTCTCCGGTCAGGATGCGGTCTACCATTCCTTTAAATTCGGGGTGGGCATTGTAGACGTTAGCCATCTTCTCTTCGTTGGAGCTGGTGACTACGGCTATCTTTGCACCGTTACGGCGAAGATCGGCTATAAAGGCTTCTACTCCGGGGATGTATTCGTAGGACATCTTTTGCTCGTAAACGTAGAGTTCGGCGCTTATTTCAAGCTGGGCTTCGGGTTGGTCCGAGAAATACTTTTCATAGATTTGCAATAATGTCTGTCCCTTAATACGGCGGCCGAAATCTTCTTCATTCAGATATTTCCGTCCCTGCTCGTCCCAGAAGACTGTGTACTGCGTTTCTGTATCCATAATGACACCATCAAAATCGAAGAGTGCCGCAATCGTTTTCGTTGTATTCATATATAAACTTTCTTTTTACCTAAACGTTAAACCTTGTGTATCCGTCGTTGCAAAGTTCCGAATAATCATCGAATCAGGCAAATAATTCGTACCTTTGCAAAGCTAAAAAAAACGTAACATACGTTTTTATCCAACAAAATCTACTAGCGCATGAGCAAGAACGACCCACATATCTTAGGCAAAGAAAGTATCGGCAAATTGCTGTTACAATATTCCATTCCTGCAATTATCGGAATGACGATTACTTCTATCTATAATATTATTGATAGTATCTTCATCGGACATGGTGTAGGCCCAATGGCGATTGCCGGACTAGCCATCAGCTTTCCGCTGATGAATCTGGTGGTGGCTTTCTGTACATTGGTATCGGCGGGCGGTTCTACGCTGGCGTCTATCCGTCTGGGGCAAAAGGACATGAAGGGGGCTACGGAAATCTTGTCACACACGTTGATGCTCTGTATCACTAATTCGTTCTTCTTTGGTATTTTGTCTTTCATCTTCCTGGATGATATATTGGTTTTCTTCGGGGCCAGTAGCGAGACGCTTCCTTATGCGCGGAGCTTTATGCAGGTGATCTTATTGGGTACTCCTATCACTTATACGATGATTGGGTTGAACAACGTGATGCGTGCTACCGGATACCCGAAAAAGGCGATGTTGACTTCGATGGTGACGGTGGTAGCGAACATTATCCTCGCTCCTATCTTTATTTTCCACTTTGAATGGGGAATGAGGGGGGCTGCTACGGCAACGGTGATTTCGCAGTTGATCGGTATGGTGTGGGTGGTGAGCCACTTTGTCAAGAAAGACAGTACGGTGCATTTTGAGGGGAATATCTGGAAGATGAAACGGAGGATTGTGGAGAGTATCTTCGCCATCGGTATGTCTCCTTTCCTGATGAATGTATGTGCGTGTGCCATTGTAATTATCATCAATAATAGTCTGCAAAATTACGGGGGTGATATGGCGATCGGTGCTTATGGTATCATTAACCGTTTGCTGACACTTTATGTGATGATTGTACTAGGTCTGACGATGGGTATGCAGCCAATTGTGGGGTATAACTTCGGAGCGCAGAAGATAGATCGCGTGAAACAGACATTGCGACTAGGGATTATCTCCGGGGTTGTGATTACCAGTAGCGGGTTTATTATCTGCGAGTTCTTCCCTCATGCTGTGTCGGCTCTTTTCACGGATAGCGATGAATTGATTGATTTGGCCGTAGACGGTATCCGGCTGGCTGTATTGATGTTCCCGTTTGTAGGGGCGCAGATTGTGATTGGTAACTTCTTCCAAAGTATCGGGAAGGCTAAAATAAGTATTTTCCTTTCGCTGACGCGGCAGTTACTTTATCTTTTGCCTTGCTTGCTGCTCTTTCCCAACTGGTGGGGATTGGAAGGTATCTGGATTAGTATGCCGGTATCGGATGCATTGGCGTTTATTACGGCGGTTGTCAGTCTGATGATTTACATTAAGAAAGTGTCTAAACAACATCCGGAAACGGTAGCGGAATAAAGCATTAACTGCTTTACTCCGCCTGTTGGTTTTTATTCTTTATTCTGCTTTGATGCTCTTTACGGGGTTTTCATTGGCAACGTGCCAGGCTTTCACTACCACGCAAGCCACGATAACCAATAGTACCAGCAGGGCTATTCCTATAAAAAGTAACAAATCCATATCAATTCGTTCGCTAAACTGTTCCAACCATATTTGGCCTGTAAAATAGGAAGCGGCAGTACCTATCAGCACAGAGATTACGGAGATATTCAGAATGTCGTATATCAATAGTTTCAGGATGCCGGAGGCTTCTGCTCCATTCACTTTGCGTATGGCTATTTCCTTGCTGCGGCGTTGAGTTTCTCCATTCACATAGCCAATCAATCCCGTGATGACAATAAGCAGGATGAAGCAGGACGAAATCCAGACTGCGTTACGGAAACGGTATACGCTCTTATAGCCTTCGCGAATCATGCTGTCTACTGAATTGAAGTTCAGGGCTACATTCGGGAATGTTTTTGCCACACATTCGTTCAAGCGTTTCAGGTTCTCGTCATAGGGTTCTTTTAGACGGACATTGATGGTGTGATTGGCCGATTCTTTATCGGCAATCAATACGATAGGAGACTGACTGGAATAGAAACTTCTATTACGAATATCATCAAACACTCCTACGATGGTACCTTCTACCCCACTCACTGATTTTCCTACGGCACCATCGGTCCATTTCATCAAACGAACGAGTTCTTTATTTACCAATAGATCGCCTTTTTTCTTGATGGTAGTGCCTTCTGTTATTCTGATTCCCATCACATTCGGATAATCATAGTCGCACATATTGAAATTAAGGGTGGCAATGCGTTTGCCGTCGTTACCAATCAATCCACGTGTCCAATATTCTCCCAGTACGCTGTGTGTGGATGCCGATACCCCGTCCACCATCGGTTGGCGGAGCAACTCGTCTTTTACATGTTCTACTGTTTCGCCGGACATCCAGGTTTCGGCTTCTACCAGTCCCGGAATCTTGATTCCCATATCTCCATTCATCAGGTGAGAATATTGTAACAGGGTAACCAGCAATAGTCCGAGTACAAAGGAGGTACCCGTGAACTGGACAAATAGTAATGAACGTTTCCATCCTCTTTTTCCATCCGTATAGTGCCGGAATACCTGCGTGACGGGAATACGTGAGAACAGTTTTCCCGGTATGCCTCCTGCCAGGAGGAAAAGGACTACTACAGTGAGCAAGGGTATCCAAATGATGTCCCAGGCAAACAGTGAGGCAAGGCTGGTTCCCAACAGGTCTTCGATCAATTCGCCCATGTTGATTATCAACAGGAAGCTAAACAGGACGGATAGTAGAACCAATACTCCGGTTTCTGCCAGAAACATGCCAAAGATGTTTCCGGAACTGGCTCCACTGCATTTATGCACTCCTACGCTTTTTGCACGACGACTGATAGTGGCTATTGAAATCAACATATAATTCATGATGGCTACAAAAAACACTGAAAAGCCGAGGAAGCCGAATATCATCAAACGTTTCTGGGTATCGGCAGAATCCAGATGGCGTTTCGAAAGAGGAACAACGCTGTATTCCAACTTCCAGTCATCCCATTGCAAGGGGCTGTATTTTGCCATTACTTGTTGAATTTTGCTGTTCACCTTGTCTATATCCGACGCATGACGCAAGCGTGCAAAGGCATAAAAGATATCATTCCCATTCCAACCGTTACCACTCGCATAGCGACCATCGCGGTGGATGGTAATCACAAAGTCACGGGAGAGCATCGAATTTTCGGGTATGTCTTTATAGACGCCGCGAATTGTGAGCTCCAACTGCTTGTCGGCCGAAAGGGTTTTCCCAATAGGGTCTGCGCTACCGAATGTTTCACGGGCAAAATGTTCTGATACAAATATGCTATTCGAGATGATGAGATCTTTCGCGTTCCCTTTTAGTACGGGTATACCCATCGTTTCAAAGAAACAGGTGTCGACCATCATGTAATTTGCTTTTGACAGCAGTTTGTCTTCCTTATAAATATGATAAAACTGGGAAGGAAGTACACAGGTGGCTGATTCTATTTCTTCAGGCATATCCTGCGCCAAGGTAAAAGCTACCGGATCACAGACGGTATAGTCATAATTCATTCCGTCATCACCCTGCACTTCGCCGGTCGTCATATTCTGTGCCGCTATTCTCGCCATTATCAGATTCTCCGCTTCCGGGTAACATTTCTCATAGCTCATCTCAAAAGCTATTTGCGAGAAAAGCAAGATACCAACTGTTAGTCCTAAAGAAAGGGAGAGCACTCTTACGATATTCAAAGTACGCTCATGCAGTAATGTACGTATGCTATAATAGATTTGTCTCATACTTGCTTCTGATCTGGTTTATGCTATCACACTGGCTACCACGCTGCCGTCGAACAAATGAACTGTACGATGGGCAAAGGATGCGTCGTGTTGTGAGTGTGTCACCATGATAATGGTTGTTCCTTCTTTATTCAGTTCGGTCAACAGGTTCATCACTTCTGCCCCATTCTTTGAGTCGAGGTTACCGGTCGGCTCATCGGCGAGAATCAGTTTCGGATTGGTCACTACGGCACGGGCAATGGCGACACGTTGTTGCTGACCACCGGAAAGTTGTTGCGGAAAGTGTTTGGCACGATGGCTGATGTTCATCCGTTTCAGAATGTCTTCTACCATGCGGCGGCGTTCGGATGCTTTAAAGCCCAGGTATGTCAGAGGAAGTTCTACATTCTCGTAAACATTCAGCTCGTCGATCAGGTTAAAGCTCTGGAATACGAATCCGAGTTTGCCCTTACGCACATGGGTACGTTCTTTCTCTTTCAATCCGCCCACTTCTTCACCCATCAAGCGGTAGGAACCTTCGGTGGGGTTATCGAGCAAACCCAGAATATTCAACAAAGTGGATTTACCACAACCGGAGGGGCCCATAATGGCTACAAACTCTCCCTCTTTTACTTCAAGGTTTACGTGATTCAAGGCAACTGTCTCTACTTCGGAAGTACGGAATACTTTACTGATGTTGTTTATTTCAATCATACTCTTTTTATTTATGTTTTTAATTATTCACTTTTAAGGCTATTCACCGGATTTTCATTGGCAATCCGCCACGATTTCCAAAGTACGCAGGCTACGATAACGAGAAGATTTACAATCGCTATCAGTACATACGCCGCCCAACTGACAGGCACGTGCTCGGCAAACATATCCATCCACATATCATTGACGTACCATGATGCCGCTACACCGATCACAACGGCTGCAACGGCTACATAGAGCACATCTTTCACCAGCATTTCCAGAATGCCGGAGGCTTCGGCACCATTGACTTTACGTATGGCAATCTCTTTGGAACGGCGGCGGACTTCATCGGTTGTGTAGCCTATCAATCCCATCATCATCACAAAGAACATGGTAACCGCCGCCAGTATGGTAGCATTGCTGAAGACGCGGATGGAGTTATAACTCTCTTTTATCATCTGCTCCATCGATCGGAAATCGACCGTTTTATCGGGGAAAGCGTCTGCCGATACTTTATTCAGTTTCTGAAGATTCTCTGCAAAAGGTTCTTTCAGCCGGACATGAACACAGTTTCCGAAATTCTTGGTACTCATCAGGATGAAGGGTGCTTGCGGGTTGGTGAAATTACCGATCCGGAAGTCTTTAATCACTCCCACTACTTTACATACGTAGCCTGAATTATAGACAGTACGGTTCAATAGCTCTGTTCCCCAGTGCATCCATTCGCCGTATGTTTCATTGATGGCTACTTCGTTTTCATTCCGTGGCATACGCCCCTCCTTCATCACCATACCCATCATCTTTGGATAGTCTTCCATCATTTCGCAAAAACGGGAGGAGAAAAGTGATTGTCCACTTTCATCCTGAATCATCGTTCCACTATAACTATAGACGGGATGGGAATCGGCACTGGACACGGACTCTACATAAGGCAGGCCACGGAAGAAAGTCAGGGCATAGTCCTGGTTTTCTTTATTGCCGAAACCAGTATTGGCTACGACAACGCGCTTCGGATTGTATCCCAGGTCTTTGTTTAAGACATAGTAGTATTGCAGCATCACCACATACATCAGTCCGCAGATGAAAGCTACGCCGGCAAACTGCACGAATAATAGCGGGCGTTTCCAGCCTTTCTTTCCTTCTGTGTAGCGGCGGAAGACTTGTGAAACGGGGATTTTGGCAAAGATGCGTCCGGGCAGTGCTCCTCCTATCAGGAACAGGATAGCTACCGTCAGCAGGGGTACCCAAAGACGGTCTAAAGAGAACAGGGCTCCGAGTTCAACGGCGGTTGTGTCTTCTATAAAGTCGCGGAAGTTCAGTAAGATTAATCCCATCAGCAGCAAGGCGAAGAGAATAATGATAGCTGTTTCCAATAGGAACATTCCCAGAATTTTGCCGCTGCCTGCACCGCTACACTTATGTACGCCGATGGCTTTGGCACGGTATGAGAGTGAAGAAATGGAGATCAGTACGTAGTTCAAAGTAGCGATGAAAAGGATGATTATTCCCAAGATAGACATGATGTTCCGCATCCGCTTCACGTCCGGTTCTTCCCTGTATACATCACGGATCGGCTTTACAAAAGCGGTATAACCTACCACTTTCTGGTCTTCCGCAGGACGATATTTCTTTATCAGGTCATTCAACCGTGCATTCACCACGGATTTGTCTGCTCCGGGACGAAAACGGATAAATGCGATCCAGCTATCGCCTCCCCTCCAGGAGTAGTTTCCCCATCCACGGCTCCATACGGTAGGCAGAGAAATCACTGCATCCGGTCTGACGGTGGCATTTTCGGGTATGTCGGCGTATGTGCCTTTCACCGTCAGTTCTATTTCTTTATTATAGGAGATTACTTTGCCTATCGGGTTTTCTTGATCGAACATCTTACGCGCCAATCGGTCACTAAGAAAGACAACATCTTTCTGCATCAGTTCCTTTTCCGGAACACCGCTCAAAACATCGATACCCATAGTTTGAAAGAATAGTGAATCGGCTGTCACTTTGTTAGCTTCAAAACGGACACTTCCATAATAAAGAGGGGCACTCATCCAGACACAATAGCTGGTGGCTGCTTCCACTTCTTTAGGAAAGTTCTCCTGTATGGCACCCGCCACCGGTCCGCAGTTCATTTCCTGCGGCTCAAAGGTTTGGCCATTGGCGGAAAAGACGGAGAAGATCTGATACAGGTTATCATAATCTTTGAAGCATTTGTCAAAGCTCTGTTCGAAAGCCACGCGGGCAAACAACAGGATGCTCATCGTCAGCCCCAACGCCAAAGAGAGGATTTTGATAACGTTGGAACCATGCCCCCGCAATAAAGTACGGATCACATAATAGATTTGTTTCATATTATATTTTATTTCTGTTTTTTCTATTTTCAAGAATGCAGAAAGCATGCCAAAAAAGAATAACAATTCATTATCAAGCGTTTATCATTTCAACCTTTCTGAATATTGTCTAAAAATTAGACAGTACCGTCTAATTTTTAGACAACCGGGAGACTATTCCATTTCTCCTTTAAATTGTTCCAACAGTCTCTATTATCCATGGGGAGATTGTCCATCCCGATAGAAAACTCTATCTTTGCATCTAGTTTTCTAAACTATTAAAGTAATGATGAAGAGGAAGAATTTATATGCACTGTTTTCGTGCCTGTTCCTTTCGGGATGCGGTATGATAGACTATCATCCGTATGACGTCCGCATCAGCGGAGAAACAGAGGTCAACGCCCACAATATGGAAAGAATAGAAGCAAATTGCCAGGGTAAAACTACGATACGGTTCGTGACAATGGGCGACTCACAACGATGGTATGACGAAACGGAAGATTTTGTAAAAGCAATCAATCAACGAAATGATATTGACTTCGTTATCCACGGAGGGGATATGAGTGACTTCGGACTGACTAAGGAATTTCTTTGGCAAAGGGATATCATGAACGGACTTCATGTGCCTTATGTGGCTCTGATCGGAAATCATGACTGTCTGGGAACGGGAGCGGAAACCTACAAGGCTGTATTCGGCCCCACAAACTTCTCTTTCATCGCAGGAGATGTGAAGTTTGTCTGCCTGAATACCAACGCTTTGGAGTATGATTACTCCGAACCTGTACCGGACTTTACCTTTATGGAAAATGAGATAACGAACAGGCGGGATGAGTTTGAAAAAACGGTCATTTGTATGCACGCGCGTCCCTATACGGATGTGTTCAATGATAATGTGGCAAAAGTATTCCAACACTATGTCAAACAGTATGCAGGAATACAGTTCTGCACGGCCGCCCATACCCATCACCATCAGGACGATGTGATTTTTGATGATGGAATACATTATGTTACCAGTGATTGTATGGATTACCGTACTTATCTGGTATTTACAATAACTCCGGAAAAATACGAATATGAGCTGGTTAAATACTAATTATATCTTACGCGCGGGAGTACTGTCCGTGCTTCTCCTGCTTCCCGGTCTGATGTCTGCTACCTGCAAGAGGGATACAATCATCAACAACTACAAGGATGATTCGCTCCGTTTTATCATCAAGGATGATTCAATTATCACCTTTCGTAACGGGGAGTCTTCATTCACCATTATCAAAGCGGACTCCGTGTTGCCTGCCACACCGAAGCACACCAAACATACCCGCTACGATAATCGGGTTCACCGTTTCCGCAGAAACTGGGAACGGATTATCCCGACTCATTCCAAAATACAATATGCCGGAAATATGGGATTGCTCTCTTTCGGTACAGGATGGGATTATGGAAAACGTAATCAGTGGGAAACGGATGTATTGCTCGGATTCATTCCGAAATATTCTTCGAAGAAAGCAAAAGTGACCATGACGCTCAAGCAGAACTATATGCCCTGGAGCATTAATATTGGAAAAGGATTCTCGACAGAGCCTCTTGCCTGTGGTCTTTATGTGAATACCGTATTTGGAAATCAGTTTTGGGTGAACGAACCGGAACGTTATCCGAAAGGGTATTATGGTTTCTCAAGCAAAGTGCGTTTCCATGTCTTTATGGGACAACGCCTGACCTATGACATTGACCCGCAACGTAGATTTATGGCCAAGTCTGTAACCTTTTTCTATGAAATAAGTACGTGTGACCTTTATGTGATTAGTGCGGTAAACAATAGTTATCTCCGTCCACGTGACTACCTTAGTTTATCATTCGGATTGAAGTTCCAGTGGTTATGATTGGAGATACAAGGGGGATAAAATCAATTTTGAATTACGATTCTTGAATTATCACATCCTTTTTTCGTAAGTTTGCGCTTTACAAACTTGAACGAAAATGAGTAAATCTGGAACAATCATCATTGTAGACGACAATAAAGGGGTGCTGACTGCCATACAAATCCTTTTAAAAAGTTATTTCTCAAAGGTCGTTGCACTCTCCTCGCCTGTCACCCTGACGAGCGTCCTACGGGAGGAAATGCCGGAAGTAGTATTGCTGGACATGAATTTCACATCGGGCATCAATACCGGCAATGAGGGATTATTCTGGTTACATGAAATAAAAAAAGTACGTCCGGATCTTCCGGTCGTACTTTTTACGGCTTATGCCGATATTGAACTGGCTATCCGGGGTATTAAAGAGGGAGCAACGGACTTTATCGTCAAACCCTGGGACAACCAGAAACTGGTGGAAACACTGCAAACCGCAGCAACCTCTACGCACAACGACAGGAAAACGGCAAGTAAAGAAAAGCCTGTTCACTCGCCTATGTACTGGGGAGAAAGCAAGGTTATGCAACAACTACGGGCTTTGATTGAAAAGGTTGCCGTCACCGATGCCAACCTCTTGATAACGGGTGAAAACGGAACGGGAAAAGAGATGCTAGCACGGGAAATCCATGCGCTTTCCAACCGCAAATATAAAGAAATGATTGCTGTGGATATGGGAACCATCACCGAATCTTTATTCGAGAGTGAGCTTTTCGGACATGTAAAAGGGTCGTTCACTGATGCACACACCGACCGGACAGGTAAGTTCGAGGCTGCCGAAAAGAGTACGCTGTTTCTCGACGAAATAGGAAACTTGCCCTACCATCTGCAAGCAAAGCTACTAACCGCCATCCAACGGCGAAGCATTGTGAAAGTGGGAAGTAACACGCCAATTCCTATTGATATCCGACTGATATGTGCCACGAACCGGAACCTGCAGGAGATGGTAGCGAAAGGCGAATTCCGGGAAGACTTGCTCTACCGCATCAATACCATTCATGTGGAAATTCCTCCCCTGCGCGAACGGAAAGAGGATATTATCCCATTGGCCGAACGATTTATGGTTCACTTCTGCAAGCAATATGACAAGTCGTTGATGAAGTTCACTCCCGAAGCAAAGGATAAATTGACTGCGCATCCCTGGTATGGTAATATCCGCGAATTGGAGCACGTCATCGAAAAGGCGGTTATCATCAATGACAGTCCGCTGATTCCTGCTGAATTATTCCAATTATCCGTACCACGGATAGCCATTCAGGAACAGAGTATCTCCACCCTGGAAGAAATGGAAGTGCAGATGATACGGAAAGCGCTCGATGCCTGTGCGGGAAATCTATCGGCAGTGGCCGCTCAACTGGGAATAACCCGGCAGACGCTCTATAACAAGATGAAAAAATTCGGATTATGAGCTCACTGATCCAACAACTGGGGATTCGGTACTGGTTCAGAGTTTTGCTGACTGTACTTTTCTGTATATCGACCGTCTGGTTCGGTATTCATCAATCATACGGTTGGCTGGGCGTCAGTCTTTGTCTGCTGGTACTTAGCATCATCTGGCAAATCCGCCTGTACCAGCTTCACACCAAGCAGGTGCTTTTCATGATTAACGCGCTTGAAAATAATGATAACACTTTTCATTTTCCCGAAGAAAACGGTACTCCCGAAAGCCAAAAGATCAACCGGGCACTCAACCGGGTGGGACATATCTTATATAATGTAAAAGCGGAAACCGCACAACAAGAGAAATATTACGAGCTGATTCTGGATTTTGTCAGTACAGGATTGCTGGTACTCAATGACAATGGGGCTGTTTATCAGAAGAACAAGGAGGCACTCCGTCTTTTGGGGCTGAATATATTCACGCATATCCATCAGTTGAGTAAAGTAGACACTACGCTCATGGAGAAAATAGAGAACTGCCGTCCCGGAGACAAACTGCAAGTGATATTTCACAACGAACGGGGAACCGTTAATCTATCCATACGTGTATCGGAAATCAATGTGCGCAAAGAGCATCTGCGTATTCTGGCTCTGAACGACATCAATACCGAACTCGATGAAAAGGAAATAGATTCATGGATTCGCCTGACACGGGTTCTGACGCATGAAATCATGAATTCGGTCACTCCTATCACTTCTCTTTGTGACACTCTTCTTTCCATGTCCGAGGATAAAGACGAAGAGATCAGTCACGGGTTGCAGACCATCAGCACCACAGGAAAAGGGTTGCTCTCTTTTGTAGAATCTTACCGGCAGTTTACACGCATACCTGCACCGGAACCGTCATTGTTCTACGTGAAAGCGTTCATAGAAAGGATGATTGAACTTGCCCGCCATCAGAATCCGTGTGACACTATTTGTTTCCACACGGAGATTTCTCCTGCCGACTTAATTCTGTATGCGGATGAAAACCTCATCGCCCAGGTAGTTATCAATCTTCTGAAGAATGCCATCCAGGCAATCGGCAGCCAGCCGGATGGTAGAATCGAGCTTCGGGCTTATTGCAATGATATGGAAGAAATATGGATCGAGATCAAAAACAACGGTCCTGAAATCCCGTCGGAAATAGCAGAGCATATCTTTATTCCTTTCTTCACCACCAAAGAAAATGGTAGCGGAATCGGACTTAGTATTTCACGACAGATCATGCGTCTTTCGGGCGGGAGTCTCACTCTGCTGCGGGAGAAAGAAACAACGTTTATTTTAAAATTCAAATAACTATTGATATATGATACCTGCACTCGTCAACAATCCCTTATTCCGGGGGATCACTCCGGAAAGACTTTTTGCCGATCTGGAAGAGATCAGTTTCCATACACGTTCTTATAAGAAAGGAGAAATCCTGGCTCAACAGGGAGCTGTGTGTAATCGCCTCGTCATCCTGACCAAAGGAAGCGTGCGTGGAGAAATGATTGATTATTCGGGACGTCTTATCAAAGTGGAAGACATCGCTGCTCCAAGAGCGATTGCCCCTCTGTTTCTGTTCGGTGAGGAGAACCGCTATCCGGTGGAAGTGACTGCCAATGAACCGACAGAGGTTATCGAACTTCCTAAATCAAGTGTATTGAGTTTATTCCGTAAGAACGAGCAGTTTTTGGAAAACTATATGAATCTTTCTGCCAATTATGCACGGACTTTATCGGATAAACTTTTCTTTATGTCGTTTAAAACGATTCGTCAGAAACTTGCTTCGTACCTGCTCCGATTATATAAACAGCAGCAACAGACGCATATCACCCTCGACCGTTCACAACAGGAATTGAGTGATTACTTCGGGGTATCCCGTCCTTCCCTCGCCCGTGAACTGGCGCACATGCAGGAAGATGGATTATTGATAGCCGATCGCAAGCATATCACTATTTTACAGAAAGAAGAACTGGTACGGCTTATCCAATAATAGGAACTGTTTTAAGGATTTATGAATTGAATAATGAGTGTTTTAGATAAAAAATATTCATTGTTGTAACATTGGTTACAGAATCAGCTGAAACCTTTCCTCTACTTTTGCGTTCAATAAATAAAATATTGGACTAATTAAAAACGTAAAAGTTATGAGTATGTTCTGTTATCAATGTCAAGAAACCGCAATGGGTACCGGCTGTACCTTGAAAGGTGTGTGCGGTAAAACGTCTGAAGTGGCTAACCTACAAGACTTACTACTCTTCGTAGTACGTGGAATTGCTGTCTACAACGAACATCTGCGTAAAAATGGACATCCTTCCGAACAAGCAGACAAATTTATCTATGATGCTTTGTTCATTACCATCACCAACGCCAATTTTGATAAAGTGGCTATCACTGAAAAAATCAAAGAAGGACTGAAACTGAAAAATGAACTTGCCAACAAGGTAAAGATTGAAAATGCTCCCGACGAATGTCTTTGGAATGGAAGCGAAGATGAGTTTGAAGAGAAATCAAAAACTGTCGGTGTGCTTCGCACTCCCAACGAGGATATCCGCTCACTGAAAGAACTTGTACACTATGGCCTGAAAGGAATGGCCGCCTACGTAGAGCATGCGCATAACCTGGGCTACGAGTCACCGGAAATATTTGCTTTCATGCAGCATGCCTTGTCTGAACTGACCCGCAATGATATTACAGTGGAAGAACTGGTTCAGCTGACTTTGGAAACAGGAAAGCATGGAGTATCGGCAATGGCACAGCTGGATAAGGCGAACACCAGCAGCTACGGAAATCCGGAAATTTCACAAGTGAGTCTCGGTGTACGCAATAATCCGGGTATATTAATCAGCGGACATGACTTGAAAGACCTGGAAGAGTTATTGGAACAAACAGAGGGTACAGGAGTAGATGTATATACTCACAGCGAAATGTTGCCTGCACATTATTATCCTCAACTAAAGAAGTACAAGCATCTGGCAGGAAACTACGGAAACGCCTGGTGGAAGCAGAAAGAGGAATTTGAAAGTTTCAACGGTCCTATCTTGTTCACAAGTAACTGTATCGTTCCGCCACGTGCAAATGCCAGCTACAAGGATCGTATTTACATCACAGGAGCCTGCGGCTTAGAAGGGGCACATTACATCCCCGAACGCAAAGACGGAAAACCGAAAGATTTTTCTGCACTGATTGCTCATGCTAAGCAATGTCAGCCACCGGTAGCCATTGAAAACGGAACAATTATCGGAGGATTCGCGCATGCACAGGTGACAGCCCTGGCAGATAAAGTGGTGGACGCCGTGAAAAGCGGAGCTATCCGTAAATTCTTTGTAATGGCAGGATGCGACGGACGTATGAAGAGCCGTGAATACTATACGGAATTTGCTCAAAAATTACCTGGTGACACCGTGATTCTTACTGCCGGTTGTGCCAAGTACAGATATAATAAACTGGCTTTAGGTGATATCAACGGCATTCCGAGAGTGTTGGATGCAGGACAATGTAACGACAGTTACTCACTGGCCGTCATCGCTTTAAAACTGAAAGAAATCTTCGGGCTGGACGATGTAAACCAACTACCTATCGTATACAACATTGCATGGTATGAACAAAAGGCGGTCATTGTTTTATTGGCATTACTGGCTTTGGGAGTGAAACACATTCATTTGGGTCCTACACTTCCCGCTTTCCTTTCACCGAATGTCAGGAACGTATTGATCGAACAATTCGGGATCGGAGGTATCAGTACAGTGGATGAAGATATTGTGAAGTTTCTATCATAAATAACAATCAATCAAGCGGGGATTTGGAGATTCCCGCTTGATTGACAGAATATCAATCCTCTCTAGGCAATATTAAATTGAGAAGCACTCCCACCAAAGCTGCCAGTCCAATGCCGGACAATGAAAAATCTCCCCAATTAAAGGCAGCGCCACCAATGCCGACAGTCAGTGTCAAAGACACAATGATTATATTTCTGGTACGACTCAAATCAATGCAATTATTCACAAGATTACCAATGCCCGCGCAAGCAATCGTTCCGAAAAGTAATAACATGATGCCGCCCAGTACCGCACTTGGAATGGATCTTAGTAATGCACTGATTTTACCGATAACAGAAAATAAGATAGCGGAAATGGCAGCTATTCGGATCACTTGCGGATTAGTAATCTTTGTCAGGGACATGGCTCCGGTCACTTCCGAATAAGTTGTCACAGGAGGGCCACCCAATAATCCGGCACAGAAACACGCCAGACCATCCCCCAATAAAGTACGGTGCAACCCCGGATCTTTCACGAAATCTTTTCCGGTGACCGTATTAACTACATAAATATCACCAATATGTTCTATCACTGGAGCAATGGCTACCGGAATCATAAACAACACAGGTTCCCATGAGAACTTAGGAAAGACAAACTGCGGCAATCCAATCCAGGCAGCATCCCTGACACCGGACAAATCCAAATCGTAGAAAAGCCATGCAGCCAGATACCCTACTACAATTCCACAGAAGATAGGAATCAGTTTCAAAAGCCCTTTGGCTTTCATTGAAACAACGACTGCGGTAACCAACGAAAGCAGTGCCAGTACCCAGTTCTCTTTTGCCATATTCACTCCTGTTCCCGCCAGTGACAAACCTATCAGAATGATGACAGGTCCTATGACAACAGGAGGAAACAGCCGCTCAATCACCCTCACTCCCTGCCATTTGACAAGCGCACTCATCACAAAGTAAACTAATGCTACTCCAACCATGCCGGATAAGGTGCCGGGCAACCCATAAAGTTCTGTCGCTTTAATGATAGGCGCAATAAACGCGAAACTACTCCCCAGAAAAACAGGAACCTTTCCACGCGTAACCGCATGAAAGATAAGCGTACCAATACCTGCTGTAAACAGAGCTGTAGAAGGGTCAAGCCCTACCAATAACGGTACGAGTACCGTAGCACCGAAAGCTACAAACAAGAATTGTACCCCCACCACCCCTTTCCTCAAAGGTGTAAGATTATTTGAATCCATAAGTATAATGTAGATTATTCTTTGCAAAATTAGTCTTTTTAGACAATTTAACTCCCTTTTTTCACAAAAATACATCCAAAAAGAGTTTTTATTTGTTGTTAATAATGTGTAACTTCGCACGGTGAGAATTAATACGACAATTTTATAACTTTATAATATATTGCCTATGATATTTACAGCAGAAAACACCCTACTTATCGGTTCTATCTTACTTTTCGTCAGCATCGTTGTTGGAAAAACCGGATACCGCTTTGGAGTACCTACCTTATTATTGTTCCTCGTAGTAGGAATGTTGTTTGGAAGTGACGGCCTCGGCCTGCAGTTCCACGACGCGAAAGACGCCCAATTTATCGGTATGGTGGCCCTTAGTATTATCCTTTTCTCGGGAGGTATGGATACGAAATTCAGAGAAATCAAACCTATTCTAGGTCCCGGTATCGTGCTTTCCACTGTCGGAGTACTACTTACAGCTCTTTTCACCGGACTCTTTATCTGGTGGATATCAGGTATGAGCTGGTCAAATATTTATTTACCTATCACTACTTCCCTGCTTTTGGCCTCCACCATGTCGTCTACGGATTCGGCTTCGGTGTTCGCCATTCTCCGTTCACAGAAGATGAACTTGAAACACAACCTTCGTCCCATGCTGGAACTGGAGAGCGGAAGTAATGACCCGATGGCCTATATGCTTACCATTGTCCTGATACAGTTTATTCAATCGTCAGGTATGGGAGTCGGAGCTATCGTAGGCTCTTTCGTCATCCAGTTTATCGTCGGCGCGGCTGCCGGATATGTACTTGGAAAGCTAGCTATCCGGATGTTGAATAAGCTCAATATTGATAATCAAGCCTTGTATCCCATCTTATTACTGGCATTTGTGTTTTTCACTTTCTCCATCACCGACTTACTGAAAGGTAACGGATACCTTGCCGTATATATCGCCGGTATCATGGTGGGAAACAATAAAATCATGCACCGTAAGGATATCTACACCTTTATGGACGGACTGACCTGGTTGTCGCAAATCATCATGTTCCTTTGCCTGGGATTGCTTGTCAATCCGCACGAAATGCTCGAAGTAGCTGCCGTGGCATTATTGATTGGTGTTTTCATGATTATTATCGGGCGCCCGTTAAGCGTGTTCCTTTGTCTGCTTCCATTCCGGAAAATCACGATGAAATCACGTATTTTCGTATCTTGGGTAGGATTACGCGGTGCAGTTCCTATCATCTTTGCTACCTATCCGGTAGTGGCGGGCGTAGAAGGTTCGAACCTCATTTTCAACATTGTATTCTTTATTACCATTGTCTCATTGGTCGTACAGGGAACAACCATTTCTTTCGTCGCCCGGATTTTGAATCTTTCCAAACCGCTGGAAAAAACCGGTAACGACTTCGGAGTGGAACTTCCGGAAGAAATAGACTCTGATCTTAGTGACATGACTATCACCAAAAGTATGCTGGAAGAAGCAGACACATTGAAAGATATGAATCTTCCGAAAGGCACGCTGGTAATGATCGTGAAGCGCGGAGATGAGTTCCTGATTCCCAACGGAACACTGAAACTGCACGAAGGAGATAAACTATTACTTATTTCCGAAAAATCCAAAGAAGAAGATACTGATTCAGAATAACATCTGAAAAGAGTTATTCAGTACACTATAACTGATTCGTCTCCACGCATGGAACCTCTTGCCTTGGCAAGACATTCGTTTCATCTTCATGCGTGGAGACGAAATGTTTTATATAGGCCAATGAACTAGTTCTAAGGAAGAAACACGAATGACCTTTATCCGGCTGGTAAAATTGTTCGTTCCCCCTCCGTTAATTAACCGTAAAACTTGAATTTAAAATTCGGTTTACATCTACGAAGTATTAATTTTGCGCAGTTTTAAACTAAATGTGCAAAAATCGAATGGAACAAGAACATCAGTTCATTGATTATATTGAGCAAAGCATCATCAAAAACTGGGACAAAGATGCCTTAACTGACTATAAAGGAATTACCCTCCAATATAAGGATGTAGCGCGTAAAATCGCTAAATTTCACATCGTCTTGGAGAGTGCCGGCATCCAGCCGGGAGATAAAATAGCCGTTTGCGGACGTAACAGTGCTCACTGGGCAGTTACTTTCCTGGCGACTATCACTTACGGAGCTGTTATTGTTCCCATTTTGCATGAATTCAAGGCAGATAATATTCATAATATCGTCAACCATTCCGAAGCCAAATTACTTTTCGTCGGCGACCAGGCATGGGAGAACCTGAATGAAGATGCCATGCCTTTGTTAGAGGGCATCGCTTCGCTGGCTGATTTCTCGGCATTAGTGTCCCGGAACGAAAAACTCACTTACGCTTTTGAACATCGGAACGCTATTTACGGTCAACAGTATCCCAAGAACTTTCGACCGGAACATATTTGTTACCGGAAAGATCGTCCGGAAGAACTGGCTATCATCAACTATACTTCCGGTACCACGGGTTACTCTAAAGGAGTGATGCTCCCCTATCGCAGTCTTTGGTCAAACGTGGCTTATTGCTTCGAAATGCTTCCCGTTAAACCGGGAGATCATATCGTTTCCATGTTGCCTATGGGACACGTGTTCGGTATGGTATATGATTTCCTTTACGGATTCTCTGCAGGTGCACACATCTATTTCCTGACGCGTATGCCGTCTCCGAAAATCATTTCCCAATCTTTCTCCGAAATTAAACCCAAAGTGATTTCTTGTGTACCGTTGATCGTGGAAAAGATTATCAAGAAAGATATTCTTCCTAAAGTAGACAGCAAAATCGGCAAGTTATTGCTGAAAGTGCCTATTGTGAACGATAAAATCAAATCGCTGGCACGACAGGCTGCCATGGAAATCTTCGGTGGAAACTTTGACGAGATTATTATCGGAGGTGCTCCTTTCAATGCGGAAGTAGAGGCTTTCCTTAAAAAGATAGGGTTCCCCTACACCATCGCTTACGGTATGACGGAATGTGGTCCGATTATTTGTTCCAGCCGTTGGGAAACACTGAAACTTGCTTCCTGCGGAAAGGCAACCAGCCGAATGGAAGTCCGTATTGACTCACCGGACCCGAAAACACATGCCGGAGAAATCGTATGCAGAGGAATGAATATGATGCTGGGATATTATAAAAATCCGGAAGCTACGGCGCAAATTATTGATGCTAACGGTTGGCTGCATACCGGTGACCTCGGTACGTTGGATGAAGAGGGTTATGTGACAGTCCGCGGACGTAGTAAGAACCTGCTTCTCACCTCTAGCGGACAAAATATCTATCCCGAAGAAATTGAAAGCAAGCTGAACAACATGCCGTATGTTTCGGAGTCACTGATCGTCTTACAGCACGAAAAGCTGGTAGCACTGATCTACCCGGATTTCGACGATGCTTTCGCTCATGGATTGCAGCAGACGGATATTCAGAAAGTAATGGAGCAAAACCGTATCGAATTGAATCAACAGCTTCCTAACTATTCTCAAATAAGCAAAATAAAAATCCATTTCGAGGAATTTGAAAAGACTGCGAAAAAGTCAATCAAACGCTTTATGTATCAGGAAGCAAAGGGATAAACAAATATTTAAACGCAGATTAACGCGGATTATCGCAGATTAATTTATCTTTTAAAATCTGCGATAATCCGCGTTAATCTGCGTTTAAATATAATCTATTAATTAAGTGCCATAAATGAAATAGCCTGTCCGCCTCCGGCAGCCATTCGGATGTTCAACGTATTTTCAGAAGTAACCGTTTGTTCCGTTATCCGATAATCCGTAGGATTTGATTTCCAATCCGCATTCTCTCCATCCGCATAGATGACAGCTTTATACTGTTTGCCCGGTTCCAGGAAATCCAGTTTTATTTCCAGTGTACGGGGTTTCTCGTTCGTTGCTGCTCCCAAGAAATAGTTGCCTTTTGCTTTACGCACGATGGCTACGAATTCCCCCGGTTCCCCTGCCAATGCTTTCGATTCGTCACAATCCGGATCGAAATCGCGGAAGAACTGGAAAGCCGGATGGCCTTCATAATTTTCAATCATATCAGATGCCATCTGCAAGGGAGAATACAAAATCACCCAGTTAGCAAGCTGTTTCGCCAATGTTGTATTCACACGGCTGTTTCCTTTATCCTGATCGTTCCATTTCTGGCGACGGGGAGAATCTTTGGTGTTCAGAAACAAAATATCAAACGTACCCGGTGTATAATCCAGCGGACCGGACAGCATACGGGTGAACGGCAACATGACATGATGAGACGGAGGATTTCCTTCGCTCCATGCATTCCATTCCATCCCTCTCACTCCTTCACGTGTCATCATATTAGGCCATGTACGACGGATACCGGTATCTTTAATAGGTTCGTGCGCATCCAGCGTCATTTTGTGACGGGCAGCTGTTTCCACCACTTTCTGATAGTGGTTGACCCCATATTGGCTGTGATGAAGATAACCATTCGGGAAAGCTCCCGCATATCCTGTCTTCAGGACATGGATACCGTGGTCTGTGTACCATTGCATAGCATGATCCATCTGGCGCTCATAGTTGGGAATATTCCCTCCGGTCTCGTGATGGCCGATAACTTCAACTCCTTTCTCCTTTGCATAACGAACCACTTCATCAATGTCAAAGTCAGCATACGGTTTCGTAAAGTCAAAGTTTTGCATACCGCCCCAGCTTTCCCAACCTTCATTCCAACCTTCAAACAAGACACCTTCAATCTGATTGGCAGCAGCAAAATCAATGTATTTCTTGGCATTGACGGTAGTAGCTCCATGACGTTCATCCATCTTCCAGGTTTCTACACCGAGATGCATTCCCCACCATACACCCACATATTTCATCGGACGAATCCAATCGGTCGTCTCTATTTTACTTGGTTCATTCAGATTTAAAATCATAGCCGAATTAATCAGACTAACGGCATCCGGAACAATCTGAATAGTACGCCAGGAAGTAGTGAAATGATTACCTTTACGCACTTTCACACCATCAGGCCATGGAGCAAGTTCAGCTTTCAACGTATAATTTCCTGCCTGCTTCAAAGTCATTTCCGAGAAATCGTACAATGCCGCTTCATGAATACTTCCGTAGACACCATCGGCAGTTTTAAAAGTGAAAGGAGTATTGGCTGTCTCCACCTCGGAAATGGGACGTTGCGCATAAAGCAATTCATAAGTTTCGGCACTGGCAGGAATAGACCATGATGTACCGTCCTGACGAAAACGGAAAGTTGTCAGTTCATCCGTAATCAATAGGGAATCCGCTGCGGGCACATTATATTCATAACGGAACCCTACCCCATCATCAAACACACGGAAACGGAGAGTTAACTCCACCTGATCTTTATTGACCAGATTTACCGCCATCTCATTATAATGATTTCTATTGGTTTTATTTTCACCCCATGGTTGCGTCCATGTTTCATCTTTACTGTCGAAAGTCGTGTTTTTTATCTGAAATCCTCCGCCCAGGTCGATACCGTTTTTCTCTGTAAATCCCAATGTCGAATTTTCAATCAACAATGAGTCACCTACTAAAATGTTATACAACGGTTTACCGTTGTCATCTACTGTTAAAGCCATTTTGATATGACCGTCCGGCGATTTCACTTCCGTTTTCGGACTGCTACACCCGTAACATCCCAGCACACACAGAAAAGCTCCAATGACATAATTTATTTTCATAGCATATCTATTGTTTGTATATAGTACAACTCAAAAAGGAGAAACACTTAAATGTAGGGCGGATTTCTTTCTCCGGATGCCAGGAAAAAAGTATCTTTGCACATAAACAATCTGAATTATGGCAAAGATACTATTGGTTGAAGATGAAATTAACATCGCCTCTTTCATCGAACGGGGATTAAAAGAATTCGGGCATTCTGTAACCGTCTGCCATGACGGGGATACGGGTTGGAAAATCCTTCAGGACGAACCTTTCGACCTTTTAATACTGGACATTATCATGCCTAAAATAAATGGTTTGGAGCTTTGCCGCCTTTATCGCCAAATGTTCGGGTATCAAATCCCGGTAATCATGCTGACAGCTTTAGGAACAACCGAAGACATCGTCAAAGGACTGGATGCGGGAGCAGATGATTATCTCGTCAAACCTTTTAGTTTCCAGGAACTGGAAGCACGCATCAAAGCCCTGTTGAGACGCAACAAAGAAGTCCCTTCCAATCTATTGACTTGCGATAACCTGGTATTGGACTGCAATACCCGAAAAGCCAAAAGGGGTGACATAGACATCGACCTTACTGTTAAAGAATACCGCCTGCTCGAATATTTCATGACTCATCAAGGGGTTGCCCTCTCACGTATCACTCTGCTCAAAGATGTATGGGACAAGAATTTTGATACCAATACCAATATCGTAGATGTTTACGTAAACTATCTCCGGGTAAAGATTGATCGTGACTTTGATAAAAAGCTGATCCATACAGTCGTAGGATTAGGATATATCATGAATACTTAAACTCACCAACACTAATCCCGGCTATGAAAATAGGTTCCAAAATAGCTCTTTTCTATACGTTAATCAGTGTGTTGACTACTGTCATTATCATTGCTGTATTTTATATTTTCAGTACGCAGTACATCAATAAGCTCTATGCTTCTTACCTGCGTGAAAAAGCCTACCTGACCGCACAGAAGCATTGGGAAAAAGATGAAGTAGACGAACAGAGCTACCAGATTATCCAGCGCAAATATGACGAACTCCTGCCTGAAGCCCATGAGATTCTTTTAAATATGGACAGTCTTTCCGAAGTACGTGATACACTGAATAAATACCTCACGCAACACCAGCAGGCTCTTCTGCTGGCAGGACAGGACAGCATCCCTTTCTCCTTCAAATATAAGGATCAACTGGGAGCCGCCCTTTATTATCCGGATAATGAAGGCAACTTTATCGTACTCGTCATGTCCCGGAATGCCTACGGAACAGAAATCAAGGAACATTTATTGTTGCTTTCCATATTTCTCATCTTAGCCAGTTCCGTCCTGATCTTTTTTATCGGAAAAATATATTCCGGCCGTATTCTGGTTCCCCTGCAACACATACTAAAGGAATTGAAAAGAATACGTGCCAACAGTCTGAACCGCCGATTAAAGACTACTGGCAATAATGACGAACTGGAGGACATGATAAAGACATTAAATAGTATGCTCGACCGTCTGGACAGTGCATTCAAGGCAGAAAAGTCCTTTGTCAGTCATGCTTCACATGAGTTGAACAATCCGATTACTGCCATTCAGGGAGAATGTGAAATCAGTCTGCTGAAAGAAAGAAGCACGGGAGAATACATTGAATCCCTTCAACGAATTTCTTCAGAAAGCAAACGGTTATCCAGTCTGATCCGGCATCTTCTTTTTCTTTCACGACAAGAAGAAGAACTCCTGAAAAACAATATTGAAGAGATTATTTTGGCCGATATATTAAAAGAGTTGACAGCTTCTGATGAGAGAATCCATCTTCATTTGGAAGAGACAGACCCGCAGATGACTGTAAAAGCCAATCCATATCTGTTGAAGATAGCATTAAAAAATATAATAGATAACGCCTGCAAATATTCTGATAAAGAAGTAAATGTGACTCTCTACCGGGAACAACAACAAATCATTCTTGATATAGAAGACCGGGGAATCGGTATTCCGCAAGAAGAAATAGAACATATATTCCAATCTTTCTATCGGGGCAGTAATACCCGGGACTATGCCGGACAAGGCATCGGACTTAGCCTGACCCTGAAAATCATCTCTGCTTATCACGCAAAGTTGGATATATTTTCAGAAATAGAAAAAGGAACAAAAGTACGGGTGATTTTTTAATTCACCCTTCTTTCATTCCTTTCTCCCTCTACCTACTGAAAACCTACAAATTTAATCTATGAGAGTTTTTTTCACAGGATAGAAATGAACTAAATACGTCTTTGCAATAACTTTCCATTTTTATCATATAACATTCGTTCATATACCACTTCCACAATAAGAGGAAAGACAAACAAAGCAAAGAAAGTCGCTCCTATCAATCCACCGATAATGACAATCGCCAACGGACGCTGTGATTCCGAACCAATTCCATGACTCATGGCAGCGGGCATCAAACCGATAGCTGCCATTGCCGCTGTCATAATCACAGGGCGGATACGCGAGCGCACTCCTTCCTTAGTGGCTTTCTCCAAAGGCGAGCCGAGTTTTAGATTCGCCTTTATATCGGAAATCATAATCACCCCGTTCTGAATACAAATACCAAACAAGGCAATAAAACCGATACCGGCAGAAATGGAGAAGTTGAACTGCGTTATCAGAAGAGCCACAATACCACCCACGGCAGCAAACGGTACATTCAGCAATACCAGTCCCGCATCCCGCGCATTAGAGAATAGAATAAACAGGATGATAAAAATGATAGCAATACTGATAGGGACAACCTGTGCCAGACGTTTCGTGGCACGTTGCTGGTTCTCAAAATCGCCCGTCCATTTCAGCGAATAGCCTGCCGGCAGATGTACGGAAGCATTCACCTTTTTCTGCGCCTCGGCAACTGCCGTACCCATATCACGACCTCTCACCGAGAATTTCACCGCACAGAAACGAGCGTGATTATCACGGAATATCAATAACGGTCCCGTAATCGTCGTTATATCTGCCAATTCTTTGATAGGTACCATCGTTCCATCCATCGCCGGAACCAATATCTTACCTATCTCCTCTTCATTCTGACGGAATTGTTCGCTGTATCTTACCATGATATTGAACTTGCGCTCATCCTCATACAACAGTGAAGCCGATTTTCCGCCAATAGCCATTTCGATAATTGATTGCACATCTTCCTTAGCAACTCCATAACGCGCCAACTGGCGTTCATTCAACTCTATACGAAGCTCCGGCTGACCGATGTTCCGAATCACACCCAAGTCTTCAATTCCCTGAACCGTACTAAGGATCTTATCTATCTGAACCGCATATTTCTCCGACTCATACAAGTCTTTACCAAACACTTTCACCGCAATAGATCCTTTCACACCGGAAGCTGCTTCCTCCACATTATCAGTAATCGGTTGTGAGAAATTGAAGTCAATGCCGGGATAAATGGATAAATCATCCTGCATCTTATCAATCAGTTCCAGTTTTGTCAACTTACTCTCCCATTCCTTTTCGGGATAAATATCAACGTGGAACTCGATATTATAGAATCCGGTAGCATCTGTACCGTCATTCGGTCGTCCGGTTTGCGACAGCACTTGCCGCACTTCCGGAAACGTTAATAGTTTCTTTCTCATTTTATTGGCAAGAGTCACCGATTCATCCAACGAAATGCTCTGTGGCAAGGTAGCACGAATATAGATAGATCCCTCATTCAACTGCGGAAGGAACTCCGTACCCAGGAAAGAGAAAAGCCATAATCCGACACCTGCTATTACGGTTGCCATTCCGATAGTCAGCTTCCTGTGCGCATAGAATAAATCAAAAAGAGCCGAACACTTTGCATTGATAAAATGGACAAAACGGTTATTTTTCTCACGAACATTCTTTTTCAGTAACATGGAAGACATCACCGGAACCAATGTCAATGTAAAGATCAAAGCTCCCAACAGTGCAAAGCCCAACGTGTATGCCAAAGGAGAGAACATCTTTCCTTCTACCTTCTGGAAAGAGAAGATAGGAATCAATGCAGTGATGATAATCAATTTGGAGAAGAAAACCGCTTTTGCCTTGTCTTTTGCCGTGTGACGGATCAAGCCCATTTTAGACATCACATTAAAAGCCGGCATCCCCACTTCCCTCGCTTTCTTGTCCAAAGCCACAAACACTCCTTCCACCATCACCACGGCCCCATCAATAATAATACCGAAGTCTATGGCTCCCATAGAAAGCAGATTGGCGGACATTCCCATCACCCGTAAACAGATAAATGCGAACAAAAGGGCTAATGGGATAACGACAGCAACAATCACGGTAGTCCGCCAATCTGCCATAAAGATCAATACAATAAACGTAACCAATAATATTCCTTCAATCAGGTTATGCGTCACAGTCTTTACCGCCAGATTCACCAAGTCCTCCCGGTCATAGAATGCCACTATCTTCACATCTTTCGGAAGCACATTCTGATTCAAGTCTTCTATTTTATCTTTCAGGTTTGCAATCACCTCACCCGGATTCTCTCCTTTCCGCATGACTACAATCCCCTGTACAACATCATTTTCATCCATTCGGCCCACTTGTCCCAGACGAGGCAGACAGGATTCGTGTACATCGGCAAGATTCTTCACCAGAATCGGAGTGCCATTGATGTTTTTCACTACGATATTTCTCAATTCATCCAGATCGTTAATCAAACCGATTCCACGAACCACATAAGCTTGCGAACTTTTAGTGATAACATCTCCTCCTACATTGATATTACTTTTAGCTATCGCATCATACAGTTCCAAAGAGGTAATGCCATAATTAATCAACTGGTGAGGATTCACACTTACCTCAAACGTCTTCACCTCTCCGCCGAAGCTCACAATATCCGCTACGCCGGATACTGAACGGAGATTACGTTCAATCACCCAATCCTGAATCGTTTTCAGTTCCCGCACACTGCGCTTGTCACTACGAAGCGTATAACGGAATATTTCTCCCGTCGGTCCATACAGAGGTTGTACTTCCGGAGTTACCCCGTCCGGAAGGTCGGCATCATTCAATAAATTATATACCTGTTGACGTGCTGTGAAATCATCGACACGATCTTCAAACATTACATTGATGACAGAAAGCCCGAAAAGAGTGGTGGAACGAATATCCGTTTTCTTCTGAACGGGATTCATCGCAATCTCAACAGGAATGGTGATAAACTTCTCTACCTCTTCGGCACTACGTCCCGGCCATTGCGTGATAATCGTCACTTTCGTATTCGTCACATCCGGGAAAGCATCTATCGGAGTATGTTTAAAGGAAACAGCTCCGGCTATAACGGCAATCGCTGTACAGAAGAAAATAAAGAATTTATTTTTCAGCGAGAAAGCCACTATATTATCTATGAATTTGTGCATACTATTTTCTGTTTTTAATCTGCATTCAACGCATTATATACCAACAATACATTATTATTCAGCACTCTGTCTCCCTCGGAAAGTCCCGAACGGATATAGCACTCCTTGCTCAACTGCTTGTACACATCCACCTCTTTCACCTGCAAACGTTGATCCGGCTCCACCACGACCACATAATTCTTTCCTCCTTCAAATACCAGTGCATGAGCATCGATACGAGGCATGGAAATTCCATCCGCTTTACATTTCACACTTACATTCGTAAACATCCCCGGTTTCAATAAATATTCTTCATTCTTCAATTTGATGCGGACATTCATCGTTTTACTTTCACTATTCAACAAATGATACACCTTATCAATCGTACCGGCAAACATCTTATCCGGATAAGCCAACGTAGAAATGCGTACGGAGGCATCTTCGGAAACCTTACTGATATCGCTTTCATACACATCCGCCATCACCCATACGTCTGACAACCCCGAAATCGTGAACAGCTCTTCACTCTGATCCGGACGCAACTGCATATCCCTGCTGATTTGTTTCTCCACAATAAACCCCGAAACGGGAGATTTCAGCTGATAATAAGCATTTCCGGAGAAATTATAAATAGAGAAAACATCCTTTATTCTTCTTTCTTCGGCTTCGGCACTTATCAACTCCTGCTTCGCCTGAAGTACATCTTTATCCGAAGCCATCCCGGAAGCATACATATCCTGCGTAGCATCCATATTTCTGCGTGCCAGCAATAATTGTTGTTCCGCCTCCTTCAATTGCTTTTCATAATCTGCCACTTCTCCACTGCGGATGACTGCCAACACATCTCCCTTACGAACAAAGTCTCCTATTTCAGCCTTCAGTTCCGTTACCGTACCTCCAAACATCGGATATACATGTGCCACCTGATTCTCATTAAAAGTGACCCGCCCGTTTAATGTCAGTTCGTCAATCACCTCTTGAACGTGAACCGTATCGACAGATACAATTCTCAACAAGCTATCTGTCAGGCATAAGGCAGCCGGTTCAACATTCGTTTGTTCTCCTTTACCGGAGCATGCTCCCAATACGGTAGTAAGCAATATGCAAGGAAGGAATTTATTCCAGTTCATAGTCTTTGATAATTTATGAATATTAGTAGTTCAATATAGTTTGTCCGATAGTTGTATTCAGGTTTTCCATCGCCAGGAAAACATCTTTCTTTATTTCATGCAACTGAATACAAGTTTCTTTATAGCTGTCATAGTAATCGATAAACTCCAATAAACTGATATTTCGTTTCTTAAAGTTTTCATTCACTCCCGCAATCAATTTTTCAAAGTTACGTTCCAGTTCCATATTGGTAGATTGATAAAGCTGAACTGCTTTATCAAGTGAAGCATAAGCGGTATAAAGCTCCATATCCGCACGGTTAGCCGCATTTTCCTGTTCCGCTCCTGCCTGCTGGATACTAAAACGGGCAGCTTTCACATTTCCCTGGTTGCGGTTGAAAATAGGTACTGACAAGCTCACTCCTATTGCAAAATAGTTATTGATAAAGTTTCCGGCACGGTCATAACTACCATTCACCGAAAATTCCGGAAATGCCATTGATTTCTGCAATTTCAGATTTGCACGGGAAGCACTGACCGTACTCCGGGCAATCTTGAGATCCGGCCGTTCATTCACCATCGCTTTCAAGTCGGCGAACGATAGTTGAGACAAATCCAATTGCTTCAACACCTCTTCATCCAGTGATAACTCAACCATCGTGTCTCCCGGAAGATTTAACAAGACATTAAGTTCCCCTCTAAGGGTTAACAACTCGTTTTCCCGTTCATTCTTCTCTTTCTTCAAAGAGAACAACATAGATTCCAGACGGGACATTTCCATCAATGAAATATTTCCTTTCTCCTGTTGCAGTTTCATTCCGGCAAGTAACTCTTGCAGAGAATTCACTTCCTTCTCATAAATGGATATGGATTTCGAGAGAAAATAGACTTGTACAAACTTCTCATTCAGCTCCTGACGAAGTGTTCTCATCACCTCTTCAAACTGATATTCTGCTATTTCTTTGTTGATTTTCTCCAGTTTCACCTGCTTATTCCGTTGTCCGGCAAGACGAATTACCTGTTCAATTCCCACAACCATTTCACCCTCCTTACCAAAATCAAAATACTTTCCGTTCAGGCGGTTATAAACATTCTGTTCTAACGAGATTACCGGATTCTCAAATAATTTGGCTTGCAGCACTTGTGCCTGTGCCATATCAATGTTGTACCGTTCGGCTATCAGCGATAAGTTACGTTCCAGAAAACGTTGTTCCGCCTCTTTCAGCGTTAATACTCCTGTGGTAGCCTGTTGCGCGCATATTCCTCCTGTCAGCAGAAGAAAAAAAGAAATTAGAAATACTCTGTTCATTACTATATTTATCTTTATTACCTTATTGTAGTTGTTGCGGCAAAATTACAATTCTATAGCCGGAGAGACGGGAAAAAGCCATTATAAGCCTCTCATATCAGATTAGAATTTGATTAGAAAATAGCCATAGAAGGAAGAATTGTAAACACAACAGGAAAAATGGCTATCCTTCTTTTATCCCAACTCCCCTATCTTTGCAGTAGAGAAAATGAAATGAACCATTAAAAATAGAATATATGAAAATAATAGATTTAACCAAAGATAGTTTTGTAGAGAAGGTAGCTGATTATCAATCTTATCCTGATAACTGGAACTTCAAAGGGAATAAACCTTGCCTGGTCGATTTTCATGCCCCGTGGTGCGTCTATTGCAAAGCGTTATCGCCTATATTAGACCAACTGGCTAAAGAATACGAAGGGAAATTAGATATTTATAAAGTAGATGTCGATCAGGAACCGGAATTGGAAAGTGCATTTAAAATCCGCACCATTCCCAACCTGTTACTTTGCCCGCTGAACGGCAAACCGACAATGAAATTAGGCACAATGAATAAAAACCAATTGAAAGAACTGATAGAAACCAGTTTACTTTCAGAATAAAAATACATTAAAAGTCCGGGATACTTCTGATGATGATAAACTGCCGGACTTTTGATATCATACAGAACATTGGCTTTTATAATAGGGAGTGTGTCAAAACGCAGATTAACGCAAATTATCGCAGATTATTTCATTTATATTGATATATTAATCAATGACTTATAAAATTATTTCTGCGATAATTTGCGTTAATCTGCGTTTTATTATTCATTATGACCCTCCTCTTTGGAGATTATTTCAACTATTCTTTATGCAACAGAATATCAGTTCCCGGAACAATCTTTCCCATCGACCATACACATCGTACATTCAACTCCTTATCAAGAATCACAATATCGGCATCCTTTCCCTTTGCCAACGCCCCTTTCCGGTCACTCACTCCAATTAAACGGGCAGGAGTTTCAGAAGCCATACGCACAGCATCTTCCAAAGGAATATTGGCTTTCTTCACCATGGTGCGAACCAACACATCCATCGTAGCCAAACTACCAGCCAACGCAGAATGATCCGCCATCTTGCATACGCCATCCTCTATGATATAACGAGGATCAATCGGTTCATTCCCTTCATAAGCAGCATACGCCAAAGCATCGGTAACAAGACAGGTATTCTCCACGCCTTTCAACTTATAAACTAGTTTCAGGATAGTGGCAGGCAAGTGAATACCATCCGCAATCACTTCCACGGTCATTCCATCCGTCAGATACACACTTTCCACTGTACCCTCATATTTATATTCACGGCGTTTATGGAAACCCGGCATCGCATTATAGAAATGAGCGGCGTGAGAAAATCCTACTGCAAATGCAGCTTTAATTTCATCATATTCGGCTTCGGTATGTGTAACAGCAGTCATAATTCCTTTCGAACGGGTATACTTTGCAAAATCATGTGCACCGGGTAGTTCGGGACTAATATCCCAACGTCTGATACAAGACGTACGCGCCAATAAAGGAATATATTCATTTTCATCCGGAGTTTTCAGAAAACCGTCATACTGTGTTCCCGCCATCTTCGGATTCAAGTAAGGACCTTCGATATGCAGGCCAAGAACAGGAGAATCCTTCTCTTTCATCAGGTTTTCACAGACATCAACTGCCTGGTAGATTCTTTCGAACGAGGTAGATGATAATGTAGGAAATATCCCGGTAGCACCATGTTTCAGATGTGCAGTAGTTGCCGTGCGGAATGCTTCTTCCGTTGCTTCCGTATAATCATGTCCGCCACCTCCATGTGCATGCATACTTACAAATCCGGGCACAATCGTCATCCCTCTGGCATCAATAACCGTTGCACCGATAACCGCCAAATCACTGTTGGTCACCTCTAATATTTTTCCATCACAAATCAATACGGAACCATCTTTCAACCAGCCTTGCGGGGTCAATATTCTTCCATTTATTATTTGAGTCAACATAGTTTTCGTTATTTATTAGATTTAAAACAGTTTATTGGTGCCTTCCACCAGTTCTCCCATCGCCCATACAGCTCTCACATTCAAGTCTCTGTCTAAAGCAATCATATCAGCATCCTTACCACGCTCCAGCGTTCCTTTACGGTCGAGCACTCCCATAATCCGGGCAGGAGTTTCGGAGGCCATTCTCACGGCATCCTCCAAAGGTATTTCCGCCTTCTGCACCATGGTACGAATCAGCCGATCCATCGTTGCAATACTTCCCGCCAGTGCTGAATGGTCTGCCAACTTACAGACTCCATCCTCGATAATCACACGCGGATCAAAAGCCACCTGACTATCACTGGCGGCACAAGCCAACGCATCCGTTATCAGACAAGTACGCTCCACTCCTTTTATCTTATAGACAAGACGCAAGATTGTTGGAGGCACATGAATACCGTCTGCCACCACTTCCACTGTCATATCATCAATCAAATAAATACTTTCTACCGTACCTTCATACTTGTACTCTTTTCGTTTATGGAATCCCGGCATTGCATTATAAAAATGAGTGGCATGCATATATCCCGCCTCATAGGCTGTCTGTATATCCTCAAATTCGGCCTGGGTATGTCCTACCGAAGCCAATACCCCTTTCGCTGTGATATATTTACCAAATTGCATGGCTCCGGGAAGTTCCGGTGCGGCATCCCAACGTTTGATACAATGAGTTTCTTCCAGCAACGGAATATATTCTTCGGGATCGGGATCTTTGATATTTTCGGGAATCTGTCCACCTGCCATCGCCATATTGAAATAATGTCCTTCCAGATGAAGTCCGAGCACAGGGCTATTAGGCTCCGCCATCATTTTTTCAGTAGTTTCCGCAGCGGCACGGATCATTGGAATGGTAGAAGAAGAAAGAGTAGGAAAAATACTGGTAGTGCCATGCTGCATATGAGCTTTGATTGCTGTCCGGAAAGCCTCTTCGGTGCCTTCCATAAAGTCTCTTCCACCGCCACCATGAACATGGATTTCTACACCTCCCGGAACAATATACATCCCTTTGGCATCAATCAGTTTGGCTCCGATAATTGCAAGGTCACAATTGGTTACTTCCAGAATTTTATTGTCACGAATAAGAACTGACCCATCCTTCAACCAGCCTTGCGAGGTGAGGATGCGTGCATTAATGATCTGTGTTAACATATCACAAATAGTTAAATTAATTAAAGGTCTGTGTGAATCAATGACGCTCTTTTTTGGGGGGAGTACATTGATTTTTTCGTTTGCAAAATTACGCTTTTCCGTTCAATCTATCGATACAATCGTCCGGTAAACTTCCAATATTATACAAAAAAAGGTTGCCAATCTTATCGACTGACAACCTTATCTCTATATGGAGCGGAAAACGAGACTCGAACTCGCGACCCTAACCTTGGCAAGGTTATGCTCTACCAACTGAGCTATTTCCGCAAACTAAATTTCGTCATTCAGAAATCTGAAAGATGGGTGCCCAGAACAGGACTCGAACCTGCATGCCTCTCGACACACGCACCTGAAACGTGCGCGTCTACCAATTCCGCCACCTGGGCAAAACTTAGTTCCATTATTTCAAAGAAACAAGAGCGGAAAACGAGACTCGAACTCGCGACCCTAACCTTGGCAAGGTTATGCTCTACCAACTGAGCTATTTCCGCATTTCACTTTCATAAACTGTGAAGAGGAGGAGACTCGAACTCCCACAACATTTCTGTCACTACCACCTCAAAGTAGCGCGTCTACCAATTCCGCCACCTCTCCATAATTTTAAAGTTTAACCTTTGTGCCCAGAACAGGACTCGAACCTGCATGCCTCTCGACACACGCACCTGAA